>Ga0315908_10003920_pt1 | contig 10779 bp, 11 predicted proteins | sample LakEriMetagenome_12_FD_203520 | JGI IMG/M metagenome (GOLD analysis project Ga0315908, IMG submission 203520) | Freshwater fungal communities from buoy surface, Lake Erie, Ohio, United States - Buoy 4 MA124 | ecosystem: Environmental > Aquatic > Freshwater > Lake > Lake biofilm | place: USA...
AGTCGGGATTTTTTTTTAATCTGAATTTATTTCAGATTCTATAATTGTTTAAATAATGCATCTCACAATAAATGGTGAAATAAATTCAGTACAAATGAAATACGCTAGACTTACCAAAGAGCAATTTGAAGAAATGAACGCTGAATTCAGCAACTTTCTTGCAACCCAAGCTATCGATAAAGCGGAATGGGATCAAATAAAAATTGAAAAACCAGAAGTTGCTGAACAAGAATTGGACATTTTTTCTGATTTAGTTTGGGAAGGGGTGCTTTCAAAAACAGAATTTTTAGAGCATTTTTCAAAAAACCATATTTTTCTTTTCCATTGTTTTGATACTCATGTGAAGTCTATCGTTTTAAAATCATTAGTTCTAGAAGTTGATTTTTTGACTAAAGACGGATTACATTGGTTGAGCGATAATCTATTTACCGAAACTATTGAAATGAAAATAGGTAAAAAAGAATTTACCGAAGACAGAAACCAATCGCTTTTTGGTTTAATTCAACAAGGTGCTTTCCTGAGTGATGGGCAATTATTTAAGCAAATTAATGGAATAATAGAAGGTTAGATATTCATCAATTTTCTATATTTACAAAAAAATAATATGTTCAATTTTTCAAAAAGAATAGTAAATTATATTTTAATACTATTTGTAATAGTATCTGTTCCTTTAATTGCAATGCAATTTACTGATGAGGTCAATTGGACACTTTTTGATTTTTTTATGGCCAGTTTTTTATTAATTACTATTTTAACTTTAATAGAAATTACCCTTCAAAACTTTAAAAATAAAACGTTTAAGATTACTACAATTTTTGTAATAATAGTTATGTTTTTACTTATTTGGGTTGATTTATCTGTTGGTATTTTTTAATTTATATGAATTTTCAGCAAGCAATCAACGATCTTCGAGAAGAATTAAACCAGCACAATTACAACTATTATGTGTTGGATCAACCTACTATTTCCGACTTTGAATTTGATGTTAAGTTAAAACAACTCCAAGATTTAGAAAATCAATATCCAGATTTTTTTGATGAAAATTCTCCAACTCAAAGGGTAGGAGGAACCATTACCAAAAACTTTGTGACCGTAACACACGATTACAGAATGTATTCTTTGGATAATTCTTATTCTAAAGAAGATCTTTTAGATTGGGAAAACAGAATCCAAAAAGTACTTGGAAATGTGCCTTTGGAATACGTTTGTGAGCTTAAATACGATGGAGCTTCAATCAGTATTACCTATGAAAATGGAAAATTAAAACGGGCAGTAACTCGTGGTGATGGTTTTCAAGGGGATGAAGTAACGAATAATATTAAAACTATAAAATCAATTCCTTTACAATTAAAAGGAAATTACCCAGATAAATTTGATATTCGTGGAGAAATAATACTACCATTTGCTGGATTTGAAAAAATGAATCAAGAGTTGAATGACATCGGAGAAACTCCCTATTCTAATCCCAGAAATACGGCTTCGGGTAGTTTAAAATTGCAAGACAGTTCAGAAGTTTCAAAACGCCCTTTAGATTGCTTACTTTATTTTATTATTGGTCAAAATTTAACTGTAAGTTCCCAAATCGAAAGTTTAGAGAGTGCAAGATCTTGGGGTTTTAAAGTACCCAATGAAACTAGATTGGCTAAAAACCTAAACCAAGTATTTCAATTTATTGATTTTTGGGATGAACACCGTCATAAACTACCTTACGAAACGGATGGAGTAGTAGTTAAAGTTAATCTATTTCAACACCAAGAGGAATTGGGTTATACGGCTAAATCACCACGATGGGCAATGGCCTATAAATTTAAATCGGAGCAAGTTTCTACCCGTTTAAATTCTATTTCTTACCAAGTGGGAAGAACAGGAGCTATTACGCCAGTGGCCAATTTAGAACCCGTGCAATTAGCTGGAACTATTGTAAAACGGGCTTCATTACATAACGCTGATCAAATTGAAAAATTGGATATCAGAGTAGGTGATACGGTATTTGTTGAAAAAGGCGGTGAAATTATTCCAAAAATCATTGCTGTAGATAATAGTAAACGTCCTTTAAACGCAGCTCCTACAAAATACATTAGCCATTGTCCTGAATGCCAAACAGAATTGGTTCGACTAGAAAGAGAAGCAAATCACTATTGTCCTAATTTTTACGGTTGTCCTCCACAAATTATTGGAAGAATTCAACATTTTATCTCCAGAAAAGCCATGGACATTGAAGGTTTGGGAGGAGAAACGGTTGCTTTGTTATACAATAACGGTTTGGTAAATAACTATGCCGATTTGTATAATCTAACTGTAGCGCAAATATTACCTTTAGAGCGAATAGCTCAGAAATCGGCTGAGAACTTGATTAAGGGAGTTTTAAATTCAAAAAAGGTTCCTTTTGAAAATGTACTTTTTGCTCTTGGAATTCGCTATGTGGGAGAAACAGTCGCTAAGAAATTAGCCAAGCATTATAAAAATATTGATGCCTTAAGCAAAGCTACCTTTATGGATTTGGTTTTGGTTGATGAAATTGGAGATAGAATAGCACAAAGTGTGATTGATTTTTTCGAAAATGCTTCAAATCAAGTGATTATTTCAGAATTGAAACTTCATGGAGTACAATTTGAAATAATAGAAAAAATAAATCCAAATGCTACCAATAAATTAGAAGGTAAAATAGTTGTTGTTTCTGGAATATTCGAAAAATTCTCCCGTGATGATTTAAAAAATTCCATTGAGGAAAATGGGGGAAAGGTAGGGAGTTCAATTTCTGCTAAAACCCATTTTGTAGTCGCTGGAGATAATATGGGACCTGCCAAACTTGAAAAGGCAAATTCTTTGAAGATCCCAATTATTAGTGAAGACGATTATATTGAAATGTTGAAATAATTATATTTAGATAATAATACTTCTTCCAATATGTGATTTAGATTTATCATTTTCAAAGTAAAAGTCAATTCTTCCCATATTAATACCGTAACATCCCGCTTGATTTACAATCACTTCTTTCCCTTCACTATTTTTTAGAACAGTGGGTTTTTCTAAAAAAGTATGGGTATGACCTCCAATTATCAAATCGATATCTTTAGTTAAAGTAGCCAATTTCACGTCAGAAATTTTGTCTTGCTCGTCTTTGTATTTGTAGCCCAAATGGGAAAGACAAATGACAAGGTCACATTTCTGTTCGTGTTTTAAAATACGAGATAGATCTTGTGCAATCTCTAAAGGACTTAAATACTTAGTTTCTTTGTAATTTTTGCTATCTACAAGTCCTGTTAATTCTATTCCTAGTCCAAAAATTCCTACTTTAATTCCGTTTTTGTCAAATATCTTGTATTGTTTTGTTTTTCCTTGTAAAATAGTATTGTTAAAATCATAATTTGAAGTTACAAAATCGAAATTTGCGTGGTGCATTTGTGAATAAAACCCTTCAAGACCATTGTCAAAATCATGATTTCCCATGGTTCCTAGGTCGTATTTCATCATGCTCATTAATTTCAACTCAAGTTCCCCGCCATAATAATTAAAATAGGGTGTCCCTTGAAAAATATCACCTGCATCCAATAATAATAAATTCGGATTTTCTTGTCTAATATTTTCAATTATTGCAGCTCTTCGAGAAACACCTCCCATATTAGCATTTCTTGGATGATCGGCAGGAAAAGGATCTATATAACTGTGAACATCATTGGTATGAAGTACAGTTAAATGTTTTGTATCCAAAGATTTGAAACTACTAAATGACAATCCTAATCCTGCCAATGCTGTTGTTGCAGCTGTTTTCTGTATAAATTCTCTTCTTTTCATTATCTATATTAAGTGTTTCAAATAATTATTCCACAATTATTCTTTGATCTCTAGTTGCTGTAATTGTTTTTGTTTCTTTAAAATAATCGATTAGGATGTTTCTCAACTTATAATCAATATCATATTTTTCAACTGCCTTTTTGAAGAACTCCATTTTATCACCTCCGTTGGAAAGATAATCGGAAGTAATTACATAATATATTTTATTGTAATCAATAGGTTTTCCTTTTATTGATATACTTATTGGCTGATTGCTTTTGGAGATTGTAAATTGTATACCTGATAATGGATGCGGCTTATTTTCAGCAATAAAATAGTTTAGCATTTCTAAAATTTGTTCCCCTTTTAAGCCTACAACTATAGAGGTGTTTTCAAATGGCATGATTTCAAAGGCGGTTTTTAAAGTTACATTTCCTTTTGAAATAATTGATCTGATTCCACCATTGTTTAATAAGCAGATATCAAGTTGTTTATTTTCTCTAGCACTAAAAATGGCATTTCCTCTTTGTAAAGTAATATCGGCCAATAGATTGCCAATAGTTGTTTGGTATTTTCCAGATTTATCTAATGTTTCTGGGGCGTAAGAAATTGGAGTGTTTAAATCAGTATCTATGCGTTCCCGATAAGGTTTAATAAAGGAATCAATTGCAACGTTGCTATTGTTTTTATTGGTTATTCCAAAATCTTTTGCCTCAATTTTTGTGACATAATATTTTTTTTCTGCACAAGAAAATAGTAGAAAAAATGTTAAGATTAAACCAAAATACCTTAAAACAACATTATACTTTTTTAGATTTACCATCGGAAATGCGACTAATTTAATTAAATTTGTGATTAAGTAAAAGTACTATGTTTTTAAATATAATTAAGAATTTTTTATTAAAAAATAAGGTTAGCAAGTTGTTATCAAATGTAACTGCTATTCGATCAGAAGGCGTTATTAAAACAGTTGGAGTTATTTTTGATGGAATTCTAGGTTTAGATATTATAAATGTAGTCAATGAATTAGTTAAACATGGTATTGAAGAAAAAGATATTAAGGTATTGATTTTTAAGAATAAAATACCAAAAAATGAAGTTAATAAATATGATGTTTTTAGTTATAAAGAAATCAATTGGTCGGGGGAAATATTAGATTCAAACGCTAAATTATTTTTGAATACCAATTTTGATTTACTCATTAATTACCATGATTTTGAAAATACTCCCTTAGTGTATGCGTCCTATTTATCCGTAGCAAATTTTAAAGTTGGTTTTACTACGAAGGATAAAATAATTAATCAATTTATGATTAACACAGGCACCAACAATTATCAATTATTTATAGATGAGTTAGTTAAATACTTAAAAATATTAAATAAAATTTAAAAAAGAAATATTATGAAATTATTAATAGGTACAGGTGTTGCCCTTGTAACACCATTTAAAAAAGATTTTTCAGTTGATGTTGAAGCATTGATCAGAATTGTTAATTATCAAATTGATAACGGTATTGACTATCTTGTAGTTCTTGGAACCACAGCTGAGAATGCTACTTTAACTCAAGAGGAAAAAGAATTAGTTATTCAAACGGTAATTTCTGCAAACAAAAGCCGATTACCTCTTGTGCTTGGAGTTGGTGGAAATAATACTCTAAAGATAATCGAAGAATTAAAATCACGAGATTTCTCTCAATTCGTAGCAATATTATCGGTTTCACCGTATTACAATAAACCTACTCAGGAAGGAATTTATCAACATTTTAAAGCGATTGCAATTGCTTCTCCGATCCCTGTGATCGTTTATAACGTTCCAGGTAGAACGGGTAGTAATATGTTGCCATCAACAGTAGTTCGATTGGCTAATGACTTCGACAATATTGTCGCAATCAAAGAAGCGGCTGGTGATCTTGTGCAAGCGATGAGTATTATTAAAGATAAACCTAAAAATTTCTTAGTTATTTCAGGGGATGATATGATTGCTTTACCGATGGTTTTAGCTGGTGGAAGTGGGGTAATTTCAGTTATTGGTCAGGGTTTTCCAAAACAGTTCTCAGAATTAATTCGTTTAGGATTGGATAGAAAAGTCGATGAAGCTTATAAATTGCACTATCAATTGGCAGATAGTATTGATATGATTTTCGAACAAGGTAATCCTGGTGGTATAAAAGAAGTATTGATTTCATTAGGAATTTCTGATAATTGCATGCGTTTACCACTAGTGAATGTTAATTCTGATTTAGCCAATAGAATTAATTTATTTGTTAAAAACAATAAATAAAATATTAGCAAATTCGATAGTATTTTTTTAAAGAAAAAAATATTTTGTAGTCGCTAAATTAATAACTAAATTTGCAATTCGTTTTTAATGGATTTATCACCTTTAAAACCGCTGAAACCAAATATAAAAATGAAGAAATTTATCTATATTGTTTTAATTATTTTCGGTTTTTCGTCTTGTAGCGAATATCAAAAAGCCATAAAATCGGAAGATCTTACGGTAAAATTTGATCAAGCATCAAAACAATATGAAAAAGGGAAATATTATAAAGCTTTAACTCTTTTTGAACAAATGGCTCCTTCATTCAGAGGTCAGCCACAAGCTGAAAAGATGTTTTATATGTTTTCTCAATCGTATTATAAAACCAAACAATATTACTTGTCAGGTTATCAGTTTGAGAGTTTTGCAGCAGGATATCCTAAAAGTGACAATGTTGAGGAGGCTTCGTTTTTAGGTGCAAAAAGTTATTCTATGTTGTCCCCAGTATATAGTTTAGATCAAATAGATACGGAGAAAGCAATTGAAAAACTTCAATCATTTATTGATGCCTATCCCAATTCTACTTATTTGCCAGAGGCCAACGTTGCAGTTAAAGCCTTAAGAGAGAAAATGGAGAAAAAAGCCTATGAAAATGCTTTTGGATACAATAAAATATCCGATTTTAAATCGGCTATTATCGCTCTAGATAATTTTATTATCGATTATCCAGGAACACCCTACAAAGAAAAAGCATTGTATTATAAATTGGATTCGGCTTATCAATTAGCAATAAATAGTGTTCCAGCTAAAATGGAAGAACGTTTAAATGCAGCTAAAACCGCTTATAGTAATTTAATAAAATTCAATTCAAATTCAGAATTCAAACAAAAAGCCGATAATATGTTGGCGAGAATAAATACAGATTTAAAACAATTTTCAAAATAATAAGAAAAGTCATGGATTTAAAAAAGACGAATGCTCCAGTAAATACAATTACTTATAATAAAAGTAAGATCGAAGAACCAACGGGTAATGTATATGAAGCAATTACTATAATGGCTAAAAGAGCGAATCAGATTAATTCTGAAATTAAAAAAGAATTGACTGAAAAGTTGGAAGAGTTTGCAACTTATAATGATAGTTTAGAAGAAGTATTCGAAAATAAAGAGCAAATTGAAGTTTCTAAATTTTACGAAAAATTACCTAAACCTCACGCATTGGCAGTTCAAGAGTGGTTAGATGATAAAATCTACCACAGAGAATCAAAATAAAAAACAACAACATGTCAGTTTTAAGTGGTAAAAAAATAGTACTAGGAGTTTCTGGTGGAATTGCTGCTTATAAAACTGCATCGTTAGTTAGGTTATTCATAAAAGCAGGTGCACATGTCCAAGTGATAATGACACCTGCTTCTAAGGATTTTATAACTCCCTTAACTTTATCAACATTATCTAAAAGACCCGTTTTTTCTAGCTTTTATAAAGATGAAGAAACTACAGACTCAGAAGTTGATAATCCAAATCAAAACTTAGAATGGAACAATCATGTAGAAATTGGTCTTTGGGCCGATTTTATGATCGTTGCTCCAGCTACTGCAAATACCTTGTCTAAAATGGCGAATGGTATTTGTGATAACTTACTCATTGCAACTTATTTATCTGCGAAATGCCCAGTTTTTTTTGCGCCAGCAATGGACCTGGATATGTACAAACATCCGTCAACAATTGAAAGTTTTAAGAAACTTAAATCATTCGGAAACACAATAATTCCTGCAGAGTCGGGAGAGTTAGCAAGTGGTCTTTCAGGTGAAGGAAGAATGGCTGAACCCGAAAATATTCTTGAATTTATAGAAAATAAATTTAAATCGGAACTTCCTTTAAAAGGAAAGAAAATAGTAATTACTGCGGGACCAACATATGAAGCGATTGATCCTGTTCGATTTATTGGAAATCATTCCTCAGGGAAAATGGGTTACGATTTAGCTTTAAGTGCTGCTAATTATGGCGCTTCGGTGACATTAATTTCAGGACCAACTCATTTATCAATCAATCATGAATCTGTTCAATTAATTAAAATAAATTCGGCAGAAGAAATGTACTTTCAGTGTCATAAATATTTTAAAACTTCCGATGTTTTTATTGGTGCTGCTGCAGTTGCGGATTATAAACCAAAAAATCCCGCACTTCATAAAATAAAAAAGTCCCAAGAATCGTTTGCTATTGAATTGGAAAAAACAAAAGACATTTTACAATCTTTAGGGAATATAAAGGAAAATCAATTTTTAATTGGGTTTGCTTTAGAAACCGAAAATGAAATTGAAAATGCAAAGCTTAAAATTCAGAAAAAAAACTTAGATTTGATAGTTTTAAATTCTTTACAAGATAAAGGAGCAGGCTTTGGAGTAACAACTAACAAAGTAACTTTAATTGATAGTAATTACAATCTATATCCAATGGAATTAAAATCTAAGGAGAAAGTTGCAAACGATATTTTAAATAAAATAATTGCTCATTATGAAGCTTAAATTATACAGTTTTCTTTTATTATTGTTTTTTGGAATTGCTCAAGCGCAACAATTAAATTGCGTCGTGAATGTGAATTCGGACCAAATTACACTTACTAACAAACAAATTTTCAATACCTTAGAAAAGTCAATTTCTGATTTTATTAATAAAACAGATTGGACTGGAATTACCTATAAACAAGAAGAAAAAATCAATTGTTCTATGTACATTACTGTTACTGCTTACGATTCGAATCAGTTTACAGCCACCATTCAAGTGCAATCTTCTCGACCAGTATACAATTCAACTTATTCTTCACCAATTATCAATTTTAATGATAAAGATTTTTCATTCAAATACAATGAGTTTGAGAATTTAAATTTTAATCCTACCAACTTTGAATCAAATTTAGTTTCCGTTGTTTCTTATTATTGCTTTGTAATTATTGGAATGGACGGTGATACCTTTTCAAAACAAGGAGGAACTAAATATTTAGAAATGGCTCAAGATATTGCTAATGTAGCTGTAACTGGCGGATATAAAGGGTGGGGACAAGCTGATGGAAATCAAAATCGATTTTTCTTGATTAACGATATGCTATCAAGTACTTTCTCTTCATTTAGAGAATCGTTATATGAATATCATTTTGAGGGACTGGATAATATGAATATCGATTTAAAATCGGCAAAACTTAAAATTAAGGATGCCATTTCAACTCTCGGTAAAATTAATGATACTCGACCAAACGCTTTTATTACTAGGGTTTTCTTCGATGCTAAATCGGATGAAATTGTGTCTATTTTTTCTGCAGGACCCTCTATAGATTGTAAAGAATTAATAGCGAAATTGAATGTAATCTCTCCAATTAATTCCTCAAAATGGGCTGAAATTAAATATTAATAGGTCAAAATTAATAAATTGTATTTTCCATGCTTGCTTCACTTTCTATAAGTAATTTTGCTTTAATTGATAAATTAGAAATTGATTTTTCTGATGGTTTTTCAATTATTACCGGTGAAACGGGAGCTGGAAAATCTATATTACTTGGCGCTTTAGGATTAGTTTTAGGAAAAAGAGCTGACTTAACATCACTTAAAAACAAAGAAGATAAATGCGTTATTGAAGCGCATTTCAATATTTCAAATTATAATCTCCAACCTTTTTTTGTATCCAATGATTTGGATTATGAAGACGAAACAATAATTCGAAGAGAAATATTGCCTTCTGGGAAATCCAGAGCATTTATTAATGACAGTCCGGTAAATCTTCAGGAATTACAAGAACTAAGCGTATTTCTAATTGATATTCATTCCCAACATCAAACTCAAGAACTTTCGGAAGCGCTTTTCCAATTTCAAATAATTGATTCAGTTGCCGAAAATCAAGATAACCTAAATCAATATTCAGCAATTTTAAGTTCATATAAAAAGGATAAATTACAACTTGTAGCGCTAAATATCAAATTACAAACACTATTAAAGGAACAAGATTACAATACTTTTTTATTGGAGGAATTATTATCGGCTAAGTTGAAAGTGAATGAAAAAGAGGAATTAGAGCAAGTATATGAGCAACTAAATAATGTTGAATTCATTAAAGAGAACCTAGATAAAACAATGGCTCTAGCCAATGAAGAACAGTTTGGAGTACTACAAAATTTGAAGGAAATCAAAATTGCTTTACAGAAAACAGTATCATTTTCACCTGAATACCAATTGTTTTTTGAAAGAATTAATAGCTTGACAATTGAATTTGATGATATTATCAATGAATTAAGTCAGCATACCGAAAATTTAATTCACGACCCTGAAAGTTTAGAATTAGTGAATCAAAAGTTGCAAAACATTTATAATTTACAAAAGAAACACCAAGTAAATTCCGTTGCTGAACTAATTGAAATTCAAAATGATTTGGATAATAAAGTGGTTTCTGTTGTAGAATTAGAATTTGAGATTAAAAAATTAGTCAGTAAAATTCAAGAAGCTTCATCTGAGTTAGATACTTTGGCGCAATTAATTCGTACTAATCGGTTGAAAGCAGTTCCGGTATTATCTGAAAAATTGATATTTATTTTAGAACAATTGGGAATGCCTAATGTCCGATTTAATATGGAATTGAAAGAAACAGATCACTATTTTTCTAATGGAAAGGACGAATTGCAATTTTTGTTTTCAGCCAATAAAGGATCGGATTTTGGATTATTGAAAAAGGTTGCTTCAGGAGGGGAATTATCAAGAATAAT
>Ga0315908_10003921_pt1 | contig 10778 bp, 11 predicted proteins | sample LakEriMetagenome_12_FD_203520 | JGI IMG/M metagenome (GOLD analysis project Ga0315908, IMG submission 203520) | Freshwater fungal communities from buoy surface, Lake Erie, Ohio, United States - Buoy 4 MA124 | ecosystem: Environmental > Aquatic > Freshwater > Lake > Lake biofilm | place: USA...
TGCGGTGCATGGGGGGTGAGCCGGGGGGATATGGAGGGCGAGGCATGGGGCGAGGGGGGGAGGAGAAGGGGATCCGTCCCTGTGTGCTGGCAGGGTGGTGCAGAGGATGGTGCGTGGGAAGGGCCCACCCCGCGGGCGGAGGGGGGGGGGGCGTGGGGTCCCAAAAACAGACGAGGCGCACCTGCGCTTCAGGGGCAGCTCGATTGTGTCCAGGATGGCACGTTTGACCTCCTCCAGGCCGCCGATGTCGGTCCAGGCCACGTCCGGCACCTGCAGGGGCCCAGGGGAGTGGCGGCATCGGCGCAGCGGCGGCGGAGGGGGGGGGGGGCGTCACAGACCATGGCCCAGGGCAGGGGCCCCAGCACCCCACCTGCGGCGCTCCAATCTCCGTGGCCGTCCGGGCTTTGATGCGGGACAGGGCTGCGCTGAGGTGGCGGGGCTGCAGCCCCCCTGGGGACCCTGGCCCCGCCCCGGTGCCGTCGCCCGCCGGCGGCTCGGCGGCGGGCAGCTGCCGGGCAGCTGCCTCGTCGGCGGGTGCCGCCACCAGCGCGTCGCACGCCAGCTGCTCGGCGGCTGCCGCAGCCAGGGCGTCCGCTGCCACGCTGGCCACGTCTCGCGGCAGCAGCCCCACCATCTGCGCAGCCGCGTGTGCCACGTCAGCGCCCGCCGCCACCGCTGTCGCTGTCGCTGCCGCTGCCGCCGGCTGCCCGTCCGGGGGCGGCGGCAGCATGGCCGCCAGCATCGGCGGGTAGGCCTCCCTCCCCAGCGCCTCCACGGCCACCTCATGGCTGAAACAGCGCCCCAGCGCCACCGGCACATCCTCCCTGCTGGCCGCTGCCCCCACCACCACCACCAACCCCGGCGGCAGGCCGTCCGCTCCGCCGTCCGCGGCGCCATCCGCCCCGCTCGGGCCGCCATCCCCGCCCACCGCCGCCGCCAGCGGCAGCGCGCCAGCCACGGCCTGCCTGGCTGCCACGCTGCCATACCTGGCCACGCAGGCCTGCAGGCACTCTGCCACGCGCAGCAGCCCCGGGGCCGGCGGCGCGCCCGACGCGGCGGCAGCGGCGTCCGCCAAGGACGGCAGGTGGCGCAGCAGCAACAGGCAGGGCGCGAACGCCGAAGCCTGGGCGGCCAGGGCCTCCAGGGCGGCGGTGGTGTGGGCCTCGGTGCGGCCCTGCGGCGTGGGAAGTGGGGTGGGCGTTGGGAGGGAGCGGGCAGCCGATGACGATGCAATCCTGGGCGCGCGCTCGCGCCGCCCGGCCCGGGCCTGGACAAATCGATGGTACTGCTGCTGGGGCGTCACATGCACATGCACTGACCAGAGGCGCAGGGCAAATGACGTCGCGGGGCCGCACCTTGAGGTCGTGGCAGCTGATGCTGATGCAATTCATGCCCAGGGCGGCCGCTGCCGCACGCACCGCCGTCTGCTTCCCCGCCCCGCGCGGGCCCAGCAGCAGCAGGCTGACGCGCAGGTCGAAGTGTGAGCTGTCTGGGTGCAGCAGGGGGGCCACCAGGCCAGCGATCAGCCTCCACGTGGGCTGCAGGGGCCCGGGCACGCCTGCAAGGGCACGCCAGGGCACGCCTCGGGCCGCCGCCTCTGCCAGGGGCGTGCCGCACTTTGGGCTGCTGGGCAGGCACACCTGCGCCGGGACCACATGCGGCGGCGGCAGGCATGCAGAGCCCCCTCGTGCACCGCAAGCAAAAGCCGGTGCCCGGGTGTGAGAGCCGGCTGACGCACCGGGCAGGCGTGGGGACGCGTGCCATGCTGCGCCCGCCTGCACGCCCAGCTGCCGGGCAGGCTCCGCATGCTGCTGCGCGCTGCCCGCCGTCGCTGCCATCGCGGCCGCGGCATACCCCGCGTACCCCACGGGTGCGAGCCGTCGGCTGCTGCCATGGCTGCTGCCCGCCAGGCTGAGCTGGGTGCGTTCTGGGTCCACACGCAGGGGGCCCACGCCCGCCGGCTGCAGGTCGGTGACCGCGAAGAACACGGGACGGCTGGCCTGCGTGGCGATGGGCAGGCCGCCGCTGCCCTCTGGCGGCAGCATGACGGCGAACACGTGGCCCACTTCCAGCCACCTGCAGCGCCGGGGGTCGGTGCAATGTGCTGGCGGCGTGTGGGGCGGGCAGCGGCGGCTGGGCGCGGCCGGTCAAAGCAGAGCCGGGGGAGGCGGGCCGCAGCAGTCGCCAGTGCGGGCTGTAGGTGACCCGGCGGCTGCTGCCGCAGCGCGCATGCAGCGCATGTCTGACAGCCTGTGCAATCAGGGGGCACCTCCCTCTCTCCGTCCCTCTCTCCCCGGCCGCTCACCGGGCTGCCTCCGTGAAGTAGGCCGACAGCCCCGCCAGCAGCTGCCGCTCAGCTTCCGCGTCATCGCCGCCCCCGCCCGCCGCTGCCGCAGCGGCCTCACCGGCCTCGCCAGTGGTGTCCTCGCCACCGTCCTCCCCGCGCGCCGCGCTGGCGGCGGCGCCCAGGGGGCTGGCGGAGGGGCGGGGGAGCTTGCAGATGCGCACCGCGCGTGCGCAGCTGCCGGCGCCCAGCGCGCCGTGCCCGCCTGCCGTGCCCTGCTGCGGCCCCGCCTGCTCCTCTACCAGGGCAGCGACGTCCACCGAGTTTATGGGCAGGTGCTGGGGGTCGGCCAGGAAGGGCTGCAGCTGGTACATGAGGCCCAGGTTGTAGGCCAGCAGCGGGGCCAGGCCGATGCGGCCGCCCTGCCCCGCGTCCGCGAACAGGCGCGCCACCGCGCGCCGGCCCGAGGCGGGGCACACCAGCGCCGCTGGGCCACCGGAGGGCAGGTGCAGGTGCTGCAGCGTGTCCACGTCCACAAAGGCAGCGTCGAGGACGCCCGGTCCGGTGGCGGGTGGGTGATCCACCACCTCCGCGGGCAGCGTGCGCCCTGGGAGGGCGGTAGCGGGCTGTGGGCTGCTGGCGTACAGCTGCTGCAGGCGCAGGGCCAGCGCGCCCGACAGGATGGTGGGACCCGGGGTCGGATTCATGTTTGCATGGAGCTCGATCGATTTGTCCCAAATGACGCGACCGCGGCCGACGTCAATCCGTGAACCGGACCACGCCTCCGCAATTCGCTGGGGTCGCGGAAGCCACCAGTGGTCCAACTCCCCGGCGGGTGCCTCGCGCAGATCGCGGGGGCAGCGGTGCGAGCAGCGATCGATGCCACGACATTCAGGTGAACGTCAGGTGATTCGTGCACATCAGCAGGACCAGCCATGTTGCCAGATCGAGAAGATGCGGGCGCAGGCATCCCCGTCCCGCGCACCAGCACCTCTGGGCGACCCTCAATGGAATCCTGGCCTACATCGTGGACGCCTGCCGCCGACTGGAGCGCGGTGCAGGCGGCGCGCAGCCCCTCCCTGGCCGCGGTGCTGGTCCACCAGGCAGCCGCGATCGGCAGCGCCGTCAGATCAGCCTCTGGTATTCCTTCACACCAGGCGACTGCGGCCACTGGCGGTGAGCGGCGGCTGTGGGCGCCGGGGCGCGCGCGCATTGACCCCGCAGCGCCTCATGCAGTGCCCGCGCAGCGCCTCATGCAGTGCATGATGCAGCGCTCGTCCCATGGCCAACAGGTGACGAGGACTTCGAGGAGCGGGCGCTGTACGACTACGAAAGCCCAGAGGAGTCCATCGCCACGTCCAGCACAGCCGGTGCCAGGGCGGGCAGCCTGCGCCAGCCCCTGCTGCAGCACGTGCACACCGAGGCGCTCGAGCCGCTGCCCGACGGCTCCCAGCGCTTCCGCCGCCACTCCGAGTCGACCAGCGTCACCCCAGGGCTGGAGCCGCGGATCTCCACGTTCGTGGTCGTGGTGGAGGAGGTGGGGCCCCTGGCAGCGGCGCTGGCTTGTGCATGCCGCCAGGCAGCTGCTGTGTGTGGTCACAACGCCGCACCCCAGCACGCGCGGCAGCACCCAACAAAGTCGAGTCGCTGGTGCCGCCGTCCCTGCGTGCAGGCCAAGCCCACGGCCACCACCCTGCAGACGGCCTTCAACGCAGCCAACATTCTGTGCGGGGTGGGCCTGCTGACCACGCCATACGCCCTGGCCCAGAGCGGCGTGGCAGGCCTGCTGCTGCTGGCGCTCGTGGCAGCCATCGCCTGCTACACGGGCAGCCTGCTGGCCAAGTGCATGGCGGCCAACGCGCAGATCCGCTCCTACCCAGACGTACGCGCGCAGCAGGCTGCCCCCGGGGAGGAGGGAGGGGGGCCTCAGGGGTGGCTGCATGCGCTGCAGCCAGCACCTTGCCAGCGCCAGCGCCAGCGCCAGCACCATGCAATTGCAGCCCCCCTGCCAGCCCTTCCCACAGCCGCCGCGCAGGCCGGCAACCCCGGCCCAACGCCTCCTCCTTGTCCCGCAGATCGGCGGCGCGGCATTCGGCAACGCTGGCCGCCTGCTGGTGGCCGTGCTGCTGTACAGCGAGCTGTTCTCGGTGTGCGTGGACCTGATCATCTTGGAGGGCGACAACTTGGCAGCCGTGTTCCCGCAGTGGGCCATCAGCCTGGGGCGCTGGCAGCTCACGCCTGCCCAGGCAAGCAGCACCGAGGCGACTGACTCGAGGGACTCGTCGGACACGGGACCCTGGGTGCCGGGGTCCCTCTCTGCGCAGCGTCATGCGAGGGCATCGGCAGCGTGCATGCACTGATGAGCAGCAGGCGGCCTCTGCTCAGGCGGGCCGAGCAAGCGCCCCGGGCACTGCACCACTGGTCTCTGCCCCCCTGCCCCCCCTCCCGCCCTTGCAGACCATGATGGTGGCAGCCTGCCTCCTCATCCTGCCCAGCGTGCTGCTGCGCGACCTGTCCCTGCTGTCCTACGTCAGCGTGGGCGGCCTGGCGGCCAGTATGGCTGTCTGTGCGCTCGTGGCCTGGGACGGGGCTGCCGTGACGGGCTTCCCCCACCGGAGCTGGCCGCTGGTCACGTGGTCGGGGCTGCCCGTGTCCACCGGAGTGTTTGCCTTCTGCTTCGCAGGCCAGTGGCGCCCGCTTGCCGTGGTGGCTGCATGTGCTTTGCATGCTGCTGCGCCGGCTCACAATGCTTACAGCCGACACCAGCTGCAGCAGCTGAGCATGCCCGGTCATCAGACTTGGGTATCGACTTTGCCACCGCTGCAGGGCACGCCGTCTTCCCCTCCCTGTACACGTCCATGCGGTCAAAGCAGGAGTTCCCTGCCCTGCTGGCCGGCAGCTTCGCCTTCACCACGCTGATGTATGCAGGTGGGCCCGCGGGCCGGGCAAGCAGGCATTGGTTTCCATTGGGGCCGCGTGCTCCAGATGTCGCCTGGCTTGAGCGCTTGACCGCCGACGCACGCTTGTATGCCACCAATTCACCCACCCACCCCCCCGCCCCGCCTGCCACGCGTGCTGCGCAGGCATAGCCGTGCTGGGCGCCTGCATGTTTGGCAGCGCCATCAGCGACAACATCACGCTGGACATGCAGCGGGCAGCGCCTGCCGCGCCCCCCTCCCGCCTGGCCCTGTGGCTGGTCATTTTCACGCCGCTGTCCAAGCTGGCGCTGACGCTGGCGCCGGTCGCCATGTGAGCCCCGCAGCCGCGCCAGCCGGCGCTGCATGCACTCGCGCCTGCACGCGTCGCCAAGGCATGCCCACCTGCCGCGCCACGGGACGGTCAGGGCAGCAACAGCACCGTGCATGCGGGCTGCTGGGCGCCCAGGGCACGCGGTGAGCGGCTGGCACTGCCTGCCCATGCCTGCAGGGCGGTCGAGGAGCTGGTGCCGCTCCGACGGAGCGGCTGGGCGTTCGGCACGGCGTCGGCCTGCATACGCACCGCCCTGCTGGGCCTGTGCCTGGCGACCGCGCTGGTCGTGCCATTTTTCAGCCTCGTGATGGCCTTGATAGGCGCGGTGCTCAGCATGAGCATCAGCATCGTGCTGCCCTGCGTTTTCTACCTAAGGATCTGCAGGCCCGCGCTGGGTGCGGTCGACGTGGTGCTGTGCTCGGCGGCGGCCGTGTTTGGCGTGGCGGCGGGGAGCATGGCGACGTACCAGGCACTGGCAGACCTGGCCGGCCAGCTGTAAGCGCAGACGCTGAGAGCATGCCACCTGAAGGAGCTTGAGTCAGGGGCTGTCGGCTCGTGGCGTCCTGTGCGCTCCGGGGTGGCGGTCAACCCAACACGCCTCCCACGGCCACTTCTGGAGGAGCGGGGCCTGCTTTGCAACTTCCAGGTCAGCACGCGGATGCCCGGAGGATCATGTCAGCTCATTCAGCCGTCACATCAGAGGTATCAAGTAAGCTATTCGTGGCCGCCCGCCCCTTGAGCTGGAAGGTAGAGGCGCATCGTTCGATTCACGGCGGCTTCAACCGCTTGACTGGCGTTCTGACTACAGAATCCTAGCGCTACACCATCATCGACCGTATCGGGCCGGCTGTAAGAGCTCGCGGAGCTCTGTGCGTAAGGCAGATCAACCAGATGGCGCCATCCGCCGTGTGGGCGGGCGTGTTGCTGGTTGTGCTGCTATTGCAGCTGGCAGGTGAGTGTCGGTACCCAGCTGCGGTCGAAACCGCCAACCAGGCGGTCAAACACCGGGTCTTCCTACACCTCGCAGACGGCGCGCCGCCACCAGTCCAGCCGGCCGCCGCCAAGGCGTGCCCCTCCAACAGAGCGTGCGACGGACCCAACGGCGACGCCATTTGCTGCCCTGAAGGCTCCATCTGCAGGTGAGGCTGCGGCTGCCACGCATCGCAGTGGCCAGGGTGCTGGCAGGCATGGCTGGAGGGATGGGAATGTCCCGTGCCGCCCCTGCAACGCCCCCTGATCCCCATGCCCCCCTGCTCCCCATGCCCCCCCCTACTGCTGCTGCAGAGACGGGCGCTGCATGGCAGTGTGCGGGGACACGGCCTCCAACTGCGACACCTTGTGTCCCTCTCCCGCGGCTGTCTGCTACAACGGTCAATGCCTGTTTGACAGCACGCTGTGCTCCTTCCCAGCATCCCCCAGCAGCGCACGCGGCCCCTGCGCACCCGGGTACACCTGCATGGCGCGCAACTGCTGCCCATCGGAGCAAGTTTGCGGGGAGACGTGCTGCAAAACAGCCCAGGTGTGTTGCAAGCAGGGGCCAGCCGAGTGGCAGCGGCGGCGGCGGCGTGGCAAACTGCCACCCGCGGTGCGGCAGCAGCATCCCGTTGTGAGCGCCAGCAGGCAGCCAGCCGCCGGCCGACCCGGGCTGCACGCCTGCAGGTGTGCTACAAGAACAAGTGCTACACCCGCCTGAACCAGCGCACCGTGTGCCCAGCATACCGTCGCATCTGCGGCCGCGGCAGCTACGCCAGCTGCTGCTCCCGCAGTGACTCCTGCATCAAGGGGCAGTGCGTGAGCCCCAAAAACCTGTGCGGCAGCGGCGCCAACGCCACATACTGCGCAGGGGTGAGTGGCAGCTGACTGGCCTGCGTGTGGCTGGCTGCTTGCACCGTGGTTTTCAGGCCTGCCAGCCGACCCGGGCAGTGACGCCGCCGCCAGCCGCCGTCGGTTGACCACATTGACCAGCTGCCATCAGATGCTCGGGCCTGCCCGCCTGCCGACGAGGGCAGCAACGCAGCCATCTCCTATCCACTGGCGCGTCTGCAGGGCTTCTCGTGCCTGCGCGGGCACTGCGTGATGAATGCAATCATGTGTGGCACCGGCAGCAGCGCGCAGTGCTGCGAGGAGGTGGGGCCAGCAGCTGCACCTCTGCTTGCCGCCCGCAACACGTGCTGCCCCTGCTGCACGGCTGCACGGATGCCGACACTGGCGCTGCAGCCCTGGTTGCAGCCCGCATGCGCATGCAGCAAGGCCTGTCCCTGTGCGCACGCCCAGGTGGGAGCTGCTGCCATGATGAGCTGGCACACGCGGCACGGGCATCCGTGTGCGCCCGCCATTCCTGCAGGGCTCCAGCTGCACGAGTGATGGGCAGTGCTGCGAAGCGCGCCAGGTCTGCGGCCTGCCTGGCGGCCCGCAGTCCTGCTGCGCAGAGAACGAGATCTGCAACCCCTTTGACGGCGGCTGCTGCCCTGCGGTGCGTGGCGTGGATGCATCTGCTGCGCTGGGCAGGCCCTACCGGGCCAGCTGGCTGGCTGCTGACAGGCTGTGCGTGCCCGCAAGCCTGCCAGCGTGTGAGTGCTGCTGCAGATTGCGTTGGCCTGCAGGCAGTAGCTCCCATGCTGGTCGGCCACCAGGCAGCGGTGATGGGTGCACCCCAGGGTGGTGCCATGCGCGCCGCTCACAGTACTGTTTGTTGGGTGCACCCCAGGATGCCATGCTGCCCACTGGCGAGTGCTGCGCATCCCCCAAGAAGGTCTGTGGCGCCAACTGCTGCGGGCAGGGCGAGAAGTGCAACGACGGCCCCAATGGCCCCTACTGTTGCCCAGCTGCCGAGGAGGTGGGTGGCAGCATGTGGCGGCTGCCATGTTGGCCAGCCTGCTGCTACCTGCTGTGCAGCCGTGCATTGGGCACAGTGCCCAACTGGGCATGACGTGCCCCTGACCTTGCAGGCTTGCGGCAGCGAGTGCTGCCAGCCGGGGCACCAGTGCCTGGGCGACACCTGCTGCCCAGCCAGCAATGTGTGTGGCGTGCCCGGCGAGGAGCAGGACTGCTGCGCCAACGGCCAGGAGTGCACGGTCGCACGCCAGTGCTGTGACGCGTGAGTGACAGCAGCAGCCAGGCGCCGGGGGAGGCCGCAGGGCCGCGCCGGGGGAGGCCGCAGGGCCGCGGCAGCAGCAGCCAGGCGCCGCAGCATGCTGGGGGAGGGCGCAGGGCCGCGCCCGCCTGCTGCGTGTGCAAGGGCTTGCGTGCTGTGCGACGCTTGATTCTGCTGCTCACCCGCGTGGCGGCAGTGCTGACACGTTACCTGATGCATGTGTGTGTGCAGTGGCACTGCTGATGCCAACGGGGCGTGCTGCCCGTCTGGCCAGCTGTGCGGCGACACCTGCTGCCCTGATGGCGAGTCGTGCAGCAACGACGGCACCTGCTGCAGGAAGTGAGTGGGCGACCGCCGCATGCCGGCATGCCCTGCCGTCCATGGCGCGGATGTGGGGGGGCGCCAGCTTCGTCGCCGCTGCCTGGCAGGGCGCGCTAGGCGGCCGACGCCGGGGGTGTGCTGTGTTGCCCTGCAGGGACCTGCTGGACTCGCAGGGCGAGTGCTGCCCCGAGAACAGCGCCATTGTGGACGGCGTGTGCTGCCCACCACGCAGCCTATGTGGCGGCTTCTGCTGCCGCGCGCCCTACCAGTGCAGCTTCCTGGGCTACTGCTGCGCCCCCGGGGCGGCCTCCCCCGACGGCCACTGCTAGGCCGACAGTCGGGACAGGCTGGCGCGTCCCTGCTGTGAGTTAGGAGAAGTGGCACATGGTCACAAGCTGCGCAGCCGTGGAGCAATGGCCCATGGCTACCAGCTGCGCAGCCGTGTGTATGATGGACACACAGCCTCAACTACTACCTCTTGTGTGGTGTTTTCTGCCGCCGCCGCCGCCGCCAGCCGTGCGGGCGGTGGGCCGCGCGGCTCACAGCCTCAGTTGCGACCCGCTTCCTGGGGGACGTGCATGACCATGGCATGACGGCTCTGCTGGCCTCGCCTTTCATATGCTCCATGTGTTTTTTGTCCAACACATCACGCACATCACCTCCTGCTCCCAGCAAGAGTTGCTCCGGCTGCTGGGCTGCTGTTGGGTATTTTGACTCGGGGACCCGCAGATGCACCGTGAGCGCGCCATCCGACCGTCCAGGCATGAATGAGCCACCAGGGGTGTGTGCCAAGCAGTATGCATATTTATTACTGTAACTGCAACGCCTACCAGCCGCAGCTGCACGCTGCACCTCTCCGTCTCACAGTGACACTCGCCTGCTGGCAGAACGGAGCTGCTGCAGGGCAAGCATGGATCGTGCTGACTAACAGGCATCAGGTGGGGAGGCCGGGACGCGCATCTCGCTTGCGGGCGCGCAGATGTCACCCGGCCGTTCGGCGGGCGGCCAGACCGTCACTGACCACGCTGGAGACGCATTGCATGACGCCATCAGTGAAACGTGGTGCATTGACCGGCGTATCACCGGGTGCTCGCCCCTCGCAGTTGTGAGATTGCAGCGATGCCGGCGATGCGCCTGGTGGGGCTCGTGGCTTGGCTCATCCTAGGTGCGAGCAGCACGGCCTGCGTGGGGCACGAGTGCGTCGTTGGGAGCACTGTCCTGGGCCGTCTGTGTGCTGAGTAGCATGAGTGCAGCAAACCCACCCTTGAGGCTGTCAGTGGGCGCCCTGCGCTGACCTGCGCGTACGCGCACGCCAGAGCCCGGCCGCAACGCGCGACGCCCTGCAGGCATGGCAGCAGCACAAAGCAGCAACGGCGGGAGCCCACCCCCTGCTGCCGCTGGAAGCAGACCTCAGCAACCACCGAACTTGTCGGCAGCACTAGACGCTCGCAGCAATGTGAGGAAGCCGCCCACGCGCAACCCCGCCACCCCGCCGGCACCCAAGCCGCCGGCAGCGTGAGTGTGACCAAGCTCTGGGGACGTCCCAGTCGCTGCGCCAGACATGTGTCAGGCTGATGCGGCGGGGTCACAGCCCAGCCAGACATGTGTCAGGCTGATGCGGCGGGGTCACAGCCCAGCAGGGCCGGCTGTGGCATCAGAATGGCGCCCCCCGTGCGTGCCTGCTGCCCCTGCAGAGCACCAAAGCTGCCGCCGGGCACCTTGTTCTTCTGCAATGCGACGATTGCATGCCCCGACAGCCTGAAGTGCTGCGGAGGCACCTGCATGCCCAACCAGAAGGACTACGTATGTGAGCCCCATGTGGCGGTGCAT
>Ga0315908_10003927_pt1 | contig 10769 bp, 10 predicted proteins | sample LakEriMetagenome_12_FD_203520 | JGI IMG/M metagenome (GOLD analysis project Ga0315908, IMG submission 203520) | Freshwater fungal communities from buoy surface, Lake Erie, Ohio, United States - Buoy 4 MA124 | ecosystem: Environmental > Aquatic > Freshwater > Lake > Lake biofilm | place: USA...
TCGGTTAAAATGATAAATAGCACTTTACTATAAAAAAAGAAATCATATGAGAAAATAAGTACTGGATAATTTAGATAATCAAATAACATGTCAATGGCAAGTACTTAAAGAAATAAATCTTTTGAAAAAAATAAATCATTTGAAAAGCTTAAAACACTAGCATTTGATATTACAGATTTAAATTAAATATAATTTGATGAAAAAATGTAAATAATTTAATTTATTAATAGATAATAAACTCACGATCAAATTATTAATCTAAGATAACAAAAGAAATTTGATGAGGCTTAAAGAATGCTAGATGGTTTAAAATAAATGAAAGAATAATATAAACAGTAGAATTTATTAAATATGAAGTAAATTTAGGAAGCTAATGTAAATTTTTTTAATTAATTAATTTTTTTCAAATTAATATTTTAATTTTTTTGTATATTTAATTATTAAAATAACTTATCACATATAATTAGATAAATATTATATATTAATATAATATATATTTTAAATAATAATAAAGTTGTAAAAAATATAAGAAAATAATAAAGAAACTATAAAACACAACAAAGAATAAATAAAATAATAATTATAAGATTTAAAAGAGGCAAATTAAGAGTATTTAAAAATTCAAATAGAAGAAAACGATAAAGAGCTAAAATTATACATAAAAGAACTATAACAAACTATTCCTGAATGGAAACCTTCATCTGATATATTAGATTTAAAAGATAAGCTTAAAAAAATGAGTAAAAATCCTGACTTAATTCTACAAGAAAAAGCTTTAGATAAAAAAATAATATTAATGGAAATCTAGGAAAAGAAAAAACATGCAGATCATCACTAAAAATTAATCGCAAAACTAAGTGAATAATATAAAAATAAGCTTGATTTAAAAATAAAAGTAATCTAGCAAAAAATTAAAATATCGGAAGAAGAGTTACTGAAAAATCTGAGAAAATAGTTTTCTACGTATTTTTATTTTATAATAAATAATTCAAATCATTAAAATAATAAAAATAAATAATTATATAATAAAATAAATATAAAAATATATGAATATAATTAATATAAATTATTAAATAAGAATGAGATAGAAATCTGTTAACAATATATAAACCATCCAGATCTAACAGAAGAACGTATTTAATTAATTTACAAAAACGTTGGAAAATCCAGGTATTTATAAAATAATAATAAAAGACCTTAATAATGTTGAGTATTTAGCTCCTAGCTGTCATTTAGAAACCAAGTCTATTTCACTAAAAGGGACTTACCAAAAGAGGAAAATGCTTTTTAGTGAATGTGGAAATAGATCAAAAAAGTGATGTTAATTATATTATTAAATCAGTTTAACTATAATTTAACCTGCTACTTTTACAGTCTCAATATAGCCCAATTAATTTTCTTTTAATTCTTTTTAAATTTTACATTATTTTTGATAAAATTAATATCTTCCAGCTAATTTGGATTAGTGAAGATATTAAAATCAATGTTTCTAAACTTATTTCTGATCCATAATTAAACCTCGTTCAAGTTCCATTTTGAAACTAAAATTGTCTTTTCTAATACTTTTCGCTGATGATATTCTGGAGATTATTTTGGATTGGATTTAATTATTTAATACGATTAAATATGCTGAAATAATAAAACAAATGATGGAATTTAAGTGATATCTATTTAATCAGCTCCTTTTAAATAATTCAATAGTTATATCTGAGTATTTCTACAATTTTTGTATATTTCAAGTGTTTCTTCTCTGTTTTTGAGTTATGCCCCTATGGATTATTTATATTCCATCATCATTCCAAAATCCCAATATTAAAAACCCATTTCTTTCAAAATTATTCCTTAAATTATCAATTGAACTATTCCCATTGATTAATATTTTCTATCTGAATATCCTGACATACTCGCATAGATACTTCCTATTCTATATCCAATATCAGCCGCAATTTATTCATTATTTTTGTATATTTCAATACTGTAGCATTAAAATTATCCATTATTACTCTTGAATTTATACTCATCTTTGCTTAAATCTGTTAAAAGATCAACGAAATTATTATTAATCCAACTATTTCCTTAAAAACTATTGTTTTTTTAATTTGATAATTTGAAATTTTTGTTGATAGATACAAATATTTATCCTTCTTTAAATATCTATTTGATTCTTTTTGCTAATCCACTATATTTAATACATTTATTATTTGTGTTTTTATTTTCTCTTATAATTTGTATTAGCTTTATTACATCAAAATCATTTAAATTTAATAAAGTTCTTTTTTAATGAAGTTTTGGAATAAATATATTATCAGTAGAAAATAAAAACCAGCCATTATAACAGCAACTTACACAAAATTATTTATCAAATCCTTTCTGTTAAATTATTTATTATTTTTAAACTTGTAATTACTTATTACCGTATTAAATAAATGATTAATAATGACAAAAGTCGTTATATTCATTATAAATGTATAAAAAGGTAAAATTTTCAATTGATTTTAAATAATAAAATTCCTGTTTGAAAGCATTTACATCAATTATTTAGGAATTACTGTTTTATTTAAAATTTTAAATATATTTACAAATTTCAGAATGCTCTTTCCAATCAGCAACTTAACATTGCCTAGAACAATATTAAGAAGATTAACAATTAGCACATTTACTAAGCTAAGCCTATTTCTAGCAATAATCACAACTTTAATTAATAGCAGAAGTTTACATAAAATACTAAATAATAATAATAATATTATACTTAAATAACAATTAAAGATAATTATAAATATTAAATAGATATTAATAATGAAATAACATAGCGAAGTGACATCATCAAGAAGAAAATGTAGAAAAGCAGTATTTTCAGCTCCAAGCCATTTAAGAAGAAAATTGATGAGCGCTCCTTTATCTAAAGACCTTAGAAAAAAGTACTCAGTTAGATCAATGCCAGTAAGAAAGGATGATGAAGTTATAGTGTTAAGTGGAACCCATAAAGGAAATAAGGGAAAAGTAGTGACTGTTTATAGAAAGAAATGGTGTATTAATATTGAAAAGTTAACAAAAAATAAACTCAACGGATAACCAGTTTAAGTACCTATTAAGGCAAATTAATGTGCTATTATCAAGTTGAAGTTGGACAAATGCAGAAATGATCTTTTGAAAAGAAAAGCTGCTGTCTAAAGTAATAAAAATAAGGGCGAAAAGTACACTAGTGCATGAAAAAATTTATTAAGATTTTATTATTAATTTATATTATTTCATAATGAAAGATCAATTTGCTTTTTTTGTTTTTGAGATGATGATACTTCTTTTTTTAAAATTTTTATTTCTTTTTCCAAGTTTTAAAGTTGGTTAGTATTATTTTTCTTCATTTCAATTAGTTTTTATTTGTAATATTAGTCTATTTCAAAGCTATTTTGCTTATTGCTTAAATACTCTTATCGTTTTTTCTCACCCATTTGGTCCAATAATTATTTTCTGTATTTATTTTCCCTGTCTAGAATTCTCTATTAACTTGTTTTGTTTTTTATTTCATAAAGGTTAAATTATTTAGCAACTCTTAAATAATCTTCATATATTTTATCTTTTTAACTTTCTAATATATTTATAATTTTTCATATATATTAATTATTATTGTTTTAATTATTTAATTATTTACCCATTTTTTAAATAAGTTTATTTACTTCAGATAACTTGTGATTATATTCTTTCTAAATATTATCTTTCTTCTTCAAATATTATTCTTTGTATAATTTTCTGTATTTTTATTTTAGATTTTCCTGTTTTTATTCTAGTTTATTATTTTATTCACTTATTTTATTATTTTCTTATTCTATATCTTTCATTTTTCTCTCCATAATAAAAAGTTTATCTTTTAGTTATTATATTTTTTCTTAATATTATTCTTCAGTATCATATTAAATTAAATTATTCATTAGCTTTTCTTAATTGTCTTTAATATAATTTTATTTAATAGTTTTATCTTTTTTTTCTAAATTAATTTTTTCTAATTTTTACTTTATGTTTTTTATTTCTTCCTCCATAAAATCTATTCCTTCTTCATTATTTTTTTTATTCTTAATTTTTTTTTCTATCTTTTTTTCTGTATCAGATTAATCAAGCTATATTTTTTATTTTCTTTTGTTTTCTTAATCCTTTCTTTTTTTATAGATTAAGCCACTATCATCTTTATTTTAATCAGATTCTTTGGAAAATTATTTGTCAAATTTTTAATTTTCTAATAATTAAATTTATTTATTATTTTAATTTCTAAATTATTAACTTTAATTTTCAATAATTTAACTTTATTAAGATTATAGACCGTCTTTTTATAAAGCACATTATTTTTTTTATTAAAGATACTATCTATAATCATTGTCTAATTATTCTTTTTAAATATTTTCATATTTATATTATTATTATTATTATGAATCTTTAAAACTAAATTTGTATTCTTTTTCTCTTATATTTTATGTATTATTTTAATATTCTTAAAATTTCTAATCATTATTTTCATCAGTTAAATATTAATTATCTTATTGATTTTGTGATTTAAAACAATTTTTTAATTTCATTTCTAATTCTTCTACCATTTTATTAGTTTCATCAAAATCTATAGATTAAGTAGAAAGATTCATAAAATGAGCTTTAATAAATAGAGTAATTTAAATATAATTAAAATATAGAGAATGAAAATATAAATAATAAGAATAAAGTATAAAAATAATAAGTAAATAAATTTATAAATTCATGATTTGATAATAGGATTAGCAAAAACAGCTTAATTTTCAACAGCTCCTAGATTAACTCCCCTTAACATTCTAAAATATCCATCCTCACCCCACTCATTGCCCCAACTATTCTTAAGTATCCAATACTTAATAATATTTCCCTAATGTAATGACTCTCCCCATCCAACACAAACTACAGCATGATTAGTGAACATCCACTACCCCATCCTCTCATCATCATTGCCTTAAACCAACAAATCACTAGGATTAGTAATAAATACCCCACTAGAATAATAATATAAATCAGGAGCAGCATTTAATGCCACTACTATAGGTCCATTATTATATATTTCTTTCATCATAGCCTAAATATTTTATAGATTTAAATATAATTATAAAAGTAATTATCAATATTATGTCGATAATAAATTTATAATTTGATAATAAAATAACCTTTTCATTGGTGGAACCGTAGTATCCTTTGCCGATATATCCGTAATCTGATAGTTTATAGACATCAGAGAAACATTCTTTTTTGCAGAGTGTGTCAGTTTCAAGGTATGGTGAACAAGATTCCATTGCAAATCCAAACTCTACACCTTGTTTAGCTACGAGGTAAGGGTAACCTCCATTACAGCCTTAGTTGTATCTACTACAAGAGATTATTGATGAGACTGAGAGTTAGGGTTATTCTCTATTCTTTGATTATATGCGGATTCGGCTTTCTACAGAGGATATCACTGCCACTGAATAACAGCTTCCACAATCACCTATTTTTTATTATTATTTTTATCAAATATTATTCTTAATATTATTATTAATAAAGCAATCTCATTATTATTTTACCTTATTTTTTAATAGGAGTATCATAATTTGTGCCATTCACATTTCTCCAATCAAAACATTTGGGCATTCCATCGCTATAAAACTAAGAACATAATAGTTTTTCAGAAATAGTATTATTATTAATGATTTTATCATGCATATTTTTTTATTTTTTGTCTTCTTTATCTTTTAAATTTCCCTTGATAATATTTTTGAAATTAATTTTATATTTTTATTAAAGGAACACCTAATCGATAACCTATTGATTATTCATGATAGTTTTAGCTTGAATATACTTTTCCTACTTGAAATCAGTCATTCCTATAAGATGCCTCATCTATTTATTGGTTTTGGTGTTGAATTATTCATGAGCCTTAGCCTTCCAAGGACTAGCAGTTTTAACATCATTGATGAGTTCAATGAAACTATAATCCTACTCAAAAATATTATCATTCTATTCTTCTTACTGTTTTTTAGTCAATAAGTTATTATGAGGCACCTCATATAAATTTACATTATTCTAAAATTTATCATAAAGTCCAATCTCATTATTATTATTATTATTATTCTTATTAATCAAATCATCTCTCTAAACAATCTTCATGCCTTAAGTATTTTGCATTAACTTAAGAGTAGCTTCATTAGAGATTTATAGATTATTATTACTATTATTATCAATAACTTTATTGGCATAAAAACAACCCCACTTATTATTATTTCTATACCATCCTAGAAAAGTTTATTGACAATGACTCTAATATCCTTGACTCTTTTCATCATCATCATCTTTAGGAGTGACATTGGAACTGACAGTATATTTACTAAATGCGAAATAGTTTTCATTATCTTGATGAAGGAATATCTCAAAGCCTTCGTCATACACCATAGTCCATCTTCCTATTACTTCTTTAGAAGGTGAGAGAACTAAATCTGGAAACTAAAGAATTACTTTTTTGCGTTAGGTTACTAGTTATTCCTTAATACTGCTATTAAATACATGGTCAGTGTTTTTGTCCGGGTGTTCATGTCCACATGATTGTTGTTCATTGCTTAAAATCCCTTGTTTATTAAGTAGCCATTCTCCTGAGATGTCTTTTGCTAAACAATGGACTGGAAGGTCACATACTATTCTTCTTATGTTTACTATCACTATTAAGCTATAAATTATAATCTTCATTATATATAGCACTATATATTATTATCTATTATTATTTATATCATTATTATTCATATCATTATTGTTTATATCATTATTATTTATCATTAGAATTTATTATTGATATTGATATTATTATTTATATCTTTATAAACATTATTGTTATTATTATATATTCATTTAGTTAATTAGGATATTTTATATATATATTATTATTGTGTTGAAAGTTAGAAACAATTTAAAATTATTTGGCGGTGTATATTTTTATATAAAGTCTCTAAATAAAATGAAATAATCGGATGATAACAATGAGGAAATAAAAGACAATAAGATAGTGTTTGAACATTAAACATCTTCAGCAAAGAAGGAAAAGAAAATATCTTGTAAGATGTTAATTACTCCATAGAAATAATAAATGGACATGATGACACCTTCTGTGTACTATATTAATAATCTATCATGCTCTCCATTTATAAAGAATAACGTAGAGAAATCAGTAATTAATGATGACTAATGGAATCGGACACAAAAAACATTATTAAATTAATCTCCGTTGACTTCTAAAATTGACAGCAGTACTTAGATTAAAAGCAGTTTTGGAAAGAGGTTAGAATTTACTAATGATAATAGTAATTAGAATACTGCTGTTAAGAATTATGTTTAATTTAATGATGATACTCCTTAATTGGATTTACATAAACATTATATTGAAAATTACAATTATATTCCCGAACATGAACTATATAATAGATTCATTTAAGAAAATTCTAATATAAACTATATTAAGAATATCAACTATTTTATAAATCATCCTCTTAATATTTAGGTCAATATAGAATAGAACTTTAATTTTGATCAAAATTTGTCATCATTATCCTTATAAAAAACACAGCCTAATTAATAATCTGATATTAATAATATTTAGAAATAGTTTGTTGTACCCATTAATCATGATGCTTCATTTATCAAATCTATTAGTTAATAATCATAATTACCTAATTTGCCTATTAAATAATAATCTTAGAATAATTAAGAATCTAATATTATTACTTTTAATTAGTAATAGTATAATTAACTTTAATAATAATCAGATAATATATATTAAAAAGATAATTTATAAGAAGAAAGTAATTAACAATAATTGCAGATTTAATTTTAATCTGAATAATAAGAATTAATATAAAATTAATAATAAACATAAAACAATAATTAAGCTGATTAATAATAAGAGGAAGATGAAGATGATGATTTAAAAATTAGAATTGAAAGACCTTCAAAACGAGAATTAAAGGAATTAACAGAAAACACCAGAAATTACTTATGAGAAGTTATAAAATATTTAAGTGGATAACTGAAAAGATAGAACAAAAAGATTGTGTGTAAATGCAAGAAATCTCAATGTCTAAAGAATTACTGTGACTGTTTTGAAAATGGATAAATTTGTGGTAAAGACTGTAATTGTTAAGGTTGTGAGAATGTAGCTGATAATGAAGATAATAGGTTTAGTAATATGCTGGAATTAATGGTGAGGAATTCAGATGCTTTCAATCCCAAAATAATTTAAAATAATGAAGAGGATAAAAAACATACTAAGGGATGCAATTGTAAAACTAGTTATTGTATCAAAAAGTATTGTGAATGTTATTAAGCTGGAATTTAGTGTGGAGAAATTTGTAAATGTAAAAACTGTCAGAATCATCCTAATACTATTCATTCTATTGAGCATTCTTCTTAAGAGTAATAGCATCTTAACATTTCAAAATTACATTCTTTTTCCAATCTCTGTATTAATAATAATGAAAACATAATTATTAATTCCAATATTAATAATAGTAATAAATATACAAATAATTAGAATAATAACTTAAATAATAAAAATATTTCATCATTTTTTTAAGATGTTTCTAATAAAAAAATTAAAAAAATATGATATATTATTATAATTATTATATTAACTTTTATTATTAATTTTATTATAATATAAATGCTTAATTCATATTTTTCTTTATTTAATAAATCAAAAATTAATTTAGTCTATATAATTTAAATTCAATTTTTTTTATGATTAAAAGTATTATTATTTTTTTATTAAAATAGATATTTCTAAAAAAAAAATTAGATCGAAAGATAAAGATTTAAAATAAATAAATTTAAAAAGTTACTTTGGAAAAAATAATTTAGAATCTTAAATTATATTAGAAAATCTTCAAAAACAATAATCATATTAAATTGTAAGTTAAAATATTAAAAATAATGTTAAATCTTAATTAAAAATTTAATAATTTTTCAAGTCAGATTAAATTAAGGATTATTGATAGAAAAAATTAAAAGATATATAATTATAAATAAATATATCTTTAGATTAATCATATTAAAAATAAAATGGAAATCAAATTGAAAAACAAAGTATTTTTAAAATTTAAAAAGATTCTAATCTTTATTCTCAATCTTTAAATTTCAGTGTGTTTAAAAGTCAAAATTTAAAAAGTAATGATTGTTATGTTGAAATGAATGAATAAAATATTAATCAAATTTTAAACTTAGATTAAAATTATAATTAATATAAAGATCTGATTTTTTAAATTAATATATTTTAAAACCTGAAAGATTAAATTTTGCATTATATTAAAATATTTAAATCAATCAACAATAATTATTTATGTTAATAAGACATTAATTAAAACATTGAAAGATTAATAAGCTAATTAATATTTTAATTAATTAATTGTATTGAAAAAGATAATTAAATTTAACAAAATTTTTTAAATTTAATAGAAATTTTTTTATTAAATAATTTAAATTAATAAACTTTTTAAATTTAATAATGGATTAAATTATCCTTTAAAATAAATAATATTAAATAATTTGATCAAGAAAATTTATAAAAATATGAAAAAGGAAATTTATAACTTAGAAAAAGCAGTAATTTTTAATATAAATGTTTATGTTTAAATAGTAAAAATTAAGAAGAAATTTTATATTAATATTTAAAATTGATATGTCATTAAATGAACATTGAAATTTTAGAAATAAGTATTAAATAATAATGGAATTTAAGAGAATTTAATAAAATATATGAATTAGTTTAATGTTAGGATTTTTCTTATTTAAAATTGAAAATTATAATAGTGTGAAATTATGAAGTAATATGTTAATACGAATCAAGATTTAAAGAAAATTTATATTAAATAATTAAAAAAACTAAATTTCCAATTATAATGACAGGAGAAAATGTTAATGATAATAAAATTTTCAAAGATTTTGATATTATTTATTGCAAAAAAAATGATATAAATTTAAATGCATTATTGCTAAATATTTTAGTTTATTTTAAATACGATTTAAAATAAAAAATATAAACATTACTTCAAAATTAATTATAAAGTTAATAGGGATTGAATTTTTTTACAAAATTAAATATTATTTAATAAAATTAATAATATCTAAAAAAATTTTAATTTTAAATTGAATTATAAAAATTTTAAAATATTTTAAAACTATTTAATAATGATATCTTACATAGTATAAAGAATATATAATAATATTTTACTTTATTATATTCTGATAAAAATCAAATTAATTATTTGTAAGAATATAAATAACAACTTTAATATTTATTAGTTATTGACTAATAAAGTAAGTACAAACAATAAATTATGTATTAATAAAATGAAATAATTTGAAAATTCAATAAAAAAATAAATTAATAATAAAAGGATAGATAGTTTTAAATATTTTATAATTAAATAGATTAAAATTTAGATGAAAAATTATATTTAATTAAATAATCTCGAATAGCTTAATAGTAATAATTATAAGATATATTTTACAAAAAATATTTAAGATAAAATTATGAAAATGAAATATAAAATATAAATAATAATATGACATCAAATTAGAACAAAAATATCTCTTAGAATTTCATAAAAGAAATAAAATAATAAAATTTAATAGATAATTTAAAAAAAATCAAAAAATAATTAATTTAAGAATAAATATTTGATAATTAAAAATTATTAGATTCTTAAAATATATGTGATTCAATAGATTTTATTATAAGTATTTTA
>Ga0315908_10003928_pt1 | contig 10768 bp, 6 predicted proteins | sample LakEriMetagenome_12_FD_203520 | JGI IMG/M metagenome (GOLD analysis project Ga0315908, IMG submission 203520) | Freshwater fungal communities from buoy surface, Lake Erie, Ohio, United States - Buoy 4 MA124 | ecosystem: Environmental > Aquatic > Freshwater > Lake > Lake biofilm | place: USA...
CTGTCGTCATTGAGTTCTGTGAGTGTGCAGTAGATAATATCTTCAGTATCCGCAGTGTCTACATCTTCCATTTTGCCGTAGCGTTTTCTTGCGTACTCAATATCCTCGTCAATTTCTTTGTCGCTAACTTGTATATCGAACTGTGTTAAGCTGTCTTTGCTGCTAAGGTTCAATTCAAACGCAGGAGCCAAGCCCAAGTCAAATGCAAATTTGAAATCTTCCTTACCCTCAATATCAATATCGCTAGCGATACGTTCGCTAGAAATAGGATATCCCAGTATGTCCAACTTGTTGTCGCGTATGTAGTTGTTCAACGCCTCAGAAGCCGCTTGCTGAATTTCCTCAGCCAAGATAGACTTGCCGTACATGCGCTGTACCATGCCCATTGGCGCTTTTCCTGGTCTGAAACCTTTAATGGCTACAGTCTTTTGCGCGCGGCGCAATTCCTTTTCCAATTTTTCTTGGTAATCAGCCTTTTGAAGTTCAATAATTACGGTTGAATTGAGGTCGTCGAGTTTATCTACAGAAATATTCACGGTTTCTTGCGTTTGGATGGTTTGAAGGTATTAAAACATCAATAGATGCCGGCTACAGCATCTATTGACAATTTGGTGCACACGGAGGGACTCGAACCCCCACGCCTTGCGGCGCCAGATCCTAAGTCTGGTGCGGCTACCAATTACGCCACGTGTGCAGTAGGATCTTTTTCCAAATAAAACCCATACTTGGGTTCTGTTTGGGGGTGCAAAATTAATAAAAAATTGGCATAAATCAAATCTGTTTGCAGATATCCTAAAATAAAAAAGAGGAATAGGGTAGTAGCCTATTCCTCTTTTTCTTAATTATGTTGCCCACTGCTGTGTGCAGCGCAGGCAATACTGAAGCCGTGTTTGGCTGTCGCTGCTTAAAATAATTGCACTCTGTAGCTGAACTTTCGCTTGTCCTTGAGTTCTATGCTTACATCAAAAAAATCTTTGTCTGTGAGCTTTTTGGTGTCAATCTGTGGCTGAATGATGAGGGTGCGCAGCAACATGCCTGGCAAAACTTGCTGGTTGTAAGTCGCCGGAACCTCTGTGCCCGCGCTATTTACAATCTTTATAGTGGCACCGTTAAGATCTGCAGCCATTGAGAATGTCCATTTCTTGAACACCAACATTTTGGGGCAAAGGCCAGCAGGTGGCCATGTTACCGCATGGGTCTTGTAATAATTGCTATCAGGCGCACCTGAAACGTCTAATAACCAAAATACAGAGTTGTTCTCAGCGCTGCCAAAACCCATATCTAAAGCCTCTGGATTTAAAATACTCATGCGGTTGATCATTTCTACACTTTTGCTGTCGTCCATAAATATGGTAACCGTCTGTGCAGGATTGTTCTCCAATATCGCTTGAGAAACCAATGCCGCTTCTTTTGCGCCTTCTGTAAAACATTGGTGGGTTTCTGGCCGTGGCTCTCTGGTAAAGATTCCTTTAGAGGTATACATCACAGATGCTTCTTGGCATTTTTGTACCCGTTCGCGGCTCAGATTCATGGGCAATACAATCCCCGCATTTTGTCTGTAGTAGTTTACACGGTTCAAAACCTTGTACAAGGTGCTGTCAGGCATGCTACCTGCAATACACACTGCACTTTCGCCATCCCAACCCGTATTGGCCACCTTCTTGCCCTTAACTTCAGTATAGTATACCCGGGTTTGTGAATACCGCTTTTCGAAATCCGTTTTGGCCAATTTTTGCTTCAATGCCCCCAATGAAGGGGCTGTTGGGAAATCGGTATTCAAACGGTTGTAATAGGTCCAGGCATTGTACATGTTGCCATCCTGTATGGTACTGTCTAGGATAGCTGTAAGGTTGTTTTGCATGGCCGTTTTCAAGGTTTTGTCAGCTGGAAAATCCGCAATTACAGATTCATTCATTTCCAATAGATTCCCCAATTCACCCTTGCGGTGTGGCTTTTTCATCCACTTATTGAAATAAGTCAGCCTGTAGTTTTTGTAATTCTTATTCCAGGGGAACTGCTGCATTGCATCCACATAGAGCATGGTTACCATGCGGTGCGAAATGTTATCTGGCGGACTCTTCAATAATGACTCTGCCGTTTTATCATCGTATTCAGACAGCTTGCGGAATTTCACATACCACTGTTGAAATATCCAAGCTGTGGTATTTCTTGTATTGGTGCGCAAGTAGTAGTCAAGGCATTGAAATAAAAATGCAACACTGTCTTTAATTAAAAATTCATCGGTAGGATTTTGAATGCCTGCCTTAATGGAACGCATTTTATCGCTGTAAAACGATGCAAGCAAATTCTCAGCACTGTCATACGGCCTGGTTTGGGTTGCCCCCATCATGCGCATGAGGTAATAATAATTTTGCTGGTATAAAAACTGGGTATCACCAGGGAAATAAGTCAATCCCCTGTCTACTGTCTCTTTGAACATGTTGTCCAATTGGTATTTGGATAGATCAATAAGGATGTTGCGCAGCATGAACTTTTCATTGGCCAAAAGCACGCGATTGAGATTGTAAATGGCCAGACCCATCTCTGTATAATAAATAGCGGAATCAAATTGGCCTTTTTTCATGAAATGGTTGCTCATGATTTCAAAGGGCTCACGGGCGAATGTTCCTGCGCCCCAACCTTCCATTTTGGCGTTGAAGTTCCACACCGTAACTTCTCTGAAAATGCGCAGTCCATCCATTTCTTTTTTATCTTCCCAATAACTGCGGCCCAGCATCACATAGGCAATGGTGTCTCCTGTCAATTCAAAACTGTTTTTATACATCAACACCGCTTTTGCATAGCTCTTTTTCGCAAAATTGGTCATTGCCTCTTTGTTATTGTAATCTACAATTTCCTCAAAAACCTCGCGGTACTCTTCAAGAAATTGACCCTCTAGATCGCGTTCACGGGCTTTTACCGCGCTTTTCACGGCCTCTTTGTCATAATTGACTTTGCCCCCTTGGTATTTGGACATTTTGCTCATCTGGAATTCTGAGCAAGCCCTCAAGTACCACCAGTCAGCCTGACTTTTATCTTTTTCCAATGCCTTTTTTGCGGCACCTTGTGCTTTGGCAAATTGGCCTGCATTATATGCTTTTTTAGCAGCAATCATTTGCTTGTCTTGCGCCTGGGCTGCAACAATTACAAATGCGCTAAGCATGAAGAGAAGGAGATGTTTTCTCATGTGTGTATGTTATGCTTTTCTAGATTGGGCAAAATACGGAAATCAAAAGTACAATTGCGAATCTCTGTTCAAATTTCAGAAAGCTCAATCCAACGAGAGAGTAAACGGTCTAAGTCCGCTTCCAATTGTTTCAATGCTGCAGAAATTTCCAACAACTTCTCATGATCCCTGCTGGTATTGAGTTCTTCGATCAACTGATTTTTCTTAATCTCAAGTGCCGGCATATCGATTTCCAATTGCTCCAATTCTCTTTGTTCATTAAAACTCAATTTTCGCTTTGTCGTTTCAATTTTCTGTTGAACCTTTTCTGCGGCTTTCTCTGCTTTTAATTCTTTTTTCTCTTCTGCCTTTTTCGCATCTTTCCACTCGCGGTAGTCGGTATAATTGCCAGGGAAGTCGCGAATTTGGCCTTGGCCTTCAAAAACAAACAAGTGGTCGCACAGCCTGTCTAGGAAATACCTATCGTGACTCACTATGACAGTGCTTCCTTTGAAGGTGTCTAGGAATTCTTCAAGCACGTTTAAGGTGCCAATATCCAAGTCGTTGGTAGGTTCGTCAAGTATCAAGAAATTCGGGTTTTGCAAAAGGATACGCAGCAATTGCAATCGTTTTCTTTCGCCTCCGCTTAACTTGTCTACAGTTTTATATTGTTCTTTTGGTGGAAATAAGAATCGGGTCAAAAATTGGGATGATGATACAATAGCACCATCGGCCAATTCTACATTGGGTGCTATGTCGTTCACAACATCGATCAAGCGTTTGCTCAACTCTGTTGCTGGTAGATCTTCCTCTTGAGAATAGTATCCAATAACGGTATTTTCACCGGTAACGATGTCTCCCTTGTCGGTTTCCATCTTTCCCGTGAGGATTCTCAATAGGGTAGTTTTACCGCAGCCATTTTGTCCCACGATTCCCACTTTCTCTCCTTTTAAAAAGTTATGCCGAAAATGGTCAATTAAGACTTTATCCCCCAAGGTCTTGCCAATTCCTCTAGCCTCAAGTATACGTCCGCCTTGCCTGCGGTCTTTAATTTCTAATTGAACCTTTTCCTGAATCGCAGGGCCTGCGATAGCTTGGGTAAGTTCGCCAAATGCAGCAATCCTAGACTTGCTCTTGGTGCCGCGGGCTTTGGGCATGCGTCGCATCCATTCTAGTTCTTTGCGATATAGATTTCTTGCCTTATCTGCTTCTGCCTTCTGATTTTCCAGTCTTTCTTCTTTCTTCTCCAAATACCAGGCATAGTTACCGGCATATTTGAGCATTTGGCCTTGGTCTAGCTCTATAATTTGATTGGTAACCGCATCTAAAAAATAACGGTCGTGGGTAACCACCAAGCAGGTTTCAAAATGGGTAGCAATGAGATTCTGCAACCATTCAACGGTTTCTATATCCAAGTGGTTGGTGGGTTCATCCAGTATTAATACATCGGGCTCTTCGGCTAGAATTCGAGCCAAAGCAACTCTTTTTTTCTGTCCACCACTCAAGGCGCCGGTAGGGGTTTCCATGGAGTCACCAATGCCCAGTCTTCCAATGATTTCGCGTATACCCGCTTCATAACTCCAAGCATCGCGCTGGTGCATTTCAGCGGTGAGACTGTCCAGTTTTTCTAAGTAATCCTCTGATTCCTCAGGATGCATGGTTAACAGCTCATATTCTTTAACCAGGGCTGTTAGCGGATTCGCATTGTTAAAGACATTCTCAAATACGGTGGCTTGTAAATTCAGGTCAGGTTGCTGACCCAAAAAACCCACGGTGCATTCTTTGCGCACTGAAACGCGCCCGCTTTGTGGGGGAACCAAGCCAGCCAGTACCTTTAACAAGGTGCTTTTGCCTGTACCGTTTACACCTACCAGACCAATTTTATCTCCTTTGGAAATGCCAAAGTTAAGTGCATTAAATAAGGTCTTATCGCCTGCGGTATATGCAATGTTTTCAGCGGATAGCAAATTCACGCTGCAAAGGTAGGGGCAATTAAAAAAGGCTGACGATTCGCCAGCCTCCTTTTTTAAATTTTTATAGTAGGGTTAGAATTCTACTGTCCAGGTGATTTCCACCTTAATATCAATGGGATGGTCAATATCTGAGTTTAATACTCCCGCTACACGGTACTGCACGTCTGCTGCCTTTGCATAGGGAAGGACATCTATAGAATTATCCACGTCTGCTGCCAGTATGGATAAGCCGGTGTGGGGCACAGGGTCTTTCCACGCAATTTTTTTAAGGGGCAATGAGGCAGAACTGCTGCCGACTTCAAGGATGGCATTGTCCACCACATCAAATGTAACTGGGCTGCTACTGCCATCAATAAGGGTAAATGTTGCGGATTTTATTTGAAGCTTGGATAATTTGTCTAGGCTGACATTGTATTTTTCCAGTTCGGATTTCAAATCTATAGTCGCATTATTGACATCTTCATAGGAGCCCTTCACCTGGGTTTCTATGGTAAAGGTAACACTGCCGCCATTGATGTCATGGGTGATGTCGACGAGCTTGCAGCCTGCAGTGAATAGCAACAATCCCATTGCGAATAGCGATAATAGGGTAGAGAGTTTTTTCATAAATACGAAGATACGAAGCAGCACTTATATAGACAAATAAATCCAACCCGTGTAGGTCTTCTTTTATGTCTTAAGAACGCAGCGCCTGAAGGGTTTGTAAGAAAGCCTCCACAGGCTGTGCGCCTGAAATGGCATATTTTCGATCAAAGACAAAAAATGGAACACCCCGGACGCCAATTTCCTGTGCTTCTGCAATATCGCGCGATACCTGAACTTGGAATTTCTCGGACCTTAGTTTGTCTTCCGTTTCTGTAACATCCATTCCCAATTGGCTCGCCATATCTATGAGCACCGCTATATCATCTACATTCTTACCCTCTGTGAAGTATGCGGCAAACAAAAGCTCCTCTGCTTCGTGCTGCTTTCCATAGGTCTTTGCAAGGTGAGAAAACTGATGCGCTTTGGCGGTATTGGCAGGTATCGCTTGGTTGAGATTGTACTTCAATCCTTCATTGGCGGCCATGGCACTCACCTGGGTGTTCATTTGTGCGGCCTGTTCTATGGCAATATTCTTATGTCTGGCCAAGTATTCATTTAAGTTGCCCTTTGGATCCGTGACCAAATCTGGTGATAATTGGTAGCTTTTCCAAGAAATATGTATGTCTTCTGTTTGGCCATACTCGGCTAAGGCCTGCTCCAGTTTTCGCTTTCCTATGTAGCAAAACGGACACATGATATCACTCCAAATCTCAATTTCCACGACGTGTTGTATTTTTTTTGTTTAAACAAATGTAATGCCGTTTTTGTTCGCAAGAGGCATTTCATATTCAGAAAGCAATTGTTTTTCAGCCCTATGTAAGGTCGGGGCTATGTTTTTCTATTTGCCAATAGTGGAGGCGGACCGCCTTCAAAAGGATTGTCCATGCGTCCAATGGTTCTAGCGCCCAAGCCTATAGCCCGCTTTACAGCGCTGTCGCCATAGCGGTTTCGAATTCTGTCCATCGCTTGATAAAGGTTTACCAATTCTTCGCTGTCTTCAAACATATTCATTTGTAAGCCTCCGGTTACTAAATCGCTATACCGCACGCCAATAAGCCGCACCAAAAGACGCCGGTTGTACAATTTCTGAAATAGCGATTTTACATGGCTTATCAATGTATGGTCCGCACTCGTATAAGGGATTTTTATTTGCTGGGTATGGGTGTTGAAGTCGCTATATCGAATTTTTATCGCCACGCAGGCACATACCCGATTGCCTTTTCGGAGCTGATATGCCAAGTTCTCAGCCATAGCCGTAAGTATACTTTCTAGCTTCACCGTATCTATGGTGTCCTTGTCAAAGGTGCGTTCGGTACTAATGCTTTTGCGTTCGTGATAGGGCTCTACAGGACTGTTGTCAATGCCGTTGGCCTTCTTCCATATTACTTGTCCCGCCTTGCCTAAGGTTTTGTCCATGAGTGCCATGGGCATCTCCTGCACGGTGTTGATGAGTTTTATTCCCAATCCACGAAGGGTTTTGTAGGTCTCTGTTCCTACTCCAGGTATCTTTTGTATGCTCAAAGGTGCCAAAAAAGGTTTTTCTGTGCCTTTTATAATATGGCGCTGACCCGCAGGCTTTGCCTCTCCCGTAGCAATCTTGCTTACCGTTTTGTTTATGCTCAAACCAAAGGAAATAGGTAAGCCCGTCTCTTTCTGAATCTTGTCTTTAATCTCTAGCGTCAATTGCCAACACCCAAAAAAACGATCCATACCCGTTAAGTCGATGTAAAACTCATCAATACTGCTCTTCTCATATACAGGAACTTGCTCCGCAATGATATCCGTAACCATATGGGAATAGTCGCTATACAACTGGCTGTCGCCCCTTATAATGATAGCGTCTGGACAGAGCTGACGGGCCATTTTCATAGGCATAGCACTGCGAACCCCAAACGCACGCGCTTCGTAACTACAGCTAGCCACAACCCCTCGGTCGCCCGTGCCCCCTATAAGCAATGGCTTACCCACAAAGGCCGTGTTGCGCAGCCTTTCTACACTCACAAAAAAGGAGTCTAGGTCCATGTGCGCAATGTTCTTTTCCATCGCTAATACTGCGCCTCCCCGCAAGTGCTACAGCAGCGCAGCACCCTGCGCATACTCCGTTGAATATAGCATTTCATGAATATTTTGTTAAAATTAATGACAAACAATTGCCAATAAAAATAACATATTGATTTTGTATGTGCAAGTGCAGTTGTTAGAAAAAGTGAAAATCTCTTGCAAACTGTCTAGAAACCGTCTAAAAACAGGTCTTTTCAATTGAAAATAGCATGAAAAGATGGCAACTCCATCTAAAATCTGTTATTTCGCGGCTCCTACTAGTATGCAAGTACCATTTTTTGACCTCAAAAGACAATACGATTCACTAAAAGAGCCCATGCACAAAGCTTTGGATGCGGTTATGGAGAAAACAGCATTTAGCGGTGGCCCATTTGTAGATGCCTTCGAATTAGAATTGGCCGCCTATGCAGGTACGCAATACGCCGTGTGCTTAAATAGCGGAACCAGTGCCCTGCACTTGGCGATGCTTACCCTAGGCATAGGTCCAGGGGATGAGGTTATAATCCCCGCCAATACCTTTATTGCAACGGCTTGGGGTCCAAGCTATGCAGGCGCTACTCCGGTATTTGCAGACTGTGACCCACATACATGGAACCTAAGTCCGGAAGCTGCCGAGAAAGCCATTACGCCAAAAACAAAGGCAATCATCGGGGTGCATCTCTATGGACAACCCTGCAATATCGAAGCTTTATTGGATATCTGCAATAAACATAACCTTCACTTTATTGAAGATAATGCCCAAGGCATTGGCTCTACCTATCAAGGGAAAAAGACAGGTACTTTTGGTATCATCTCTTGCACCAGTTTCTATCCGGGTAAAAACCTAGGTTGCTATGGTGAAGGTGGTGCATTGTTTACCAACGATGAAGGTATAGCCAATCATGCAAAATCACTCAGAAGTCATGGTGCTGCAGTGCGCTATTATCATGATGAAGTAGGGTATAACTATAGAATGGAAGGCTTCCAAGCCGCCGTGCTCCAAGTGAAACTTCCACTGATTGATTCATGGAATGCCCGCCGCCGCACTATCGCCAATAGGTATAAGTCGGAAGGGGCCAATCCTAAAATCACCTTCCAGCAAGAAGAAGCAGGTGCAGAAAGTGTATATCATCTTGCCGTAGTTACAGTAGAAAATAAGGAAGACTTTACACAGTATCTTCAGTCTCAAGGTATTGGTTTTGCATTTCACTATCCTGTGCCATGCCACTTGCAAAAAGCCTATGCGAACTTGGGGTATAAAACGGGTGATTTCCCCGTATCTGAGTTTGAAGCATCGCATTGTGTTTCCCTGCCCATGTTTCCCGAAATGACGGATGACGAGGTGCAGGCGGTAATTACAGCGCTTAAGAATTATTAAGGGCATAAATCCCCAAATACGGCTAGTCTTTTGTAAGGCTAAACTCCTATTTTTTTCAATTTACCGCCTTTTTTACAACTACTCGACAGTTTTTTTGTTATCATAGAAACTTACATCTTATTTTTGAGATTCGCTTGGTACGAAAAATAGCTATACTTTCCCTCTGTCTTTTGAGCCTGCTCAAAGCCTCCGCATCCCATATTGTGGGTGGAGAAATGACCTATAAGTACTTGGGCAATAACCGCTATCAAATTAAACTCTCTGTTTTTATTGACTGCTTTAATGGCCAAGCTGGTGCTATTTCTCAAGACGCCACCGCCAACATTGCTGTATTTGATGGCAATACCCGAAGGATTTTAAATAACTATCCCGTAGTTGTTAACCGCCAGGGGCCAACGCGAATTACTAAAGTGAATTACAACTGCATTCAAGCAGCTCCCAATGCATGTGTAGATCACTATTGGTACGAAACTACCCTAACCCTTGCCCCTAGAACGGGAGGTTATATTATCAGTTTCCAACGTTGCTGTAGAAATAATACCATCACCAACCTTACTTCACCAGAAGCTACAGGTGCCAATTATTGGACCACCATTCCTGACCCTAGAACCACACCAGACGCCAAAGAAAATAGCTCTGCTGTTTTTAAAGAACTTCCCCCCAACTTTCTATGTACGAATACACTGCTTAAGTTCAACCATAGTGCTACGGATCCTGATGGGGATAGTTTGGCTTATGAACTGTTTTGGCCCTTTCGTGGGGGTTCACAAGGAAATCCAAGACCTGATAATGGAACCGGTGGAACCCTTCAATCTCCCCCATTCTCAAATATCACATGGGCATCGGGTTATGATGATCAACAGCCAATAGATGGAAACCCTCCTCTTACCATTGACGAAGAAACGGGCTATCTAACGCTTATCCCAACCCAAATTGGACAGTATGTTGTAGGGATTAAAGTGAAAGAGTACAGAAAAGGCGTGCTCATTTCTGAAACCAAAAGAGATTACCAATTTAATGTGGCACAATGTATTATAGATATGGTCGCAGCCTACTATGCACCCAAATACATCTGTGGCTATTCCTATGAGTTTGACAATAAAAGTATAGGGGCTTCTCGCTATCATTGGGACTTTGGTGTCGTTGGTACTGCAGATACTTCCAATAAATTTCAACCCACCTTTGTATTTCCCAAAGCGGGCAAATACCACGTCGTTCTCACCACATATAAAAACAACTGTGTAGATAGTTTTGTCCAAGATGTTATTGTCTTGGATCCAAGCAAACCCAAGCTCCAGTCCGATACAATTCTTTGTCCAGGTAGGAGTGCATCGTTTACTTGCGATGTTTTCGGAGATTCTTATAAATGGAGCACGGGTGCCACTTCCCGAAGTATATCTCCCTCTGCAGAAGGACTGTATTGGGTTACTGTGTTTATTAAAACCTGCAATTGGAGTGATTCTGTGAGAATCACAATCGATAGAGATAGTATTGAAGGGTTTGGCGATACTGTGTATTGCACATACGATACCTTCCGCCGCAGGCTTTATGCAACTCCTGGTCTCTTCAAATACAGTTGGAATACAGGTTCGCGCCTTGAACAAACCACAGTGAATCGCAGCGGCG
>Ga0315908_10003931_pt1 | contig 10764 bp, 5 predicted proteins | sample LakEriMetagenome_12_FD_203520 | JGI IMG/M metagenome (GOLD analysis project Ga0315908, IMG submission 203520) | Freshwater fungal communities from buoy surface, Lake Erie, Ohio, United States - Buoy 4 MA124 | ecosystem: Environmental > Aquatic > Freshwater > Lake > Lake biofilm | place: USA...
TATGAAAAAGCAAACTCAAAACGCTTTTTCTTTAGTAAAGACAACTCAGATATAATTCAGTTAGTTTACAAAAGATTCTTAATGTCAAATAATATAATTACTGAAAACAACCAGTTTAAACAGCAATTGTGGAATGATTTAAAATGTGAATCAATTCAAATTAGCAGTCTTAACAAACTTCAATATATAGAGAAAAGCTTGATTGATTTTTTTATTGAATACAATAAATGTAATAACTCCGACTTCAAGGATTATCGATCAAAAGAAAAAAAGGACCAATTCAATTTATCATTAAGAGCTCGTTTGAACAATTCTTCTTTAACAATGGAGAATTATACGACGCGCAGTAATGTAGATTTTGGCAGTAAATCAAGTTTCGGATTTGGAATTGAAGCAGAATTTATTCTCCCTTTTAACAAAAATAAATGGGCAATTTCTGTTGAACCTACTTATCAAAATTTTAAAACAGATGTGACTCAAATTATTAATTACAGTTCGGGACCACCAGACATTTTTAATAATAGCATAAACTACAGTTCTATTGAAATTCCCTTAAGTTTAAGACATTATTTATTTCTCAACAATGATTCTAAATTTTTTATAAATGTTTCCTATGTTTTAGATTTTCCGATGAATTCAACTTTTATTTATCGAAATAATAACCCAAACATCAGCGCTCGTATAATTGATGCTACTATGCCAAATATAGCCTCGGGAATAGGTTATAAATTTAAAAATAAATATAGTGGCGAACTTAGATATCAAAGCAGTAGAAATATTGTATCCGATTATATCAATCTAAACTCTAAATATTCTACATTATCTTTAATATTTGGATATTCTATTTTTTAATAAATAAAATATAGGTAGTCTTGAATCAAAAATTGGTACAAGGATAGAACTATTTAAATCAATTAATATCAAAACTGATTTACACTACTAGTAATAAAAAACTAAATCATTCTAACATGAAGAATTTAGAAAAACTTCTAGACCAATTAGAATCTAGAATTTCGCTTTTTGAAAAGGAAAACATTGCCATTTCTAAATCAAATGTAGGCTGGCACATAGAACATTCCCTATTAACCCTTAATGGAGTTACAAAAGTCTTGCTACAATCGGATCCTAAAGATTACCAATGGAAATTCAATTTTACAAGATTTCTTATATTAAAAACAGGCAAGATTCCTAGGGGAAAAGTAAAAGCTCCAAAAGTTGTGGTGCCCCAGACAACTATTGATAGAGCAACATTACTTACTCATATTAAAGAATCTAGAAATAGTTTACTAGAATTAAAAACGATTTCAAAAGACCATTATTTTGAGCATCCTTTTTTTGGAAAAATAAAACGAAAGGACACGATCCGTTTTCTAGAAATCCACACCAATCATCATTGGAAAATAATGGAAGACATTATTAAGTCGTAATTATTCTTCTTGTATCGCTTTCTTTTTTTCAAATGTTAATACCAATGCTGGTAAAACCAATAAGTTGGCAAACATTGCAAAAAGTAACGTACATGAAATTAAACCTCCTAATGCAACCGTCCCACTAAAACTAGATAGTGTGAAAATAGCAAAACCGAATATCAAAACGATAGAGGTATAAAAGGTGCTCACCCCTGTTTCTTGCAAAGCACTAAACACCGATTTTTTTATTTTTCCGTCATTCATTTTTAAGTCGTGACGGTATTTTGCCATGAACTGAATGGCATTGTCTACAGAAATACCAAAAGCAATACTGAATACTAAAATAGTAGACGGTTTTAATGGTATTCCCAAATACCCCATTAATCCAGAAGTAATACATAGTGGTAAAATATTGGTAATAACCGATACCAATATCATTTTAGCCGAACGGAACATATAGGCCATTAATCCTGCAATTAAGAAAATGGCAAATATCAACGATTCAATTAAATTATTTATCAAATACGAGGTTCCTTTTTGAAACACCAATGCTTTCCCAGTTAAAGTAACTTGATAACGGTCATTTGGAAAAATGGCGTTAATTTTAGTTCTAAGTTTATCTTCAATAGCTGCCATGTCTTTAGTGCCAATATCCTTCATGTAAGTGGTGATTCTAGCGTATTGACCCGTTGAATCAACATAACTTTTCATCAAGTTGTCTTTAGTATTTTTAGTGGCATTTTTAGCATAGGAAAGTATGAAAGCTTGCTCTTGCGAAGTGGGCAAATCATAATATTCCGGATTACCATTATAGAATGCTTGCTTGGAATATTTAACTAAATTAACCACCGAAACAGGTTTTGAAAGCTCTGGAATTTGTTCAATTGTTTTTTGTAACTCGTCAATTTTTTTCATGGTCGATAGTTTCATAACCCCTTTTTTACGTTTGGTGTCAATCATAATTTCAAGTGGCATTACCCCGTTGAACTCTTTTTCATAGAATAAAATATCTTTAAAAAACGAGGCACTTTTTGGCATTTCGCCAATTAAACTTCCCGAAACTTTCATCTGCATTACACCTATTACACTAAAAATAAGTAATAAAACATAAACGGTATAGATTGCTGTACGTTTGGTTTTAACCACTTTTTCAACCCAACCTAATACGGAAGATAGATAGTTTTTACTTAGATGATAAAGGTGTCTTTCCTTTGGCATTGGCATAAAACTGTACATAATTGGGACAATTAATAGCGTAAGCAAGTAAACAGTAATCACATTGATTGAAGTTACTAAACCAAATTCATAAAGGAGCTCATTTCCGGTAATCATAAAAGTTGCAAAACCAACAGCCGTAGTAAGATTAGTCATCAAAGTAGAAACACCTATTTTAGAAATTACCCGTTGAAGGGCTTTGGCTTGGTTTTGATGCAGTTTTATCTCTTGTTGGTATTTATTGATTAGAAATATACAGTTCGTTATTCCAATTACAATAATTAAAGGTGGAATAATAGCCGTTAGAATTGTGATTTTATAATGAAACAATCCAAGGGTTCCAAAAGACCACATTACTCCAAAAATCAAAATGCAAATGGATATAAATGTTGCTCGATAAGATCTGAAAAAGAAGAAGAAAATGAGCGAGGTAATCAATAAAGCAGCTCCGATAAACAGCCCAATTTCACCCTTCATGTTTTCGGCATTTATGGTTCTAATGTAGGGCATTCCAGAAACGCGAAGGTCTATTTGAGTACTTTTCTCAAATTTCTCAATCTTTGGAAGGAGCGTTTCAATGATAAAGGTTTTTCTTTCTGCAGTATTTACAATTTCTTTTTTCAGGTAAACTGCTGAACGAATACTCCCAGATTTTTTATTGAATAAAAGCCCTTCATAAAAAGGTAAATTATTGAAAAGTTCCGTTTTAATATTTTGTAAATAGGCTTGATCCTTAATTTGATTGTTTTCAATTAAAGGAACCAATTCAAATTTTTGTGCTAGAATATCTTTTTGTAATTTTTTTAGGTCACTTATAGAAACTACCAATTCGACACTATTCGATAATTTAAGCCCCGACATTAATTCATTCCATTCCGCAAAGGCCTTTGGAGTAAAAAAATTAGGATCTTTAAATCCAATAACTATTAGGTTTCCTTCTTCACCAAATTTTGATAAAAAGTCGTCGTATTGTTGATTAACGATATGTTTTTTTGGAAGCAGATTTGCTTCTGTATACGTCATACTAAGATTTCTCCATTGGAAACCAAGAAAAATAGTGATCGCAATAATTGCAATTAAAATGGTAACTCTATAAGTTAGAATCAAACGGGCGATGTATTCCCAAAAACCAACTTTTAATTTCTTTTTCATATTCGTTATTAACGCGAGCAAAGGTAATTAAAACATAGAAAATTTAAAGTGAAACCAATAATTATTTGATTAAAAATTCGTTTATCAATAAAATCCCAATTTATAATTATTGTAATGAATTATGAATTGTATTAATTCTTATATTTGGTTTTTGAATCTTTGTATTTAAAATCAGCTTTAAGCGCATGAAAAATTTTAAAAATACTTTTTTTTATATAATCGTAACTGGTGGTTTCACGGCGTTAATTTATTGGATTATAGCAAAAGGAAAGTTTTTAGAAACGGTAAAAACAGCATCTACCGTATTAATTCCCTCTAATCATTGGAATGAATTTATTAATTCCATGGTGGTCAATTTCGAAGATCCTTTAGCAATTTTATTGGCTCAAATAATCACTATAATTTTAGTAGCTCGCTTTTTTGGATGGATTTTCAGAAAAATTGGCCAGCCATCCGTTATTGGGGAAATAATTGCAGGTATATTTTTAGGACCTTCTTTACTTGGAATGTATTTTCCAGAGTTCTCAATGGCATTATTTCCAGCACAATCGTTAGGAAATTTATCTTTCTTGAGTCAAATTGGATTGATCCTTTTCATGTTTGTTGTTGGAATGGAATTGGATTTAAAGGTACTTAAAAACAAAGCCAATGAAGCAGTGGTAATAAGCCATGCCAGTATTGTAATCCCATTTGCTCTAGGAATTGGATTGGCTTTTTATGTATATCAAACATTTGCACCTGAAGGAATTTCATTTTTATCTTTCAGTTTATTTATGGGAATTGCTATGAGTATTACTGCGTTTCCAGTTTTAGCAAGGATTGTTCAAGAACGTGGTATTCATAAAACCAGGTTGGGCGCCATAGTAATTACTTGTGCTGCCGCAGATGATATTACGGCTTGGTGCTTACTTGCAGTTGTAATTGCAATTGTAAAAGCAGGTGCGTTTGAAAGTGCCTTGTATGTAATTGGTCTTTCTATACTTTACGTATTGATGATGCTTTTTCTTGTAAAACCTTTCTTGAAAAAAGTAGGAGATTTATATTCAAAAAGCGAAAACTTAAGTAAACCTGTTGTTGCCATATTTTTTCTAACCTTGATTTTATCTTCCTATGCAACAAATATAATTGGAATTCACGCTTTGTTTGGTGCCTTTATGACTGGGGTAATAATGCCAGATATTTCTAAATTCAGAAGTATCTTTATTGAAAAAGTGGAAGATGTCGCGGTAATATTATTATTGCCTTTATTCTTTGTATTTACAGGATTAAGAACCCAAATAGGATTAATTAATGATCCCTACATGTGGCAAGTTACCGGTTTTATTATACTGGTAGCTGTAGTTGGTAAATTCTTTGGAAGTGCCTTGGCGGCTAAATTTGTTGGGCAAAGTTGGAAAGACAGTCTTACCATTGGTGCCCTTATGAACACGCGAGGTTTAATGGAATTAGTGGTTTTAAATATCGGATTGGACCTAAAAGTATTGACACCTCAAGTTTTTACTATGATGGTTATCATGGCTTTAGTTACCACTTTCATGACTGGACCAGCATTGAATTTAATAAATTGGGCGTTTAAATCGAAGTATAAATTGGTGCCTGAAGAAATCAATAGTAAGAGCAAATTCAAAATATTATTGTTTTTTGGAAATAATGAAAAAGGGAGGTCTTTACTTCGATTGGCAAGTAGTTTGGTTAAAAAACAAAAAGACAATGTAAATATTACCGCGATGCATTTGGTATTAAGTGACGAAATGCATGCTAATAATATGGAAGAATATGAAACCGATAGTTTCCTTCCAATTATAAATGAGTCAAAGATATTAAACCAACAAATAACGACCGTTTTTAAAGCAACAGTAGATGTAGAAACAGACATTGTGGAAATAGCAAATCAAGGGGAATACGACTTGCTTTTAGTTGGATTAGGGAAGTCTATTTTTGAGGGAACTCTTTTAGGAAAAGTTTTAGGATTTACTACTAGAATTATTAATCCTGATCGTTTAATTGATAAGTTTACGGGTAAAGAAGGGTTATTTGAAAACTCGCCTTTTGATGAAAGAACGAGACAAATTATATCAAAAACTAAAATGCCTTTGGGGATTTTAATAAATAAGGACCTACAGAATGTCAATCGAGTTTTTATTCCAATATTTAGTGCCGAGGACGGATTTTTATTGGATTATGCGCAAAAATTAATCTACAATAACGATTCTAAGATTGCTGTTTTGGATTGTAACGGACAAATAAAAAACAACTTTATTATTGAAAATGCGGTAGACTCCTTAGAAAATAACTACCCAAGCAATATGAGTTTGCTGACTAACAAAGTCATTGAAAAGGAGTTTTTGAACCAACACGATTTAATGATTATCAGTTTAGAAAGTTGGAAAAAACTAGTTGATTCTCAAAGTGATTGGTTGAGTGATATACCATCTGTCTTGATCGTAAAACCTTAATCAAGAAAAAACTTCTTTCAATACTTCTACTGATTTTGGCTTTCGGAAACCTTCCAAATGATAACTGTAATAATCAATTAGGATTTTTAACAGTAACTGTCTTTCTATTACATGAAAAGTTTTAATGTCGCTTTCCAATTTTAAATTTATTAATTTTTTGAAAAGTAAAGTTTCCTGTTCAGACAAAGCACTTATTGCGCTAAATGGTGAAAAATTACCTTCTTTCATTTCAAAAAATGGCAAATCAATATCAGAAATATCTGGATAAAACCCTAAGTATTTTGACGCTTCTAATAGAAAAATAAGATGGAAATTGGCCATGTCTTCATGTTCATCAAGCCACATTAAGGACGTTTCTAAATAGGTAAATAACGCTTCATTTTCTTCCTCTTCATGAATAGAATAATGCATCATTTCCGATAAAAAGAGTACTATAGTGCTTTTAACCACATTACTATGAATAGTCTGATACGGAACAGCTAGTTTAATTTCCTTAAAATTTTCAAGCGTCCCTTTATTTTTGTGATTGGCTTCAATTTCTAATAAAGAAAAGGGTTGGAAGTAAGCGATTTTCTGATTTGATTTTCTTGACGAAAAGGCATCTCGAACAAAATAGGATTTAAGTCCATCAGAAAGTGTAAAGCATTTTACAATCAAGCTTTTCTCTTGATATTTTATTGATGAAATTACAATCGCCCTGGTTTTTACCACCATTTTTTTATTTTATTATTTGTATTTAGCGGATCTTAAATTCCCTCAAAATCAAAAAAAATTATCTAATTATCATCACTTTTTTAACCGTAGTATCCATTGCATCTTGCGAAGAGATAAATATCATATACACCCCTGAAGCCACATTATAGCTGCCAAAAGCTTTAGTATCCCATTCAATTGTACCTCCTTGAGAAATGGTTTCATATACCAGATTTCCCTCAATATCGGTAATTTTCACATTACATTTATTGGATAGTCCGCTAACTTTTACAGTCCCTTCAAATTCTGGTCGAACAGGATTTGGATATACATTTACATTATTTAAATCGGTACTTGCCGTGGTTGCAGTCCCTTTGTAAGAAACCATTCCTTTATCAGTTGCAAAGAAAACTTCCCCTGTGGTTGGATTGATATCGATGTCATTTATGGCGTTACTAGGTAATGGGGAATTACTACTTGTGAAGCGGCGAAGGGTTTGCTGCCCGTCCGAAGAGAATTGGAACACCCCTGAATCTGCCGTTCCTACCCATTTATTATTGGCTCCATCCACTACAATATCGGTGATAAATTGTTCGTACAATAATTCTTGTGCCAATCCATTTTCTAAAATAATGATGGAATTTGATATTAATTGCTGGTCGGTTAAAAACCGATCCACACTTGAAAGCACTCTTAATCCGCTGGTAGTTCCTATCCAAAGTTGGTTTCTATTATCAATTGCAACAACCCTAGCATCTAGTACGGGCAAATTCCCTGATTCCGCACCAAGAGATATTTTCTTGAAAATGTTCCCGGTTTCATTGTAGGCAATAACGCCATCATAACTTGACGCCATCCATTTAGTACCATTTTTATCTACTACCACTTCTCCATAACTATTTTCATAATACCTTTGAGAAATGGGTTCAATATTCACACTTGACCATGCGCCTTGGGTTGAAAGTTTTTTTAAACCATTTTTAGACCACCCATTCCCAACCCATAAATTTCCCGACTTGTCAAATCCTGCTCCATTAATACGTAAATCTCTATAATTTGGATTAGGAGGATTTAGTACTAAAGATTCTAAAGCACTGTTGCTTTCATTGTACAAAACAGTAGGAATATCATTTTCAACTTTTAACAAACCAGAGAAAAAGGAACTTAAAAAAACCTGATTACTATTATTGGGGTTTATCGTAATTTTAGAAAGTGACTTTGCCCCCAATACAGAAGAATAAGGGGCGTTTTGCCATCCGTTTTCGGTATATTTACTAAACCCATAAGTGTTTAATCCATTGTAATCATAAGTGTAAGGATTGTAATCTGAAGAATATCCTCCATAAACAGCCCATAAATTATTAGTAGAAGCATTAATTGCAAATAATGCATTTCGAGAAGGTCCGTCGGGACTTAAAAATGAAAAAGTGGTTGGATTATCAATAGTTGTAGTTATAATTCCATCTTCAAATGTCCCCAAGTAAAGTACATTGTCAATAATTGTAGCGCAAGTAAATTTTGCTGATATATTTGGAATTTGATTGCTATTGATTTGAAACGATAAACTCAAACTTTGATTGTAAACATAAACACTTGTTTGTGTAGAAATTAATATATAATTGCCGCTTGCTCTTAAATCAATTGCACCCAAAGGAAGAGTTGAAAAAGAGGTAAAAGTTGCCCCATTTAGTTTAAATAGTTGGCCCCAATTTGAAGTGGCTACAACCTGGGAACCAAAAGTTTCTATTCCTGAGAACCCACCCCCTAGAACTTGCGTCCATTGATTGTAATCATTCAAATTAGGATTAGAAATAGCGGCGCTTTTTATTCCTATTGAAGTTGCTGCATAAATAATTCCATTGCTAATTGCGGTTTGAGATACTTTAATTTCTGCTCCTAAATCTCCTATTCTATAAGTATCCCCAAACCCAGAAGGCGCTAAATTATATTGCACAATTCCAAAATCGCAGGAAATATATAGAATCCCATTGTATTCAAGAAAATGGTTGATCTTTTTTAAATTTTGATTGACCCCATTGGTAATGATATCAACAACATTTAACATCGAACCATCGGTATCATTTACAATGATAATCAATCCATTTTCATACCCAATTATGGTTTTGTTAAAGGCAAAACTATGGTACATGGAAGTAATCGTTTGTCCTGAAAGTCCGTCAATAGTATTGATTGTTTTTAATGAATTTGTAGCTAGACTTTTGGAAAATAAAGCGTTTTCTGCCGCGGCAAAGAAAACTGTTGGCGATTGAGAAATGTCTTTTATTTCTTTATAAGAGAAATAGCCTTTCCAAAATTGACTGTTTTGGGAAAAGCCAATTTGAATTGAAAATAAAGCAATTAATAATGCTAATGGGTATTTCATTTTTATTTTGTTACAACCACAAATATACTATAAAACGAAATTATTTTCCTTTTCATATACCAACAAAAAAAATGCCCCACAAATAGCGAGGCATTTAATTATTATAGTGGTTGGTTTTATACTACTCCTTGAGCCAACATCGCGTCAGCAACTTTTACAAATCCAGCAATATTTGCTCCTTTAACGTAATCTACGTAACCTGAAGCATCCTTTCCGTATTGTACACATGAAGCGTGAATATCAAGCATGATTTTTTTCAAACGCTCGTCTACTTCTTCTGCTGTCCAACTTAATCTCAATGAGTTTTGTGACATTTCTAATCCCGAAGTTGCAACCCCACCTGCATTGGATGCTTTCCCTGGTGCAAATAATATTTTTGCTTTATGAAAAACAATAACTGCTTCTGGAGTTGAAGGCATGTTTGCTCCTTCGGCCACACAAATACATCCATTTGCTACAAGCATTTTAGCTTCTTCTTCGTCCAATTCATTTTGAGTTGCGCATGGTAAAGCAACATCGCATTTAACTTCCCAGGGGCGTTTTCCAGCCACAAATTTTGCATTTGGATACTTCGTTAGATAGTCACTGATTCTTCCACGTAATTCATTTTTGATTTCCATTACGTAAGCTAATTTAGCAGCGTCTATTCCATCAGCATCGTAAATATATCCTGAAGAATCTGATAATGTAACTACTTTACCACCTAATTGAGTTGCTTTTTCAGCAGCATATTGTGCCACGTTTCCAGAACCAGAGATAACCACTGTTTTTCCCGTAAAACTATCTCCTTTAGTATTCAACATACTTTGTGCAAAGTAAACATCACCATATCCAGTAGCTTCAGGACGGATTAATGACCCTCCAAAAGAGATCCCTTTACCTGTTAAAACTCCTGTAAACTCGTTTCTTAATCTTTTGTATTGACCAAACATATACCCAACTTCACGTCCACCAACACCAATATCTCCAGCTGGAACGTCGGTATTGTCACCAATGTGCTTTGATAATTCGGTCATGAATGCTTGGCAAAAACGCATCACTTCATTATCTGATTTCCCTTTAGGATCAAAATCAGCTCCTCCTTTACCACCACCCATTGGTAATGTGGTTAAACTATTTTTGAAAGTTTGCTCGAAAGCTAAAAATTTCAAAATACTTAAGTTTACTGAAGGGTGAAAACGAAGTCCGCCTTTATATGGGCCTATAGCTGAATTCATTTGAATTCTATATCCTCTGTTTACTTGAATATCGCCTTTATCATCAGTCCAAACGACACGAAAAGTGATGATTCGCTCAGACTCAACCATTCTTTCCAAAAGCATTTTGTTTTGATATTTTTTATTTTCTTCAATAAATGGAATTACTGTTTCAGCAACTTCATGAACGGCTTGCATAAATTCTGGCTCGTTCGGATTTCTTTTAGCTACAGCTTCAACAAAAGATTTAATACTTTCTG
>Ga0315908_10003934_pt1 | contig 10754 bp, 7 predicted proteins | sample LakEriMetagenome_12_FD_203520 | JGI IMG/M metagenome (GOLD analysis project Ga0315908, IMG submission 203520) | Freshwater fungal communities from buoy surface, Lake Erie, Ohio, United States - Buoy 4 MA124 | ecosystem: Environmental > Aquatic > Freshwater > Lake > Lake biofilm | place: USA...
CTCCATTTCTCTCCGTACTTGTAGCGATTGCAACGGGATCTATCGGTTACGCGCTCATCTTTGGTCAATTTCTTCCTGATACGAGCACTGATCGACTTCCACCCGTTGCACATATCGGACCGGTGAGTTGGGTCTTAGTTGTTGCATCCTTTGCATTTGGAATCGGAATGTCGCTATCTGGTGCCTGTATTAGCGGCCATCTCTATCGCTTAGGCCAAGGTTATCTGCGCGCAATTCCCGCACTCTTTGGAACTCTGATTGGATTTGTACTCGCATTCCTAACTTGGAACTGGCTCTATCTCAACGCTATCTCTGATGCACCCACTATCTGGTTGCCACATTATGTTGGTTACTCAGGTGCACTACTCATCACGCTATCTGCACTTCTTCTCCTTGCCTTTATTGCAATTCGTAAAGGCACCAACTCAGATCCGATTCGCAAGGTGAGCGTTGCACCACTTTCACTTTCAGGAACACTCAAGAGCCTAATTACAGATCGATGGAGCCCAATTGCAACTGGTGCCATCGTTGGAGTGCTGGGAACTATCGCCTATCTGCGCGTTGAACCACTCGGTGTGACGCGACAGCTGAGCACAACGGCTCGCACATTTATGGACTCAAATAAAATTGGATCAGAGACCTTGGTTGGACTCGATCGCATGGCTGGATGCGTTGCAGTTGTTACCGAAACAATTACCAATAATGGCTGGCTCGTTGTTGGAATTATCGGTAGCTCTTTTGCAGCTGCCCTTGCCGGTGGACGATTTAAATTCTCTCGCCTTACTCCTACAAATACAGGCACTGCGCTGATCGGTGGAATCTTGCTCGGTTGGGGTTCTATGACATCACTTGGATGCACCATCGGTGTGCTTCTATCTGGAACACAAGCATTTGCACTCTCTGGTTGGGTCTTCTTCGCATTCGCATTCCTTGGAAGTTTTGTTGGAATCAAATTGAAGTTTCATACAACGGGCTGAGCCTGAACCACCCCAACACCACTTCGCTTAGCTTCATACATCGCAGCATCTGCGCGCTCAAGTAACTCTCCTTTGCCATCGTTATGAACATGGCCGATGCTCACGCCAATTTTGATGGAGTGGCCTTCAATTAGAAACGGATAACTACATGTTGCTTGCAGCGCATAGGCAGCCTCTAACGTCTCTTCGTAATTGCCATTAATCAGCACACCGAATTCATCTCCACCAAGGCGTGCAAGGACGGAACCTGTGGGAAGGGACCGCGTAAAGCGCTGTGCAACTTGTTGCAGCACGATATTGCCCACCTCATGACCGTAGGTGTCATTGACGGGTTTGAAAGCATCGAGATCAAGAAGTAGTAGCGCACCTTCTGTCTTGGAAAAGGATGCCAGCTCTGCAATCAACCTGCGGCGATTAGGAAGACCTGTGATGTCATCGGTGCGGGCAAGTACTTTCTCTTCACCTAAATTCCTTGCTTGGCGAATAACAATCGTCATGCGAAAGAAGGCCATGAAGAGCGTTGCAACAGCAGGGGCGACGATATAGATAGGAAATATTCCAGGGCGCAGAGCAATGAGTGCGAGCAATGTGGGGCTAATGAAAATTGAGAGTGCAAGAAATGCAGGATGAATTCCCACATCGAATTCACTCTTGCTCTGAGGCAACCAGAATGATGATGCAATCAAAACTATTCCAATAAGCCATCCATCATCGGTGAGTTGACCGAATGTGTAAGTGCCATTGACTGTGAGCCAGAGATAGAGAAGATCAGATGCTGAGAAGGTAGCGATGCCGAAAAAGAGGAGAGTGGCTCTTATTTGAAGTCTGTGTGTAACAAGTGCAATCGAGGCAATAATCAGAAGCAGCAGGTCGCAGATGGGAAAGAGGAGTGAGAAGAATTGATCCTGCACGTTAATTAGTGACTGTGGGAATACACGAGTCAGAAAGAGTGCGGTTGCGATTGATGAAATACCCAAACCAAATATGGCTGCATCAAGTAATTCAATCGGGTTGAGTTTTCTCCCACGCATCAGAGATCGTGGAATAGCAATGAGAGCTAGTGGATAAAAGAGCGTGTAACTGAGCTGGGCAAGCAGTCCAGCACTTTCAGGCAGTGGATAGAAATTGTTATAGCTATTAAGGAGTGTGCCAAAGCCCCAGAATCCAATTGCCAGTGATGCTGCAGCCAGAGCAATCGGATCATTGCTCAGCGGTGATTGTGTAATTGCTGCGATGGCGCAGATCCAGATTGCGTTATAGAGAAAGAGATCAAGAAGTATGGAGCGATCAGTAAATATAGTTTTGCAGGCGATATGGATGAGCAGAAGCCAGAGCGGGGCCCATCGAAGTACGCGGTACACCCCTCACATTAAATAAGTAAGGCTCCCACCTATAAATAGGGGAAGCCTTACTTTCGGGGCTGGATAAAAACTCTTCTAAATTAGAAGCCCTTGGCGCAGAGGAGATTTGCTGAAGCCTTTGCATCTGCTGCATTGGTCTTAAGCTGGCCAGGGGCGCCAAGAAGGAGCGCCTTCTTGGCCTCCAAGTCCTTTACCTGTGCTGAAAGTTTTGTCTTAGATGCACTCAGTACGAGCACTGCATTGGCAAGCTTGGAGATTGCTCCAGCAAGCTTCTGCTTATCTGCAGCGACTGTAGATGCATTCATCGTTGCTTGGAATTGAATTACCTGAGCACGAGCTTTGTCATAGGCCGCTGTGGTGCTGGCAAGGGCAGCTGCTGCTGCGGTGTATTCAGCATCGAGAGTTGCAGTTTGTTCAGAGACATTTGCAAGATCTGCTTGAGCCTTCACTGCTGCCTGGAACTGACCTACCGCTATAAGGCACTCAGCTGAGAGCCATGTGAGCTTTGCATTCTTTACCAATGGGTTCTTTGCACACTTGTACTTATAGCCAGCAACGGTCGTTGTCGCATTGACCTTCTTGCAGGCCATGCCGTTGCTGATCTTTGCTGCAGCCGATGCTGGAACTGCCGACATTCCGCTAGCGATGACAACTGCAGAAAGGAGAGTGATAGATACCTTGCGAAACATGAATTCCTCCATTAGATATGTGTCTATGGTATCTAGCCGATATTGAATTTTGAGCGTAACTCGGCGGTACGGCTATGGAATTTCATGTGAATTAGCACTGTCTAGCGTCCTGTATGATTAACCCATCGAAGCATCCCGCATCGATGTACTTCCCCCCAAAGTGCGCCACATGGCCACTTACTTGCGAGTCTTATCAAGACCCTGATGGCGCTGGTTTTAACCAGTTTGAGACCATCTAACCGAGACGCGCTTGTCGTCTCGATTGGTGTTGAATTTTCTATGTCTCTACAAACCCGTACTGCTGCGCCCGGAAAAGCTCGTCGCGCTGCCAAAGGTAAACCCCGCCACACAACTGCCGAGAAGGCTGCCCGCAAGGCAGTCGTTGCAAAGCCAGCTGCTCGTGGAACTGCAAAGCGAAGCGCGCCTGTAAAGGACGCTGCATCTGCTGCTGCAAAGGCTTCTACCAAGCCAACAACTCGTTATTCAGATCGGGAGAGCTCTTCTAAGAAGGAAGTTCGTCTTGCAGATCGTTCCAAGCTTCGTGCGCAACGTTTCCAAGAGCGCACAGCATCAAAGTCAAAGAACGTTGAGGGTGCTCCTAAGGGCAATCCAAAGCAATCTCGCGAAGAGCGCTCATTTGAAAAGCCAAAGAGAGCATTTAAGCCAACTGGAGATCGTCCAGCAAAGACTTTCAAGCCAGCCGGAGAACGTCCAGCGACTAAGCCACAATCACGCGCTGCAAAGTTCATTGCAGATCGCACAGAACGTGCAGAGCGCCCTTTCCGTCCAGAGCGTTTAGAACGTCCAGCAAAGTCTGACGTTCGTCCAACAACTCGTCGCGAAGCAGTCAAGGCGAAGGTTGCTCACTCTGATGACGGCCGTCCAAACTTTGTTCCACAAAAGCGCGAAAAATATAATCCAAGTGCACCGCAGTCAGCTGCGCAGCGTCGCGGAGATTCTCCTCGCACATCTGCAAAGCCACCACGCGATCGTCGCAATGATTCACGTAATGAATCACCAGCGTATGCACGCGATGATTTCCGCGCATCAAAGACTCATAACAAGGCAGCTGTCGATTTCGGCGCTGACGATAATTACATTTCAGTCAACCTTGCAGATGCGAACCTCGTAGAAGCAACACCACTTACTGAAGTAACAACATCATTTCGCGATCTAGGTATTGCACCGGCGCTCGCAAATGCACTCAATGCTCAAGGCATTACGCATCCTTTCCCAATCCAGATTGCTACCTTGCCGGATGCACTTGCAGGTCATGACATCTTGGGACGTGGACAGACTGGTTCAGGAAAGACTCTTGCATTCAGCCTTGCACTTCTTACAAATATTTCAGATAAGACAGCGCGCCCTCACAAGCCACTGGCACTTATCTTGACCCCTACACGCGAGCTCGCACAGCAGATTGACGAAGTTCTTCGTCCACTAGCACGCGCTGTTGGCCATGAATCAGTCGTTATCGCAGGCGGAATGCCATATGCAAAGCAGATCACTGCAATGCGTAAGGCAACAGCAATCTTGGTGGCAACACCTGGTCGCTTGATCGATCTTCTTAATAAGAATGAAGTACAGCTTGATCAACTACAGATCACTGTTCTTGATGAAGCAGATCAGATGGCAGATATGGGATTCCTTCCTGTTGTGAAGGAAATTCTTGATCAGGCTAATCTTGATGGACAGCGTCTTCTCTTCTCAGCAACTCTCGATCGCGGTGTTGATTCACTCGTTCGTCAGTACTTGAAGAACCCAAAGACTCACTCATTGCAGAATGACCGTGCATCAGTTTCAACAATGGAGCACCACGTTCTTCAGATGCACCCTGGCGATAAAGATGACATCACATCGCAGATTGCAGCTCGTAATGGAAAGACAATTCTCTTCGTAAAGACTCAGCGCGGTGCAGATCGTCTAGCTGACAAGCTTGCTAACGCTGGTGTTCCAGTAGGCGCACTGCACGGTGGAAAGTCACAGGCAGTTCGTACTCGCACACTTGCACTCTTTAAGGAGCAAGATAATTCAGCTCTCGTTGCAACAGATGTTGCAGCACGCGGAATCCACGTTGATGGAATCTCACTTGTTGTTCACGTTGATCTTCCACAAGATCACAAGGATTACTTGCACCGTTCAGGTCGTACAGCTCGCGCTGGCGAATCAGGAACTGTTGTTACCTTGTCATCATCAAAGAATCAGCGCGCAGTATCTGGTCTTCTCGGTCGCGCAGGTGTGACTCCAAAGTTCCACGATGTGCGCCCACTTGATGAAAAACTCATGGTGATCACTGGTGCTCAAGAGCCATCAGGTGTGCCATATGTTCCACCAGTAATGGAGCGAAAGAGCCCTGGCGGTTCACGTTCAGGTGGCGGTTCACGTCGCAGTGGAACAGGTGCAGGTAAGTCTGGTGGATACCGTGGTGGCAATAGCCGCCGTGGCCGCTAACTAGCGCTGCTTCTTACGAACATTCATTCCGATCTGGCGTACAAATTTTCTTGGAATAGTTGAGATAACTCCTACAAGTAATTTGTATTGCCAGCCAGGAATGCTCACAGGCTTATTTGCCAGAGCATCTTTCCAAGATTGAGCAACCAAATAATCTGAGTTCAGCCACATAAACTCTGGTAGCCCGCCCATCTTCATGCGCCCGCGCTCGTGAAATTCTGTGCGAGTAAATCCTGGGCAGAGCGCTGAGACTTTCACACCACTGCTTGCAAGTTCGGTATTCATGGATTCAGAGAGCACTGTCAGATAAGACTTGGCGGCGCTATATGTGCCACCTGCAATAAAGCTTGCAACGGAAGAGTTATTGATGATAATTCCAGATTTGCGCTCTTTCATTCCAGGAATGATTGTGTGCATAAGACGCATGGGGGTGCGCACCAAGACATCAAACATCTGCTGTTCTGCATCCATCTGGCTTGCACTAAATGCCTTATTGATTCCAAATCCTGCATTGTTGATCAAGACTTCAATTTCGTATGTCTTGATGTAATCCTCAACGGCCGCACAACCTTCATTGGTGGAAAGATCTGCAGGCAAAACAAATGTCTGCACGCCATACTTTTCACGAAGCCCCGCTGCACGTTCATGAAGACGTTCTTCATTACGTGCAACGAGTGCGACGTTATAACCCTTTGAAGCTAAGAGGCGCGTGAAGCTCTCGCCGATTCCGGCTGTTGCACCTGTAACGAGAGCCCACTGCGCCATCTACTTCACAATCCCCTTCGGTTCCTCTTCGCGGATATGCCATGAAGATCCGTACTCGGAAATTAAATCAAGGAATGGTTGCGCTGGGAACCACTCAGGACCGTTGATTCCTGCAGGCTTCCATGTGCCGTTATCAATCAGCTCCATGGCAATCAGTGGGTTGATGGCGGTCTGCCATACAACTGCTTGATTGCCATAGTTCTTCATCGACCATTCATTATCGACAACGTTGTAGATATAGACAGCCTTTGGATTACCGTCTTTACCTAAGCCCTTAACGAGGGTTCCAGCACATGTCTTACCGTGCATCTTGTCGCCAAGAGTCGCAGGATCGGGAAGCAGCGCTGCTAGGAGATCACGAGGTGAGACTTCAACACCTTGTACTGAAATCTTCTCCTTCTTATCTAGACCGAGTGTGTGAATAGTTTTCAAGGTTTCAATAAATTGCGCACCAAGTCCATACTTAAAGCGCACTTCCTTAGCCTTGACCTTCATGGGAATCAATACAACTTCTTCATGCTCAACATTGACGCATTCAACAGGTCCAATGCCATCTGGGAAGTCATAAGTTTCAAGTTCGCTAAATGGCTCTGTTGTATACCAACCGCGGCCTTCTTCGAAGATCAAAGGTGGATTAAGGCACTCTTCAATAGTTGTCCAGATGGAAAACGATGGAGCAAAGTCATAACCATCAACTGTGAGGTTTGATCCATCCATCACGGCTAAGTAGTCGATGCGTGAGAAGAGTTCATCTTCTGCATAACGCGCAAAGACATCACTCATCCCTGGTTCGATTCCCATGCCAACAACTGCGTAGTTGCCATTCTTTGACCAAGCATCTGCGCGGGCAAATTGCTCATCACCTAATTTGATTCCTGGTGTGTTCATTGGATCTGTGGGATGGGCGATAGATAGTGACATCGCCATATCCATGTAACTAACTTTCTCTTCTTCGCATGCCAAAAAGATTGGCATCACAAAACGCGGATCTACCGCGTTTACGACAATATCGGGAGCTGCTTTTCGAATGAGAGCGCGAATATCGTTCACATCAGAGGCATCCACCTCCTGCGCAGAAAATCGAGGGTCGTTGACTTTTGTTACGGCTGCTTGAGCTCTAGACAGGCTGCGATCTGCAACGACCATGGATGTAATAAATGGTCTACGTGATGCGATATTTGCGATTGCACTGCCAACTCCGCCTGCGCCGATAACGAGCGCTTTCATGGGTGGCCTTTCATTCTTAGTTATACGCGCTTGGATTAAGTGCGTTTCGGGAAGGCTAGCCCTACCGATAACCTTTGCCAAGTCACTTTGATGTTGAAGTGAACACGTCCCCGTAGCTCAGTGGATAGAGCAACCGCCTCCTAAGCGGTAGGTCGCAGGTTCAACTCCCGCCGGGGACACCAGGGCAGAGATCTAATTCGAGGTCAAGATGCAGCTGGCAGGCATGATTGCTAAAGACGATGCACCGAATATGAAAATCAGGCAAAAACAACGGTGCGATGACCGACGATAAAGATTCGATCTTCTGCGTACAGCTTTACCGCGCGCGCTAGAACACGTCGTTCGATATCGCGACCGAGAGCAATCATTTCCTCTGGTGTTGCTGAGTGATTCACATGTGCAACATCTTGTTCGATGATGGGACCTTCATCTAAGTCAGCGGTCACAAAGTGAGCAGTTGCGCCAATGATCTTTACACCACGCTCATGCGCTTGGTGATATGGCTTAGCGCCCTTAAATCCTGGCAAGAATGAGTGATGGATATTAATAATCTTTCCAGGCATCGCAGCTGTAAATGCTGGAGAGAGAATCTGCATGAAGCGGGCTAGAACAACGAAATCAATTTTAAGCTCTGCAATCTTTGCCAGTATTACTTTCTCTTGTTCACCCTTATTCTCTTTTGTCACTGGTAGGTAGAGAAATGGAATTCCGTGGGATTCAACGAGTGATTTGAGTTCTTCACGATTTGAGATAACAAGAGGGATTTCAATAGGAAGTTCGCCGAGCTCCAGCAAATACATCAAATCGCGCAGGCAGTGGCTCTCTTTAGTGACTAAGACAAGTGCGCGAGGTTTTTGAGCTGTTGGGCGAATATGTAGTGCAGGTGAGAATTTACTCAAGCCATCATTCAGGCTCTTCTGTGCAGCATCTAATCCTTGTGTGGTCTCAAAGCGGGTGCGCATCACGAAGGTATTGGTGGTGGTGTCAGTAAATTGCTGGTTCTCAATGATGTTGCCGCCGCAATTGAGTACAGCCGTAGTCATGGCATGAACGATGCCTGGCTGATCGGCGCATTGCAGGGAAGCGATGAGATCCATGCCCTGAGTTTAAAGGTAACTAGTGAGTAATCGTAAATCGCTGCAAACTCTTCGGAGCCCACCAGTTGCGCTCACCAAAGAGGCGCATCAAGGCAGGAACCAGGAGACCGCGAACGATTGTTGCATCGAGGATGACTGCGAGTGCAACACCGAATCCCATTGTTTTAACTGATGTGACACCGCTAGTGATAAATGATGCAAAGACAACGGCGAGCAGAAGTGCGGCTGCAGTAATGATTCTCGCTGATCGCTGAAGGCCAGTTGCAACTGCTTCGATATTGCTCTTACCTGCCAAGTGTTCTTCACGAATGCGTGAGAGCAAGAAGAGTTCGTAGTCCATAGATAATCCAAAGACAACAACGGCAATTAAAATAACGATGGATGTATCAAGTGTTCCTGTTACCGTAAATGAACCCACAAGCCATTGCAGATTGCCATCGATAAATACCCATGTGAGTACGCCCATTGTTGCGGCAAGAGATAGCACATTGAGCAAGACCGCCTTAATAGGCAAGATGATGGATCCAGTGAAGATAAAGATCAAGATAAAGACGCTGAGTGCAATCCACCCAAGAGCCCACGGAAGAGTGGAGGAAATTCCATCTTGTGAATCTGTGTAGTCAGCTGCAACGCCTCCAACCAAAGTTCCGTCAGGGGATGTAATCTCACGAATATCGTGAATCATCTTCTGAGCCTCTGGTGTGCGCGGGAGCATAGATTCATAAGCAACGATGCGGATATCTTCACCGAAAGCTTGCGGTGGTGTTACGGCGACGATGCCTTCAACCTTTGCAAGATTGGCCGAGTAGGTAGCAATCTCTGCATCTTTGCCTACGCCATCCAAAATAATGATTTCAACTGGGTTAGTAGTTTGACCTGAGAAGCGATCTGCCTGAACGGCTGTCGCAATTGCAGCAGGATTACTTGCAGGCAAAATACGTGAGTCTCCTTGAGAGAATGCAACGTTCTTTAGTGGTGCAGCAAATATTCCGAGAACAATGAGCGCCAATACAACAACTGCCATGGGGCGACGCATCACAAGACGAGCGGTCTGAGCCCAGCGACCTTCATCCTTTGGAGTGATCGCAGATTTGCGAACAACACCTTTATCAATCTTGCTACCAGCTAACGCCAAAATTGGTGGAAGTCCAAAGAGCGCTCCGGCAACTGCGAGTGCAACAACTGAAACTCCAGCATAACCAAATGATTTAAGGAACGGAAGTGGGAAGAAGGTGAGTGAAAGTAGTGTCACAAATACGGTCAGACCTGAGTAGAAAACAGTTTTACCGGCAGTCTTTAACGTTGTGATGATTGATTCCTCAACACCCTTACCGTGATGAAGTTCCTCGCGGAAGCGATTGACCATCAAAAGCGCGTAATCAATACCGAGTCCAAGGCCCATGCCTGTTGTGAGGTTGAGTGCATAGATACTGACATCAGTGAAGAGAGTGAAGAGATAGAGAATAAAGAAGGCACCGAGAATTGCTGAGACACCAACGATGAGTGGCATTGCAGAGGCAACCATCGCACCAAAGACAAAGACCAAAAGGATGAATGTGGCCGGGATGGAGATCGCTTCTGCGATCGCTAGATCCTTTGAAATCTTCTTATTGATTGCATTGCCAACAACGCCAACTCCACCTGAATAAAGAGTGAATCCATCTACTTTGCCGTCGTAGTTATCTTGGAAGTATGCACCCATCTCTTCACTGGCTGGAGAGAATGCTTCAGCTGAGCTATAAACAAGTATGTAACCAGCTTTGCCATCTTTAGATTTAAATGCTTGCTCACCACCTGAGCTCCAGTAAGAAAGAGTTTTGCTCACACCATTTTCTTTTGCCATCTTTGCTTCAAGAGCTAAAGCGCGCTGAGTTACCGCAGGGTCAGAGATATCGGTATCACCTGCATCAACAACGACGACAATCGTTGGGTCTGCAATCTTGAGAGTGTCATTGATGTAGTTATAAACCTTGTATGAGTCGCTCTTTGGGTTTGAGTACCCACCTGAATCAAGTCGGCTAAAGACTGTTGACCCAATTCCACCTGCTGCGAGGATTCCAATGACAAAGATGATGACGGCGACCTTACGGCGGCGGTATGAAAAGTGACCTAGGCGTTCGAACATGAAGATAAGTATGTAGGATTACTTTGTTGGTCTCGAATCAAGAGAACAGGTGTTCCCGCATG
>Ga0315908_10003935_pt1 | contig 10754 bp, 5 predicted proteins | sample LakEriMetagenome_12_FD_203520 | JGI IMG/M metagenome (GOLD analysis project Ga0315908, IMG submission 203520) | Freshwater fungal communities from buoy surface, Lake Erie, Ohio, United States - Buoy 4 MA124 | ecosystem: Environmental > Aquatic > Freshwater > Lake > Lake biofilm | place: USA...
GTACTCGCGGAGAGTGTGAGCGGACTGGTGTAGACCGGAGCCACGATGGTTGGCTGCGGAGCAGACGCCCGCACGCCGAGGCTGGCCGTCAAGGTCGGACTAAAAAGGAAATCAGAATCAGCGGCAGTTTTGTTCAAGGCCACGACCGCGAGCATGTTTTCCCCTACGCGGGTGTGGCGGATGGCATGTGACAGGTTGAAGGCACTAACGGCCACGCTGGCGTTTTCGGAATGACTGGTGGGAGTGGCATTCGCGGTGGCGTTCCACGCCGCCGTCACCTCCGCCGTGACATGCTGGCGGTGGACTTCCACTCCGTTCACAAAAACAATAAATCCGTCGTCATATCGCGCCCCCAGCGTCAGCATCGCGAGACGGCCGTGCTGGTCCGCAGTCAAGGTGAACGGGACCCGTACGAAGGCAGCTGCCGTCTGATTCAACATGGCCGCCTGCACATTACTCGCACCCCCAGTCCACGCCGTATCATTGACGTGCGCCCCTCCGACATAATACATCGTCCGGTTGGAGCTCGAGGACGGCTGCGTGTCAAAACCAAGACCCAGCGTACCCTCCGACCACTGGCCGATATTTGGAGGGTCGGCCACACCCGTCCAGTCCGCCGGATTCAACGCGGCCCCACCATTGGCGGCCGTCGGAATAAACCACCGGCCCAGACCGTGCTCAGCCCTCAGTGTGATGTTTTGCGACGTCGGCAAGGCGGAATGAAGCGGACGCGGGTCCGTCCCATCGGTAGTGAAGTGCAGAATACCATCGGGATAATGAACTCCGGGGCGAACGTCCGCATACGGCGCCAGCGTGACCCGCATAGCTCCCGGCGCCGCCGTCACCGCGGTCATGACCGGCGGCCGCATCGCCGAGGAGGCAACCAGAAACTGGTCGTCCATCCAGGTCAGCCGGTCACTCATCCAACCGCGCAGAAAAGCGACTTCAGCCTGATAATTCGTCCGCGTCGTGGCATCCGCAGGATTCGGCCACTGGCGAGCACCCAAGATTTTATGCTTGCGGTAATGGCGGGCGGCCGGGCTTTGCTGGGTGACAGGTGAATTGTTCGTCACCAACGCCGTCTGGCCGTCGGTCAACAACGTGGCCGCCGCATCAATCCTCGCCAGTAACGCCGGCGTGCTCCACACCCCCTGACGCAACTCCCAATAACGGTCAAAAGTGGCCACTCGATAGTTGGGGTCCGCATGCAGCCGCGCATACCAAAGCCCCCCCGCCAGCGGCGCTGTGCGCGGAGCCACCGCATAGTTCCAGCCCGTGCGAAACTCGCCCTCCGCATAGTCCGCGTTGCCCATCGAAATATTAAAATCCCACAAGGGACCGGCACGCACCTTCCCACCACGGTCTTTGTGGTAATAAGTACTGAATACATACCCGTCAATCTGCTTGGGAATTTCCACCGCCCATTGAGAATCAATGAAACTCGAAACATCAATCCACGCCGCATAACCGGTTTCAGGATTACTGAAGGAATTGCTGTGCAGCACCGCTTCATAGTCAGCCAAATATTTCTGTAGATACGCCCGCTGACTCGTGCTGAAGGTGTCAGGATCAGCGCTTTGAATCGAAATCCCGCGCGGCGTCGTCCATGACGTCGATCCGGGCGTGGGTTTGTCCGTCTTGAAAAGATAACCGCCGGTCACGAGCGACGGATCTGCCACCAATGGATTGATTTTGGCGACATCGACGCGGCTGGCCGCGCGTTTGATGCGCTCCACCAGCAGATAGCACCCGCGGTAGTCGGCATAACTCACCGGCTGCCCGGGCTCCTGATTGAAAAAGACTTCCACAAACCGCGTCCGCGGGGCCACCCAATCACCTCGCACCGCATCAAACGTCGAAAACATCAGGTAATTTCGAAGCATTGTTTTTTCCGACCAAGGTGCAATCAACGCCCAGTCGGATTCAGCCGGCATTCCGAGAATGGATTCATCTTTATCCTGATCTTTATTGTCCCATGTCTCCCAAGCGTATGATTTCTGATCAAACCCTGAGGAACTCTCGCCCCGCACATGCGTGCCGCTGCGCCCTTGATAATCGATCGGACCATCCAGCCGAGCCCGCCCGGTCACCGGGTCCGGAGCAATGACCACCGCATACGTCGGCCGGTACGGCCGGGCTTCCGCGGGATTGGTCGTATCATCCACCCGCACCCCATGACTGTCGAGAATCACCACCGGTAGGTTGGAAGAAAAGACCTGACCCGAGCCGTTGTAATTTCCGAGTGTCGGGTCGAGCCTCAGGAACGTGCGGCTGCTGACCGGACCAGGAAGGCGCCCAGGCTGAAAGACCCGCGCCCGGACGGTCGTGGTAGTGGCAATGACCAATGGTTCGGTGAAGGCTGGCGACGACTCGGTCGGCAGCGCTTGGCCGAGGGCATACCGGACGACGGCCCCGGGACCGGCTGGCGGGGCGACCTCGAGCGTGGCGTTGGCGCCCGGCGGCAACAGCCCACCCGGACGGGAGAAACTGACGCCCTCGGCCGGCGGTCCCGCGCCCAGCAAACTGACGTTTTTCACCCCAGCCGTCGGCGTCTCCAAATACCCAGCCACCCGAGCCGAACCAATCTCACCATACGCCACATCTTCGGCCTGAGGACCATACGTGAACTCCGAGGCCACCGTCTGGTCCGGCCGAATCAACGCCAGATACCCACCTTCGCGCGACAACACAAAATTCGTGTGCCACTGACCCGTCCCCCCCGCCCGGTTTTTACCCGAACAAAAAACGACCCGGTAAGCATTGGCCGGCAGAGTGACCGCCGGAAACATCCACTTTTTCTTGTCGGCACGATCATTGGTCAACGACCATCCAGCCAGCGACACCGGCGCCGGACTGCCGTTGAGCAACTCCAGCCAGTCCGGCGTATCCAGTTCTTCGTCTTCATAAGAATCGGTATTACTGGCGACAAATTCTGTGATAACCGGCCCGCCCGTCGCAATCAGGGTCGACGCAGTAGTAATCACGCTCAAATTATCCATCGCAATTTCCTGCGAGGTGGCCGCGCCTGTGCGCGCGGAAAAGGCCAGCCGGTGACCAATGGCCGGAGCAAACCCAGGGACCGGAAGATTGACGGCAATATCCTCATTGTTCCAGCGCACATCAAGACCCTGCGCATCCCACCGAACCACCGTGGCCCGAAATCCCGTGTCGTTGATGAAACTGCGCGGGTATCGCGCAATCAAAACATTGTTCGCATACACCACAATCGCCCCCTGCAGCTGCCCCGCCGCCGGATCAATCGCCGTTTCCCACGCCACCGTCAGACCACTAGGCAACGCCCACCCCAACTCCCCATCACCGTTCCCTTCCGGAATAGCTCCGAAATTCATCGATATCCCCTGACCCGGCGCCGCCGTGGAAAAAAACTTGAGCGAAAAACTGACCGTCAGCCCACTGATGTCCTGACCACTGTCCAGATCCGGGAGCTTAAATGCCGACGTCGTCCCAAATTGCCCGTCACCCGCCAGTCTCAGAGAATTTCCCATCACCGACGCCAAAGGAACCGGCGGATCACCCACCGCCGTGCTGGACAAGGACGTGCCGTCATTCCACGCCCCCACTCCAGGCACCGCACCGTTTGCATACGCAAATGACTGGCTGCTCACCGCAGGATAACGGCCCGCTTCAACCACCGCCACCGGCAGACAAACCAAGGCCGCCAACCACCCGGCCAACCGCAACCACCCCCGACACAACGCGAAGACATGGGCAAAAACAGGGAATTTCATGAATAGGTCTCGAATGACTTCAGTATGCGGACGTAATCGCCTCAAGGGAATGTAAAATTTACGCTTCAGAAAAATCCCCGATGTCGATGCTTCCCGCGATCTTTTGCAGGCGCTCCCGCCACCACGGGTTATGCTGCCCCATGCCCAATTGGACGCCGCCATTTTTCCTGCTTGTGCTCGCTGCCGTGGCCGCGCTCTCTACCCCCGGCCCCGCCCAGGCCAGCACCGCTCAACGCCGACTCATCGCCACTGGCAGGGACAATCCCACCCCAGCCGAATTCAAGGCCCACCTCGCCGCCTTTGAAAAACTCCCGTTCGACGGCACCGTCATCCGCCCGACCCGACAACGCGCCGACGGAACCACCGCCCCAGCCGAATTCGCCTTCAGCCGCGATCCATGGCAACCGGCAGAAATCGAAGCCATGGTTCTGGATCTCAAAGAAACCAAGCCAACCCGAGCCCGGGAAAATTTCCTCGCCGTACTCGCCCAGCCCGGAGATGTTGATTGGTTTGATGATACGGGATGGCGCGAAACCGTCGATCACTGGCGCCTGCTGGCCCGGGCCGCCAAGCTCGGCGGTTTGCGCGGGCTGGCCTTTGATGCCGGACCGCCCGCCGCCACGGCCGCCACGGTCCGCCGACTGTTCAGCTATCAGGAGCAATCACAACGAGGCGAAAAAGATTTTGCGGCTTATGCCAAAGTCGCCCGCGATCGCGGGCGCGAGGTCATGCTGGCCGTGGGCACGGAATTCCCCGAAGCCCTCATCGTCTGCCACCATCTGTATTCTGATCTGCTGCCCCTGCTCGTGAGCGAAGCCAGCCCCGCCGCCCTGCTCTCCAGCCACCCGTGGGGATTACTGCCTTCCTTCATCGATGGCTGGTGGGACGCCGCCCCACCGAAAATGATCGTCATCGATGGCAATCAGGAAACCGGTCAGCGCGCCTCCAGCGAAGCCGCTTTCAACCGCGCCTACACCAACCTCCGCGCCCAGTCGTCGCGGCTCGCCGCCCCGGAACACCGCGCCAAAATCCGCGCCCAACTCCTCGTGAGCCATGGCCTGCTCCTCGATGCCTTCCTCCCACCCTACGAAAACTCGTGGTTCACCGATCCCCACAATGGACCGCCCGACGCTCGACTCGCTGCCCATACAAATTACGCCCTGCACGCCTCAGATGGCTGGGCTTGGATTCATAGCGAAAACGGCCGCTGGTGGCCCACCGCACCCGACAGCACCTCAGTCTGGACCGAACGCTTTCCCGGCGCCGTGGCCGCCCTCGCCAGCGTCCGCACCCCCGTCGCCACGGCCAAAGAACACCTCGCCGCCGCCGCCCCCACCGACAACCGGCTAGCCAATGCCGACTTTGCCAAGACTGGAAAAGAAAACCTTCCGGCCTCATGGTGGATGTGGCAGCGCGAAGATTCCCGCGGCACCGCGCGCCGGGTGACCCCAGCCACCGGAGCCAGCCAGCCTGCCACGGTCGTCTGGACCGGAGCCATCGAGGCCACTTTCGGCCAAGACCTCGCAGTCAAAGCAGGTGAGACGTACGCGGTCGGCTCGCGCCTCAAATCGACGGGCCACGGAACCGCTTCTCTCAAGATCGGCTGGAAAGACTCCCGGGGAAGGTGGACCGCCACCGCCGCCGCCATGGAAATCCCACCAGACGGATCACCCGATCCCGACGGCTGGCAATCCGCAGCCGCACTGGTGCGCGTGCCCGCCGGAGTCAGCCAGCTCGCCTTCATGCTGGCCGCCGCCGGCCAACTCTCGAATGAAGAACAAGCGGAATTCGCCCAGCCCGTCGCCGTGAAATTGTAGGTCCACAGCCGCAGTCAGACCGCCCGCCGGCCCCCAGTCCAACCACCCCCGCCGCCGCCATCACCCAGCGGCCCGCTCCATCCGCGTCAGCGCCTCCTCCAGCGTGGCCCGAGGACACCCGAAATTCAGCCGGAGCCAGCCGGCCCCGGCAAAATCACGCCCATCACTCAGCCCGACCCCCGCTTTTTCATAATAAGCCTGCGGATGGTCCACTCCCAGTCCGCGCGCATCAATCCATGCCAGATACGTCGCCTCCAACGGCAACGAAAGCGTCAGACCCGGAAGTCGACGCGCGATAAAATCCGCCAGAAAATCCCGGTTGCCTCGCAAATATTCCAATAACTCCTGCCGCCATGGCTCGCCATGACGCAAGGCCGCTTCGGTCGCATGAAAACTCAGCGGGTTCAGCTCAGGAATCAATTTACCTCCGCCCGCCCGAAACTGCCGCCGCAACCCAGCATTCGGAACCAACGCCCACGCCAACGCCAGCCCCGGAATATTGTACGTCTTGCTCGCCGCCATCAACACAATCATCTGCTCACGCACCGGCCCGTCCAGCCTCGCCGCCGAAAAATGCGGCGTGGCCGCCGCATCCAAAACCAGATCACAATGAATCTCATCCGAGACAAATAAAAGCCCGTGCCGAACACAAAAGTCCGCCACCCGCTCCACATCCTCCCGCGTGTACACCCGCCCCACCGGATTATGAGGGTTGCAAAACAAAAAGACTTTCGTGTCAGGCCGCACCGCCGCCTCCAAAGCCTCAAAATCAATGCGCCAACCGCCCGCCGTCGCCTCGTCATGCGCCAGCGATACCATAATCAATTCCTTCTGCGCGTCCGCATGCACACTCAGAAAAGGAGGATACACCGGCGTTAAGGTCAGTACCGAATCACCCGCACCCCCCACCGCCCGACACGCCATCGACTTCGCCGGCACCAACCCCGGCAACCACTCGATCCATGATGCCTCCGCCTCAACACCATGAACACGAGCCAAATACTCAAGAACCGCCCCGTTCAACCCGGGATGAGGCTTGGAATACCCCAACACCCCATGGTCAAGCCGCGCCCGAATCGCGTCCAATACCACCGGCGGCGCCGCAAAATCCATGTCAGCCACCCAGAGAGGCAGGATCTCCGTGCCCTCGTAACGCTGCCACTTCAAGCTGCCCGTCCACCGGCGCTCAATCACCGTATCAAAATCAATTGCCATCGCGTCTCCTAGCGCGCCCCACTACCCAACGCAAGAGCACGGAAATAATCCCTCCCGTCAAATCCGTCAGCTCGTCGATCCCTCCACCGCCTCCACCGCCTCCACCGCCTCCACCGGCCGCCGCCGTCCGTCCGCCAACGCACACCACCCGAGAACCGCCACCGCCATGACCCCGCCGAGCTGCAACCACGCTCGCTCCCCATGCAGCCGCGCCTCTACTTCCGACGAAGGTACCGACACCCCCAAACGCCGAGTCGCCACCGACGCCAGCACCGCCGGCGCAAATCCAGACTCGCCCCAGACCGGCGCACTGCGCCACGCCACGCTTCGGTCATCTCCCTTCTGAATCACATGAATGCGCCACGGAGGACAAAGCGCACACCCCGCCACCGCCACCGTGCAGCCCGTCACCCAAAGCCGTTGAAATACGTTCATAAGAACGTATTGTTCATATAATCATATTCAGCAACTCATTTTTACTCATTATTTTTGACCACCGTGACAGGGTCAGGGTCAAGCCCAGGCGGGTTCCAGTTCGGTGGCACTGACTTGAAAGAACGGCACCCACGCCACGCCTACGGCTGTGACGGCGATATTTTTCTTCAGCGGGGCCACGGTCTGATGTTTCAGCGGTGTGGTCATGGCATCGAGTTTAGCGGCCAGCGCGGTTATTTCTGCGGAACACTCGGTGTCGAGCGCCTCAAGTTGTTGGCGAACGGCGGCGACGGTATCCTCGGCGCGGCCGACGTCGCCCTGTTGTTTCCATGCACTGCTGGCCTGACGGACGGTGGCGGCGGAGGCGATACTGACTTTTTTGCGTCCGAACAAGGCACCGAGCACACTCCCGCCGAGGGTGGCGGCGGTCTGGATCCAGGCGCCTTTTTGCTGCTCTTTTTCCTTGGCAACAGCGGCCTCGGACCGGCGCAATCGTTCCTCAAGCGGGGCCGCCTTCCGCGCGTACTTGGTGCGCAGCGCCTGCACGGCTTCATCGCGCGCTTCCCGCGAAATCTGAGCCAGCCGCGCCCGGAACGCCCCTTCACTCTCGCCCGGCTGCGACCAAGCATCGAGCACGTCAGAATACAAAAGCTCCATGCCTTCGCTGGCGAAGCAATAGTCGATAAAACCCGCCTTCAGGCCGGTGTACGCGCGAGCCTGCAGGGCGAAAGCTGGCAGCGGCCGGTACTCAGCCACTCCGGGCCCGGGCTGGGTGCTGAAATGCGCAGGACCCCATTCTTCCAACCGAACGGGCGAGCTCCAGTCGAATCCAGTCAACCCCGGCGCCAAGGGGTCGAGCAGCAGGAACTTTTTCTTTCCATTCAAGGATTTTTTGGGATCGGAGAAGACGATTTCCGCGGCACGCAGCACGTGGGGCACGGCCACGACGGGGCGGGCCTGGGGATGAGCCTGACTGGCCTCCATAAAAAATTCGTCGATGCTCCCGGCCAGCACTGGCCGTGGAGGGGAGGCATCAGGGCCGGCGGCCGTCGGTCTAGCGCCGTGGCTTGGGGACCGTGCGGCGGCGCCGGCGGACGATGTGGGCGGCATGAATGTCGCGCGCACGGGATCCATCAAGGCCTTGATCTGAGTCCGGGTCAGCGGCCCCCGGAGATAACTCATGCACCACCGGACCTGCATGACCACTGGATGATCTTCATGCGTATTGTTCATGAGAAAGACCCGGTTGCCCAGGCCGGAAAGCATTCGATCCATTTCCACCCGGTTGAATCCATGCTGCTGCGCCGAAGCGGCTCCTTCCAGTCCGTCCAGCACTCTCGCCTTGTCCCGCTCAGTCTGAAGGCGCCCCAACCACCACGTCCCCATGTTCGAAAGCGCTTTGTAATCAAGATCCACTGGATTCTGCGTGGCCAGCAAGACCCCGACTCCATACGCCCGCGCCTGCTTGAGCAGCGTCAACATTGGCTTCTTGCTGGGCGGACTGGCCGTCGGTGGAAGAAACCCAAAAACTTCATCCATATAGAGCAACGCCCGCAATGACGTAGTGCCCGATTGCGTCCGCATCCAGCCGATCATCTGGTTCAACAACAAACTGACAAAAAACATCCGCTCCGCCTCCCCCAGATGCGCAATACTGAAAATCGCCAGCCGCGGCCGCCCCGCCGGCGAATGCAAAATCGCGCCCACATCCAACGGCACCCCCGTCAACCACGCCTGAAATCCCGGCGCCGCCAGCAATCCATTCATCGACATCGCCAGATCCGCACGCTTCTTCGCCGGAAAAAAAGCCTCCAGATCAACCACCCCCACTTGCCCAAATGGCGGCGTCTGAATCTCCTGCACCAGCCGCGCCAATGACAAACTCTCGCCATTCCGCCAATGCCATCCAAATAACGTGCTCAAGAAAATATGCTCCCGGCTTTGCAACGGATCGGCATTGACCCCAATCAAGGCCAATAAACTGGAAACCGTGCTCTCAACCCGGTCGCCAAAAACCTCTTCATCGTCAATCACCTCAACAGCAGGCGCCTCCAAACTGCTCAAAATACTGACCGGAATCCCCGCATTGCTCCCAGGAGTAAACACCACCATCTCCACCTTCTCCCGCATCGCCGCCAACCGCGAGCCATCCTGCCCCCACTCCCCCAACCCGCGCTGCCACAACGCCGCCTGCGCCACCGCAAATTCATCCGGCGTCTGCCCTTTCCGAGAGGCATCCTCTTCGTTGATCCACGGACGAAAATCCTCCCCGCGCAATCCGGGAAATGTCAGCAGAAGATTCGCCAAATCACCTTTTGGATCGATGATGATCGCCGGAACCCCATCCATCGCCGCCTCCTCCAAAATACTCAAACACAACCCCGTCTTGCCCGACCCCGTCATGCCCAGCACCACCCCGTGCGTCACCAAATCCTTGCTGTCATACAACACCAGCGAATCCTGCATCTCCTGCGCCACCGGATCATAACCGCGCCCCAAATAGAAAGAACCAGGTTTTTCGTAAGCGGAATTCTTGATGTCCATGGCCATCACTGTGTAGCGAAAAATCTTCAGCAAACCATCGATAAAAAACACACCCGCCCCATCTGTGTGTATCTCTGACCGTCCGTGGTGACAGCGACAACATCCATGAGTCATACCCCCGCTCCCCACCGCACTTGGGTGGAAATCGACCTGGCCGCACTCCGCCACAACGCCGGCGTGGCCCGCCGTCTGGCGGGCCCGGATGGCGGCGTCATGGCCGTCGTCAAAGCGGATGCCTATGGGCTGGGAACGCGCTGGATCGCTCCCGCGCTCGCCACCGCCGGCATCGACGCCTTTGCCGTGTCCACCCTCACCGAAGCCTGCGAGCTTCATTCGCTGGGGATCACCGCCCCCGTCTACCTGCTCAGTCCAGCCACCCCAGCGGAACAATCCGCTGTAGTCGCCACCCAACATGGGGCCGCGTCCCCCATCATCCCCGCCGTCGCCTCCGAGGAGGATGCCATCCAATATGCCGCCATCGCCGCCGCCACCGGCACCACCGTCGCCGTCCACGTGGTCATCGACACCGGCATGGGACGCATCGGCATTCTGGAAAATGAGGCGCTGGCCACCGTCCTGCGCATCGCCGCCCTCCCCGGCCTAGCCATTGATTCGATTGGATCTCACCTGCCCAGCGCGGATGAGGACGAAAGCTTTACCGCCGCCCAGCTCACCCGCTACCACGCTCTACTCAAGGCTCTGGCCACCGCCGGTGTCCGGCCAGCACGCCATCACATCGCCAACAGCGCCGGCACTCTGCAATTGCGCCGCCACAACCGTGAACTCGTACGCACAGGATTGATGCTCTGCGGTATATCACCGATTCCAGAATCCCGAGAGCCGCTGCAGCCAGTCGTCACATGGTACGCCCGCGTCGTCAGTGTGCGCACCCTGCCCGCCGGTCACGGCATCAGCTACGGCCGCACCTTCGTCACTCCACACCCGATCCGCGTCGCCACTCTCGCCGTTGGCTACGCCGATGGCTACCCCCGCC
>Ga0315908_10003937_pt1 | contig 10753 bp, 11 predicted proteins | sample LakEriMetagenome_12_FD_203520 | JGI IMG/M metagenome (GOLD analysis project Ga0315908, IMG submission 203520) | Freshwater fungal communities from buoy surface, Lake Erie, Ohio, United States - Buoy 4 MA124 | ecosystem: Environmental > Aquatic > Freshwater > Lake > Lake biofilm | place: USA...
CCTCTTTTAATTTTTCAATCACATACTCCGCTTTTTCTGGAATTTGAAATGCATCTTCAAGTTTAATGTTCCCATTGATCAAGTCGATTGGCACATCAACAGCCTCTTCGGTAAGAATATCGCCGAAAATCACAGAGATTTCTTTGGACGTTTCGAGTGATTTAAGTACATCATATAAAGCTCCAATGGTAAAATAACCAGTGATCGCTTTAAAATTTACATCATTTGGCGTTTTACTATTAATCCAGTTAATTACCTTTTTATCGTCGGTTGAATTGTCTAACAACATATATTTTTATTTATTTAATTTCAATTTCATCACTTCTGAATAGTTACCCCCATTTATTTATAAACTCTAAAAAACATAGGCAATCATCCTTCGGTCTTCCCTTCGCTTCTTGCGAATACTTATGTAATATCTGGTACTCTGCTTCATTCAACCCGACCTCTTCCAGCTCATCTTTGCTGGTGTTAATCCCTTTGCATTTTTCAAAGGTTTCCTCTGACACATCAATTAAATCTCGGATTTCACCAAATTTGATCAATTCGATGCACGACGGTTTAAACGTGGAAACATAGTGGATGCAATCTTCGAAGGTCCATTCTTTTTCGCGCTGCTGAAAAAGGTGCTGAAAAAGCGCTGTGCAATCTTCACTCTCGTCTATCTCCTCCCAATCTTCGAAATAAACATAGTCAAAGAGCTCTAGCGCGTACGTAAATTTTCCAAAATCTTGAGGTGTAGGAAAGACAAAAACTCCATTTTCCCACATCCCTGAACCCATTTCATGAAGTTCATAGAGATAGAACCCATCTTCCGTTGCGCGGTTTTTCAATGAGGAAATCCAAACTTCGGTTGGATTACCCAATTTTTCCATAAGTGCGAAGATGTTCATGGTTTAGTTTAGTCTTTTGGCAACAGTCCGTATAAATTTACTTACTTTTTCAATTGTCGATTGCTTTTCTAGGATAATTCTCTAGGCATTATCAACATTGATTAAAACCTACGCTACACTTAAAAGTAAACTCACAATTCACTGATCCAATTGATGTTAATTGAATAAAGTAGATATATTTGGCTTGAAACTCAATGAAACATGTCCTTTTGACGCTTTATTTAAAGTTGAATTTCAAGGATTTTACTAGAAAAAAGGATTACTGCGAACTAAATCTATATAATACCATGAGTAACTACCCACTACCAAATTTCAATGTTGAGAATCCGAAATTCATTCTTAACGACGAAGATCATCGCGAAGATTGGATGTCTGATGATGATGAAGAAGATGACTATAGAGAGTTTCCTGGCTGGGGAAATCCATGGCCAGATCTTCCTGACCCTGATGTAAATGACGATGATTTTTCCATAAACACGATCAACCTTCGCGAAAGAAGAAACCCTTGTGGTAGAGGTGGCGTTTTAGGGTATTACATGTCTTGGCATATTGTCGGTGTGAGCTTTAGAAACGAGAACGGCCGAGAGCCTTACGACGGCAAAGAATTAAAAAGATACAACGATGCCTTGCCAGAGGAAAACCGACACGGTATCCACATTTGTTGTAACACCATAGAATCGTATGTTGAATGCTTAAACACCTACGGCATAAACCCTAGTGAAATCAATGCCTATAAGGAATACTGCACTTACCTAATGATGATCTATGTCATTGCTCATGAATGGGGCCACTACCGTTCTGAAGTGCTGTCCTTCCAAATTGGCAATGTCTGTAAAGCAGTTACCGGGGAGGGGAATTCACCAATTGCGCCATCCTATCTCACGTATTTCATGTTTAAAAAGCTTAATCCTATCACCAATTTCGAAGAGGTGTTTGCGGAATGGGCGGCACTGAAGGTAGGAGTTTTCAATTTCCAAATGAGAAGGCCTGCATTTACTATTCCTGTAGCAAATTGGGCGTTCGTTGAAGCTACCGTTAAACGAATGCTTTCCGATGCGATCAATCGACGTTCACGCCCTAGACCCTATCGAGATATTCGTCGCTGGGTAGATTTTGAAAAACTAACTAGTATTGAAATATTGAGACGAATTTCAGCAGGTAGTAAAGGGCTGAACCAATCTGTTGACAATGCATCGAAAATAAAAGGTATTAAGTCCTTGAAAAAAGGAAAAATGATTGATCTGTTGATGCACAATCAGTTGCAGTTTAATCCAATTCGAAAATACAACGGGGTTGTGAAAAGTGCACCTGCGCGTTATCCTAAAAATCCTGACAGTGTGTTTTACCACATTGGCTATGACGAATGTAGCGCTACACCACCAATATCTGAAGGTTCTAAATTTCAGGTACGTTTAGGAGAACCGGTTTTCTATACAACAGCCGAACGAAATGCCTCTAGAATAATGAAAGTTTTGAATGACCTGCGGGTAAGCAATAGAAAGCATGTGACCTTACCGATTAGTGTAATGCATGACATTCTGCCATTGGACCCAGTGTATTTTCATGCGTAAAAGCACAGTCATTCGGGCATCAATTACCGGTTTGTATAAAATGAAAAAAGATCAGGTAAAGCAGCTGAATTGCTTTACTTGATCTCCCATTTACCCATAGTTATTGTTTGGGATTAAATGACCTTTGCTTATGCTTACGAATGATTAGCGTGAAGAGGATCACCAGCCTCGCTCGAATTCAATTCTATGGGCCATTCCAATCAAATGAATTAAGTCATCGCTGTTTTTAAACCCATTTCTCCCTGGAAAGTTGACGAAGTTATAATTCAATTTGGTCACTTCGCTCCAATTATAGACGGCATCGTTCAAGCGATGTATGAGCTCGTTATACTGTCGCGTGCCCTCAAGTTCAGAATAGCCAGAGTAAACTGCAATGTTTTGGACGATAGGCAGTAGTTGTGCGAAATCGAATTGTGGATCAATTGGGTCCACCGTCAACAACTTCATGTGATTTTGAGTCAGGGTGTTTTTCGCCAACAATTTGATGCGTTTTTCTTCCAAGAGATGTTGCTCTGTGGCAAAGTGTCTGTAGCCTTTCTCTTTAAAAAATCCCTCAATGATATCCTGATTGCATTGCAATGCGTGTCTGCCAATAAACAGCATATACCCTTGGAGGATGTAAAATGATTTAAAGATGACATTCAAGCCCCCTTCGGTTTCAACATCCCATGCATCAGTATACAGATGCAACACATTGGGAAAGTTAATATCACTATCAAAAACCTTTTTGTAAAATTTAGAGCAATTCATCAAGGTATCATAGGCCATTTTTTCGGATAATTTCCCTTGTGATCCCTTGGCAATCTGCTGGGATAACTTGACAAATACTTCATTGATTCCACCAGAAACCATATAATTCTGACCCAAACAAATCACAGCAATTTTTTCAGAGAGAGAAACGAAATTCAGTGGAAGATCATTGAAGTTATAGAGCTCACTTTCAGGAAGAATTCTGCTTTTCGATTTTTTCAAATCCTTCGGTAATTCATACGGATTATACTCAACCTTGTGATTTTATTATCAGTCACCAAAAACACGTCAAATACCTTATGAGAATCTCATTAGAATTGTTTTATGAATTCATAGGCAGCCTCAACAGAGTTTGGATTTTGTAAATCACGCATGACAATTTTCTTTACCTCTTCTTCATTCAATTGTTCAAGGTTCAAACAATCATTGGCAGCATTCGTTAAAACGCGCACAATTTGGGTAACAACATATTCATTTAAAAATCCTACTTGTTGAAAATGATTGTAGCAAAGAATTATGGAGTAATCTACAGGAATTTGAACTATATCAACCCTTTGGAACATCATTCCTTTCTGTCTTTTTAGTTTTTGATACGCAGAAAGAAGTGGTTGAATAAATCTATCCGAATTATTAAACCATTGAATATTGAATGAATTTAAATTTGGCGACGACATTTGTATGGCATACCGAGAATTTTCCGAATTACTTTTATCGAACCAATTCTCGAATACCTCCCCAGTAAGTTTCTTGAAAAAATCATCTATGATCGACACATCAATTGTGGTGGAAAATCTTCCTGGTACAATGTCACCAATTGTCCTCATATCTATGGTGTTTTCATCTTCCACATCCATGTCAATAAACATGTCAATAAGTGCATTGGTAAATTCAAAGGTTACTATATCATAACCAAATTTCTTTTTGTAAAAATAAATACAAAAGCTTGTCAGGTCAATTTTTGAAATGGAATTCTGCTTGGCAATTGGGATTAACTTTAATAGTATTCCCCTTGCATCATTTCTTGTTGGATATTGTCTTAACATAAATTCGATTTAATGAAGTTATTATCTATTAAGTGTAAAATTAATTTATTCTAGGAAAAGCAAAATAATCTGAATCCAAAATTATTTCAATCCCATATTTGTTTGGAAAAGCTGCCATTAATTCATGTAAAACTGAATTGTTTTGAATAATAATTCTTTGCATGTAGCATGGTGCAATCTCATCTGGAACAAGCACTTCGGAACACATTATTCTCTGTGAATCAGCTTTAACAGACCATATACCATCATTTAATTGCGTCCAGTCTAATACATCAAACTTCTCTATATTGTCAAACAACTTAGTTTCCTCTATTGCAGCATTTCCATCTGAAAACAATGTCTGTGGTAATTGCACCAAAACATGAGGTAATACTTCTATTAAAACCATTTCACTAAAGACGGGAACAATTGCTTTTGAACCCATAAAAGGATTTTTTGGATTTATATACAAAGGAACATATTCATTGATTTTCCTACCGTAAATTTCTTCTTTGCGTTCTCGTTTTGACTTAATTTCTTTGTTAGAGTAATCGCTGTTTTGTACTCCACTTGAACTCAACTTTTCATGAGAGAGAAGCCCCATTTTCAATATATTCGGAATATTCGAAATATGAGTAAAATGATAAAAACCTTCGAATGGCAAATTTTGTATTTTATTTTTTTTTAAGGTTTCCTTTCTGTTAATTGAATCTCTTTCCCGATTTGAATATTGAATTATATCAAAGGTTAGTCCTAAACTTTTTCTTATTTCCGTTAATTCTAACATTAATTCGCTATCCAATCGTTCTTTTTGGCCATCTAAATAATTGAAAACAAATATGTAAGACTCCAAAATCTTTTCTAAGTTTGAATGAAATATCAAATCAATTTCTTCCAGTTCCTTAATAAGAAAATGAAACTCTAAACTTGCTTCGCCCGCTCTGCTATCACCATTAAACTCCGCTTTTAAATATTTTTTCACGATAGGGAGGTCAAAAATTTCTTTGTAAAAGGACAACAATACAACAACTTTATTTGGCTTGTTGTATTTCACCATATTTTTCATCAGACTGATTACATCCTCTAATCTTTGGATTAATTTATTGCAAAGTCTTTCGTAATCATTGGAATTGTAAATATGAATAAGGTTTTCCATTTTTGCATTCATTAAATATATTAATTTAGAAAGATAATCAACAAGAATCAGCTTATGGCTAATTACTTCGCAAATAAATTTAAAGAGTCAATCCTTAAGGTCGATCACCAAATTGATTTGGATTTTGCTTTGAGTCTTGAACATGCAATAATTGATCTAACAGAAACAGATTTTAAAGCTACTACTTCAAAAGACAAAATTTTTCATTCTAAAATCACCAAAGTTGAAGACGAAATATTTACAATGACCTTTGAAGGAAAGTTTCCAAGTGGAAATGTCTTTAGATTGGTGCAACCAAAGCAAGAAATGTTTTATTTAGTTAAACCACCTTTTGCTAGTGAAAGTGCAGAAGGTGGTTTCACAATTGCCTCTAAATATACTCAAGGTTGGGCTATTTCTTTTTATCTAACCCCAGACAAACCAGCACTTAAAGAGGAAGTCACTGATGCACAAAAAACTGATTCCGTGAAGAAACATGTTGAAGTGTTTAACGCTACAATAAATAGTATTTATCCAGAAAATGCTTTGGCAATTACGCAAAAGTTACTGCAAATAATTCGCTTAGATCCTAACTTAATATACAGAGCGGAACAAGTAGATCAGATTATTGCGTTTATGAAACAGAACACGAAATTCTATTCTAGCGCTGAAAAAGATGTGATAAGTCAACTTTAGTGTTTTTTCAAAACAAATTCAATTCAAACCTTTCTGAAGTTCTGTTTTATACATAAGGTATATTGTTTCCTTTGTTAAGTGCTTTAAAATTAGCATGAAAGTCAAGTACCTTATCCAATGAATGAACGAATATGAGCATGTCTGTTCTATCCATAATCTTAGGAAAATGAGCATCTTCAGTGTAATGTGCCACACTATTGCCAAAGACACGTATGATGTGCACGTAACTTGTCATCCATGGTGCAACATGCAAACTTGATAATTCATTGATTGATTCGTATAATGTTTTACCTTTCAATCGTTTGGATGGTACAATATCTTGAACAATCATTTCCAATAACTTTCTGCTAAGAATTCCAAGTTCGTAGAATTTGAGGTTTTTTTGAAGAATTTTCGTAACCAGGATGTCGATTACTTGATTGTCTTTGAATTTTTCATTCCCCGCTTTCATTTGCATCAATTTTTGTTTGATCCGATCAAAAAGTGGAGTTAGTGCCTCATTTTCAAAAACTAGTTCTAGAATATCCTGATTCCGCTTGAGTTTTTCATTTACGACTTGATCGATTAGTTCGCTTCTTGAACTATCGATATCAACAAAATAAATTGTATTTAAAGATGAAATGGAATTAAGCGCATAAATAGCTTTCTCAATCAATGACGGTAAGACATCTTCTATTTTATTTCCCTGGTAACCAGTCCCCAAGATTGGAAGCGCAACGGTATTGGTGGTAATTCCTCTGTGATTTAAAATTGATAATACTCCGAATAAGTTAGATAAGGATGTATCGCTATTTCCATTATTCTCTATATCCGTTTTTAATCCTTCAATACATAGGAGATAGCTTATATTATTGTACTCAATTTTATTTGAAACCCAACAATTTAATGAATCTCTTAGGTCTATAAGCGGAGTTAATGCATAATCTTTAATGACAATGTTCTTGTTCTTTTCAAGCGCTTCAATAACAGTATTTGGGGCTGGTTTGTATTTATTGTGGAATGCAGAAAAAACCAGCACATCAATATCCCAAGCCAATTTTGTCAAATCATCGTTGTGAATTTCTATTGTTTTGATTCCACTCGATGTTGGAACTGAAATTATGTTAATAAGACTCATTTTCCAATTTAAACAAATTACTATTTACCACCAATTCGATGCCACTCGAGTTTGGATGTGCTTTCATTATTTCCTCGATTTTTATTATACTCTTCATGTATATTTTCTGAATGTAAGACCGATGTATAAAATCCGGTATAAGAATCTCTGAACACATCATGCGCTTACTTTCATCTTCATTCCATTTTCCATTTTGAAGTAAAGTCCAGTTAACCTTTTCCAATTCATCCTTCTTATTAAAAAAATTTGTATTCGTTTCTGCAGCATTGCCATCAGAGAACAACGTTTTTTCTAGTTGCACGAGAATATGCGGATACACCTCAATTAACACAAGTTCATCCGCGGAATTACGCACTTTTGATGAACCTAAAAACGGGTTTTTTGGGTTGATATACAATGGTACATAATCATGAATCATCCTTCCATAAATAGCCTCAGGCCGTCTACGTTTGTTTTGAATTGAAGAATTAGAAATATCACATAACAATCCACCCTCTTCGTCTAATTTATTTCTTGATAAAATACCCTTCTCGATAATATTCTTAAGATTCGAAATATGTGTGAGGTGATAAAATCCATCAAACGGAATATTCTGGATTATTTCAGCCTCCAATTTTTCTCTTGTTTGAATATCCTGTCTTCGATCGATGGAGTTAAGAAATAACGTCATTTGTTTAGAAACAGTATGAATCATTTCTTCTCGTTTACTTAATGCTTCATCTGATAGTTCATGTTCAGGGGCATCAATGATCGAAAACATATTTTTATACATTCTCAACAACCCAGTGAGTCTTCCTTCATAAATCTGATCTAGGAATAACATGTCATTGTCACCAATTTTCAGTAGGATATGGTAGGAAGAATTTCCAACAGATAGCTTATGTTCTACCCCACTCCACCTAGAATAATGAGGTTTTATTACTCTTTCTATTTCATACAGAAAGTAAGATGCATAATTACTATTTTCAAAGATATCAGAATAAATAGATATTAATTCATCTCTTTTTTGAAGATCTCTGGTTACTCTCATTTTTCCAATAAAATTTGAAAGCACAGAAAAACCTTTTACTATGTCAAAACAAACCTTTACATACTCATTCCTATTATATAGAACCAATAATCTATTCATGATAGGTAATTCTTAAACTCTTTGGCAATAAATCCAATATAAACTCCTCTATTGACCCAAATGAATCATATACAATAGTGAACCGATAATCCGGATCCGTGCCTCTGTATACTTTGCGGTTTCCAAACTCACTTTCTAGAATTGCCACTTTATCGGATAAGGACTCAGAAATTCTTACAACAACCGTTTTTTTATCATCTTTGAACATTAGTTCCACCTTTCTTTTGATTTCGGACTTGCTGATAAATCGACCCATTTCTTCTCTGGTATGACTCGATGAATCAAACCTTTCATAATCAATCGCTTCACTATCAATTGTCCACCCCAATTTTGTAATGAAATACTCTTGTAAAAATATCCAAAGTCCATCCCAAGCAATAGTAGCAAGGTACCCATTGATGATAATACCAGGTTGAAAATTTAGATTAGGAATTAGTTCATTGGCCGTATTTGAATAATCTTCTAAAACTTTTATTGGATCAATAGTTACATTGGTCTTCTGCGCTTTTAATACTTCGAGATAAGCTAAATTCATGACTAATGGCTCTATATCTTGGCTACTTAAATTCTCACCATTTCGCTCAATAAATGAATTCATTGCACGAACAAACGTGTCTTTTCTATTCATGGCTTTAATTAGTTAAAGTTTAACTTCAATTTTAATAATAATTTTCTTAAAAATCAACCTGGATAATTCTGAATAAACGTCAGGAACACTATGGATATTTCGATTAAACATGAAAACATTTGAGAGCTCGACAGAAACATAAATCATATATTCCAACATCCCTTACACATTCATACATCATTACGTTCACAAATAGCGCCTGAGCACCTAAGATCACGAATTTTAAAAGTAAACACCTACAAGAAATACCAAAATTTAATAGAAAGAAACTACCAGAAAATAATTACTTGATAATTAACACAAACGTACAAGTATAAAACTCTGTTTTTTGAACAAAATACGCGCGTAACCCTGAATTACGCGCGTTCCGCTCAAAAACGCGCGTAATTGCGCGTAAAAAGCGGACATATTTAAAAATTCATCAAAACCGCATTTTTCGAAAAAATGAGTCAAAAATGAATTTTGTCCGAAAATTGGGTGATAAGGTAAATTTTCCTTGTACGTTCATACAATGGAATAGATGGATACCTATCAAGATATTTTATGCTGTTTTTATACCTCATCGGTTGTATCTATTTCTTGGAAAAAGTCGATTGATGCGATCCTCTGCATCCTTGTATTTTTTGAAGAATCTCTTCTAAATCTATTTCTTCAAGGACCACGCCATTCATATTGTCATACACCTTATTTCCTTTGTTACTTTTTGAGTAAATCTCCATTTCGATAGAAATTTCAAAATCTAGAAACCATGAAAGCACTTATTTTAACGATGTCATTTATCTGCGGGCAGGCAATGGGTCAAAGCACAGAAGTTTTTTATAACAATACTAGGATAGTAGCTGTTCAAACTTTTAATGTAACTGAATATAAGGACGCAAACGCTGCAATTAAATATAATTTCAGCCCAGACTTAAAACTACCAATAAAAACAATCGGTACCATATCATCAATTGTACTACCTGATGGTAAGTTTACTACGATAGCATTTTTCGATGTCAAAGGCAATGTAGAATTTTTTGATATGGAGACTACTGTTAATTATAAAATAAGGGTGGATTTAAATCTAATATTTGGAGACGGTTACACCTTTGGCATGCGATTCAATAAAAATTTAAATCTTTATGAAAACATTTATTACGACGATTTAGGAAACTATAAGCCGTAATAACACCCATGTTTTAATTGAGAAAAAGACAGGTTCTTGAACAAAGAAAATTCACGAGATTATCATGATTGACAGTAAATCATCTTCATCATTCAGCTCCTTTTCAATTAACACTTGCGTTCCAAATGGGAAGAGAATGACATTAGGCACTTATACTTTTCTGATTGTACACTAACTCTCAATACCTATAATGTTCCGATAAGTTTCGTTGGAGGCCAGCGGCGTAATCTATGCCAAGCAAACGGATAGATACTTTTTTGTTCTTCAAGAGGAAAATGGTACTACAATAATGTCGTAGGTCAAGTGGATGTAAGTAAAGCGTACTCGGTACAATAAGAGATTCAAGAATAATCGGGAAATGTGGCCTTGAATAAATCAAATAAATACCTGTATTTTGGCCACTAGTTTCTGACATATCTTTGTGTCCTCATGATTTTCACCTAATTTTTCCATTCGAATAGCCAAACACTTATTTAAGTACAATAATGCCTGTTGATAGTCTTTTTTTCTAAACAGAATTTTGCCATAATGCAAATAATTTGTTGAGGTAAATAAATGATTCACACCCTTCGTATGCTCACGTATCTTCAAAGCCTTCAAACAATACTCTTCTTCTAAATTATAATTACGATTTTCTCTTTCTATAT
>Ga0315908_10003940_pt1 | contig 10751 bp, 15 predicted proteins | sample LakEriMetagenome_12_FD_203520 | JGI IMG/M metagenome (GOLD analysis project Ga0315908, IMG submission 203520) | Freshwater fungal communities from buoy surface, Lake Erie, Ohio, United States - Buoy 4 MA124 | ecosystem: Environmental > Aquatic > Freshwater > Lake > Lake biofilm | place: USA...
CATCAGGGTGACACTGGTGCCGCCTTGCGGGTCTGGCATGGGTATCACCACCTGGGCTCCCGCATCTTGCGGTCTGCAGGACGGCAAGACCGGCGAAGCCAAGATTGTGGTGCCCCTCAACCTGCCTCCCGCTTGCCCAGCTGACAGCTGCCTCAGCACTGCTGTGCTGGACACCGACATCTTCCCCAACGCGGCTTTCGAGGCGACGGTGGCAAACTGGGCCAGCCCACAGGAGGACAGCCTGGTGGGCAGCACAGCACATTGCATGGCAGTTGGTGCCGCATGCATGGCTGGCCGGCCTGCGCAGACGTGCTGCCATGCCTGGGAAGCAGGTGGTGCATGGTGTGGTGACATCACCTCCCTGCTGCCCGCAGGTCTACGAGTTCGGAACCGTGACCGGCAATGCCTACAAGGCGCTGTCCACCTCAGCAGCCACCAGCTATGCGTTCAAGGGTCTGAGCGTGGGCGCTACCACCATCTACGCCTGTGCAGTGAGTGGCTGGTGGTGCTGCGGGTTGGCCAGGCAGCAGCGCGGGTGCTCCTGCCCTGAGGCGGTGACCAGGTTTCTGCGTGCAACGCAGTCTCACGTCGCTGCTGTGCGCCTGCAGATTGATACCTTGGGAGCAATGACCTGCGAGACGGCCGAGCTGACGGTGCAGCCACCTGCAGCTGTGAGTGGGAGGTGCATCGGCTGGCTATGCTTTTGATCGGCTGCCAGCTGCTGCTCAGCGACACATCAGCAGACCAGCCAGGCATGCGCAGCTGCGCCCAGATCAGGGCACAGGCCATGATATGGCTGCTTGCCAACTCGGCTGTCGCAGGAGCTGGCCCCTGAGGAGCTCACAGCTGCGTTTGAGGCGGTGAACCTGGATCAGCTGCAGACCACCAAGGACCCTGACAGCATGGTGCAGGCGGCCATGCAGGTAAGCAAGCACGAGTGATTGCTGGCTAGGCGGTGCGGCAGTATTGCCAAGGGGTCAGTCAGGGGGGAAGCTGCCTCGTTCTGCTGGGCGGTCTGCAGGTTGCACCGCCTGCTGACCAGCTGCTGCTGCTGCATCACGCAGATGGCCACGCTGGTGGCGTACGCAACCGACAGCGGCGTGGACACGAGTGCCGTTGATGGGGAAGGGAAGTCTGCTGCTGACAAGATCAGCGAGCAGAGCAGTGCCTTGGTGGAGATGCTTGGATCCACAGATTCAGAGGTGAGCGTGCTGCGAGCCTGTCAGTTGCATTCATGGGCTGCATTCACCGGCAGCTGGCGCGACTGTGTGCAGCACAGGCAGCTGTGGGATGCAGCAGGTGGCCAGCACTGGCGTGCATCCAGACTACTGCGTGCAGGCCAGTCACCCTCGCTTGAGCCTGCAACCAAGCCAGCCCGGCCGTGCGCTGCTGCCTGCAGGATCCGGCTGTGATGACCAACGTGCTCAGTGCTGGCAGCAAGCTGGCGTCGGGAGTCGACCTGTCGGCAGATGCTGGCGGGAGCCTCATTGACCTGTTCGGGTGGGTTGCTGCAGCTGAACACCGCGCCTGCCAGGCAAGATTGCCGGCCGCAGGGCCTTTGTTTGAGCGTGTGCATGGCGCCGCCTGAGCAGTAGTGACACCGCCTGAGCAGCAGCAGCAGCAGCAGCAGCCTACAATGCATTTTGCCGGCTGCAGGAAGACACTAGTGGCGGTGCAGAATTCCGGAGTAGGCATGAACCCCACGGCAGCAAACGCTGCAGCCGGGGCTCTTGGTGCTGGCATCAAGGCTAAGTTCAAGCCCCAGCAGGACGGCAGGCGCCGTAAGCTGATGGCCACGGCAGAACAAACTCAAGCCTACACTGCGCTGACAAGCGGGGCGCAGGCGCAAGCCGACGAACGGTACTCACATCCCTCCAACACTGCGAACACCGAGGACGTCGCAACTGTTGGTGGCGCGCCATACTGCACTGGTGAGTGCGGCAGAGCTGTGCAGGCAAGAGCTGTGCTGCGACAGTGCATTGTCAGCCTGCGCTCACGTCAGTGACCAAATTGACCGCATGGTTGATGCTGGCTGCAGGCCCAACTACGCAAACGGCTGCTGACATCAGCGAACTGCAAGTGCAATTCGTCTGCGCTGGTGCAGACACACCAACGCCAACGGTGAGCTGGCAGGGCTCAGATGATGCATGCCTTGTGGCCGTTGCTCAGCGCACATGCTCAGCAGCAGTGCCACAGGCAGTCCAGGTGTCGGCAACAACACACCTCATGGCAGGCACTGCACCTAGCTTCTCGTTGCTGACCCCTGCTGTTCCTTCTGTGCCTGCAGATCCAGATACCTTCCACGTTCTCAACCTACTGCGTCGAGACGGGAACTTGCAGCGGCTCAAACCTGCGTTTGGACACCTTCTACTACTCCAGTGCGGACAGTGTCGCCACCTTTGAGGGCGTGGTTTTGGGCTGGCCGTCTGCGCTTGCGGACACCCCTGAGCTGAGCAGCATTTCAGGTGCGTCGCGCGTCATGTGTGTGCCAGTTCGTCTGCGCAGTGTCAGCTTCGCTACCTAGCGTGCTCTGGACCAGCAGTCAGACCTGTGACCAGCCCCTCATCTGGATTGTTCAGGTGTCATGAGCTTTGCGCTGAGCTGGATGGGCCCTGATGGCGATGGGTACCTGTGCCCCAGCGACGCACCCTGCTATGTGACCATGAACGTGAGTGGCTATTCAGTTCTTGCGGCGTTTTGTAGGGTCTGCTCTGCTGCCGTCTGCAAGCCTGCCTCTACATGTTTCAACAGCAGGTGCCGTCACACTCAGCGCTGTGTGAGACCAGGCATCCTCTGACGCAAGCGCGCTCTTGCCGCTCGCGACCTGCAACCACCCTGCAGTTCCCAGTGCCCGAAGCGAGCGCTGGTCGCACGCAGCTGTGCGTCCGTCTGGACGGCCCGGATGCTGACAGCGCGCTGGCTGCCTCCACCGAGGGAGTCAACACGGGTGTCAACAACGCCGGGGTCATCACTTGTGAGGGCAGCAAGCAGGGCGCCTACATGGTCGTGGACTACGCCGCCCCTGTTGCCAGCCCAGCTGCCAGCCCCAGTCCCAGCCCTAGCCCTAAGGTGGGTGGCCTGCACCACCGCTGGCCTGCTCTTGCAGCTGGCTGCGAGCAAGTGCATTGCTGCTACAGCAAGGTGCCATGCAGGGCACGGTGCTTGCAAAACACATGGCTTGCAGCGCTCACAATCAGTGTGAAGGCTGGTGTGTCCCGGCTGCCAACCTCCCTCCCTCACAAGCATGTGCTTGGTCGTGACTGGACGCCCTTGCAGGTCAGCCCCAGCCCACCCCCGGCCCCGGTGTTCTCGGATGCACCTGTGGAGGGCGAGTCTAAGCTTGGCTTCACCATGGCAAGTAGCTGTGGCTGCCAAGAAGCTGCTAGGAAGCTGTGTCTGCTGCCAGTGGCGGGGGGGGGGGGCAGAGACGTCTGGTGCCTGCCTGCACTGCCGGCCAGGCCAGCACATGCTGCTGCCCTGGCCCCAGCCCAGCACTGCTGCTCACCCTGGCGGCTGCACCCGGCGCTGCAGACCTTCAACCTGGACTTCAATGACCTGGCGGCTGACCCCGTGGCCATGGAAGACTTCAAGGAGGACATTGCAAAGAGCTTCCTGGAGAACGTGGCGGTAGGCGGCACAGCCATGCAGCCGCCCGCCGGTGCCAGCGCCCGGCTCGCCAGGCAGCGCGGTGCCCAGAAGCACATGCGGCTCTGATGCTTGCCCGGGCTGCGTGTGACTTGCCTGGATGAGGCCGCAGCCAGCCTGGAGCCTGCCTGACTGCCTGCCTGCGTGGCCAGATTGACGGTGACTCACGCTGGGTGCACCCTGCTGGCTTGCTGCCTCGCCCCTGCAGCGCACCACGGACATGGATGTCACCAACGATGATGGCAGCCTGCAGCTGAGCCGCGTCACCGTCTCCAACGTGCGCGCGGGCTCCGTGGTGGCCGACATTGAGTTCCAGGTGACACCCTCGGCAGTGGCCACTGCCTGCTTGCAGGGCTGCACACAGACGCAATGTCGTGCGTGCACGCGCACGCCAGGCGGGCAGTGCGCAGGCGCATGCCGCCTCCCGCAGGCTGTGAACACACCTCAGCTGCGCCCGCTCTGCTTGGATGGTCCACTGCAGGCTCCTCCTGGTGTCACTGCCGCCCAGCTGGACTCCTTGGTGACCACTGTGACCACCACCCCCGGCGAGCTGTTCAAGGTGGGGTTTCACCATGAATAGCAGCTGTGCGCAGCCCCCCGTCCCTGCTGGTGGCTGCCCCTGCTGCTACCACCGCTGCGTGCGCAGCCGCGGTCGGGGATGGCTGCCATGGCTTGCTGCGTGGCCCGCATGAAGGGGCAGCAGCCACGCTGCGCGGTGCAGCAGGACTGCGTGCGGCTGCTGGAGCTTGCTCACTGGGGCGCGCACTGCGGCTGCTCTGCTGCCTGGCCCGCAGGGCTCTGCCTACGAGTCGGCTGTGCTGTCTGCCAGCTACTACGCGGTAGAGGAGCCTTCTTCCGGCCTGTCGTCGAGCACCATTGGCATCATCGTCGGCTGCGTGGTCGGTGAGTGGTCCGGTCCGGGCGCTGCGATCGACCTGGCAAGCAGGGCAGTGGCTGGCTGGCATGGCAGGACCGGGTGCTGCCTATCACTGGGCAGCCGCAGTGTTGCGACCCCATTTTAATGCTGTTCGTGCAGCCGTGGCGCCCTGGAAGCACGCCCGCTGACAAGGCAGCACTGCTCATGTGGTGCAGGTGGCACTCTGCTGATCGGAGTGGCCGCCTTTGTGATCATGCGCCGCCGCCGTGGCTCTGCCGTGGTTAGTCAACAGGTGCAACCCGTGAGTTGCTCAGCAGCGTTGCCTGGTGTTGCATGCTGCAGCGCACCGCTCCGTCGCCTGGCCCTGGCCTGGGGCTCTGCCGCCTGCCAGGGCAGACAATCTGGTGCGGCGCCGCTGGCTGACCCGGCACACATGGCGGTTCTCCTGCAGGCCACCCGTGGCGAGGCCTACATTGGCTAGGTACTTGCACAGAAGCAGGCGGGAAGACACGCCTGCAGCAGGTGCCCACAATCTCAGGAGGTTGTGGTCACCTTGAAAGGAATCAGAGGCGGCTCACATTGATGTGCTGTGTAGTCGGATTCGCAGCCGCAGCAGCCGGGGGCTGGGGCAGCACTGTGCTGCCATCCAGCCTGCTGCTGCCTGCGTCACTGGTCCACCTGATGATGGCTGTCAGTCAGCACCCCTGGCACCTCTGGTGGCGCTCTGTCCATCAATTCATTGCTGATTTTCCACAGCCTTTGACTGACATGCACGGCGGGTGGATGGCAACGGCGCGACGTCATCGCAGCACAGGACGGTGGTGCCAAAGGGTTTGCAAGGGGTCGGGTGTTTGTGCGAGGGTGGCCAGGCAGGCGCGGCCTGTTCTCATGGCGTCATGTCCCTGGTCATGTCCCATCCTTAATGTGAACCGCATTTTTTGCAAGGCAGACCCACATCCCCTGACAGGTGTTGGCGCACTCAGGCGCTGCAGCACTCAGGCCCAGCTCCGAGTGTGCGCATCCTGTCCCAGATGCATCCTCAGACCTTCCGGCGATTTTGCTTCGCCTGGTGGTTTCAGTCCGGGCATCCCCATCCCGTGGTCACCGCACCACCTGTCTTGTGCGGGACTACTGTAGCTGCGGGACGCGCTGCACACCCATGCCTCAACTTGTTTGTCTCTGTGTCACACGGTGGAGGCAGCTGGATGCTCCTTCCAGATGGATGCTCCTTGCCTCGGCGTGCACACTGCATCCCCTCTGCTCCCCGGTTTGCTCCCTGCGTTTCGCGCATCTGATTGCACATGGCATGACCTGCGCTAGCAGTGGCTTGTGGGTTCCTTTTCCTGTTGCACGTGTACCTGCAAGCAACACCCCTGCATTGACCATCGTCGCCATTTCAAAACATTTCATTCGACCAAACGCGTCAGCATCGATGGTGCGGCGCGCCGGGGTTTGACACACTGGATCCGACCATCAGGTCTTCAGCCTGCAAATGCGCTGCCCATCGCACACTGGTGCCCCAGCTGTCAAGCTGATACATGTGCGTTTTGGAGCCAGGCTGGGCAACGAACTGCATTGATAAAGTGTGTCTTGCGGGGGCTGCGTCATGGATGCCGTGCTGTGCTGCAGCAGCTGGGCAAGGGGCACTGGACCGCCGCCTGTGGACTCATCAATTAGATTGCTCAGCTGATGCATTGCCGTGGTGTAACCCGCCGGCACCCTCATTCCCGCGCGCCCGCGTGCCTTGACTCGCGCTTGCAGCAACTGAGCAACTTATTAGCAGGTGCTCTTGCAGCACCCGGCCTTCCTGCACTGCGCTGCATTCCTGCTGCCGCTTCGCTCAGTGTGTCGTGACTGCCCAGGCTGCTGCTCTCAGTGCTGCTGGGCTAACGGCTGGCTGCCTTGCTGCTGCCAGTTGTGGTAGCCAGCATGTGTTCTGCAAACTCCTTGATGCCTATGTACCCCAGGCCTGACCGATTGATGCCCTTGAATTGCTCAATGAATGCATCGTATGACCCATCGTGTGCCTGCAGTTGACGCCAGCACAGACAGGTACCCTCATGCCTGCTGACCGTTTCAAGCACAGAGACGCAGCCAGCACTGAATTGGCTGCAGAGCACATCACTCCATGTGCACGCCATGTGCCGTCAACAGACGCCTGCAACCCCCAGTGTTTGCAGGGTACAAGCCCATACTATGCGGTGTGTGGCAGCCTGCAGGCTCGCCTGGATCTTTGCCGGCATTCTCATGAAGTCAGCCAGCTGCCGGTTTGCTCTGAACGCTGCCAGCATCTCGTGCCGGCCAATCACGCCGTCCCCATTGAGGTCCAGGGCAGCAAACAGCTGGTGCACCCTGCATGCGGTTGGCAGGGCTTGCATGCTGAACATGACTGCCGGAGTTCCCGGCCCATTAGGCATGCAAGTGGCATGCATGGGTGCAGCTAACGCCTGCATTACCGCTCCCTGCACCACATCAGCTGCCTGCTGTTGCTGTGCACGCATTGTTGCTCACTGGCCAGAACAGCTTGTGCTGGTGTATGACCAGGCACAGCAGCCGCCCCTGGGTGTGCTATGCCGCACCTGCTCATGCCGGGGTGGCTGGCATCTGGCTCCGGCAGGGGACAGGGGTCGGGCAGCTCCACCATGTGCTGCACCTGGGGCGACACGTGCAGCCGGAACAGCTGCTGCCAGCCGTCGGCGCCAGCTGCGGACGCTCGGATATAGCAGTAGTTGTTGCGCGGCATGACCACCGTGCCCGCAAATGTGCGGTCGCCACGCGCCACCGGCGCCAGCTCACACCAGCCCAACTCGTCACAGCCCAGGAGCACCTGCAGCCAGGGCACATGCCAGGAGGTCACATTGGCCCAAGGCCAACAAATTGCTGTCGACGCCCTGATGGCCCTTAGGTTGCCAGGAACATAATTATCTGAAATGGATGCAGCCGCTGTGGCATTGGCGGTCGGTGGTGGCTGCGGCTGCGGCTGCGGCACCTGCCACCTTTATGCGGGTGATGCACACACCCCATGCGCCTCACCTGGTCAGCATCAGGCACCACCAGCTCAAACTGCACTGGGCGGTCTGCCTCCAGCGGCTGGTCTGGAGTGGGCCGCACCAGCTGTGCGCCCAGCTTGGATGTGCCTGGGAGTGCTGATGGCAGCGCTGTTGGCGGGGTGTAGCGGTCCACAATGGTGCCTGGGATGGCTGGCAGGGGATGCGCCACCACAGCCTGCAAGGCAGCGGCAGCCAGAAGTGGGGACGAGCACTAGGCTGCACCCCCGCCAGGCGCCAGGCATGGACAACGCCAGTAGCAGCGAAGGCACACATTTGCGCATGCAGCAAGCCTGGCGCCCACTACAGCCATGTGTGCATGCCCAGCAAAGCTCATGGAGCCATGCAGGCAGCAGCAAACCTTCATCTGCACGACCGTTTCCTCCTGTCTCAGGCTGAGCTGCAGGGGAGCGGCGCATCCTCGGACACGGATGGGCATATATGCTGGCACTTCCCTCAGCAGCTGAACCTGCAGCAGCCGGTGGGGCAGGCCCGGCACTTTCATGCATGGCTGGCTTGCTTCCCGTCACGGCGTCATGCTTGCAGTTTGGCTGGAAGCAATGCCACAGCAGATTTAACCGTGCCCTGCCCTGCCAGCCAAGGCTCAGCAGCAAGACCAGCTGAGACATGGCACACACAATCATTGCCAGTATGATGTTGCCCACCTGCACAATGTACTCTCCAGGTGCAGGGAAGGACGCCCACAGCTGCATGTGACGTGCCGCCACCCGAGTGGCGCCATACTGCAGCTGCACCTGGCCGCCCCGGCCAGGCACGGGCTGCTGGAAGGTGATAGGCAGCTGCTCCTTCTGTGCGGCTGCTGCAGCAGCTGCGCGTCGGCTGCCCAGGGCTGTGGCTTCTGCCTCCAGCTGTGCCACAGCCTCCATGTCGCTGCCCGGCAGCAGCCTCGCCAGGTGGTTGATGGGTGCCATGGTGTCAGCTGACAGCAACCGCACGTGCAGCTGCTGGTTGGGTGCTGCCTCAGGCACTGCCAGCAGCAGCTTCAGCGCTGGCAGGGGCGCACCCTCCCTGCGATTTAGTGGACACCAGGCACTCAACAGCAGGCAGGCCCGAAGGTTGACACCGGGAGAGGCCTGCTGCCACCCCACCACTGCTCGCGAGCCTGCCAGCAAACAGGAGGCATGCAGCCAGTGAGCACATGCCACAGGCAGGGGGGCTGGCCTGCCTGCTCCACTCAAAATGCGCGGGCGCACGCATGTCGCAAGGCAGGTGGGGTCTGGCAGCCGCACCTGGTTGCTGGCAGCCGCTCCACGCCGCACAGCTTGGTGTCTACGATGCTCATGCCGCTCGCAAAGAAGGCCGGGGAAGCCTCCGGCATGTTCCACCAGCGCTCCGGCTCCACCGGCTGCTCCAGTAGCTGCCAGCATGACTCAAAGGGCAGGTGCGTGTAGATGAAGGCGTGCGGCGGGGTGTAGAAGGTCACAAACCCGGGCTCGTGGCGCCGCAGCGCAGCCGCCGCTGGGTCTAGCAGCCGCCAGGCGCCGTTCACTTTCACGCCAGCCCATGCATGGTTGTGGGAGCTCAGGCGCTGCCCTGGCAGCGGCGGCTGCTGGGCGGCGGTGCTGGCCGCTGCAGCAGACCACCCTGCTGCGGCGCCGCCTCTGCTGGCAGCTGCTGATGTGGCCGCCTTTGGCTGGTCGAGGGCCGACGCAAAGGCCCCCCACTTCCAGAAGCCTGACAGCTGATGCGCCTCTAGGTCGCAGGCCTTGGCCAGGACGACAAACAGCAGGCTGGCCCGCTCAGCCCAGGTGCCTCGGTCCATGGGTGGGGCACCGCCCTGGCCTGGCATCTGGCTGTCACCTGCAGCAGCAGTGAGACCGCAGCAGCCGGCTGGGAGGCGGAAGTGCATGACGACGACACCTGGCGGTGGCAACTGGCTGGGGTGCGGGCATGCCTGCGTGGCATGGTCTTTCAGAGCTTCTGTGCGGGACTCGCCATGCCTGCATGCCATTGCTAGTGCACAACGCTTCCCGCGACAGCACGCAGCCCCACGATGACCTGCAGCCCAGGCCTCACCCGACACGCTGGCTGCCGTCATTTTGGTGATCTGGCTGCCCAGCAGCGCATCCTCAAGGCGCTGGCTGCTGCTGCCGACAAACAGGGGAGCGTCCACATCCCAGGTGTCGCATGCTGCCGGCCTGCTGATGTGGGTGACCACCCACTGGTAGCAGGCGTAGGCCAGTGCCAGCTGCCGGGCGGGCGCCTCTTTGGAGCAGCCGGCCTCCAGGCGGGTGACCAGGTCCTGCAAGATGCGATGCAATGCACAGCCCTGTGAGTGCATGCTGACCAGTGGTGCCTGCGCCACAAAACATCATTGCTGCACACAGCCTGAGTGAACACCAGTCACGCCAACGCGATGACAATCAGCCGCAGGGCGCTGACAGAAGGGAACGTGCTGCGTGAGTCCGTCAGCCCCAGCAGCTCGCCTGCAGGCTGGTGACGCTGGCAGGCTTGATGGCCTGCACCCAGGCATTGATGCCCCCCAGCGCAGCAGCTGTTGCAGCCGTCTGCTCCTCTTCTGCCAGCGACGCCTTCAGGCCTGCATGATTGCAGTGATGAACACGCTTTCTCAGCAACCTGAGGGCGCGCCTTGCTGTGGTATTGGCTGCACACGCGCAGATGTGGTAGACGGCTGGTGCCAGTGCTGTGATGGTGCCAGCAGCAAGCCCACGGCACCTGCTGCAGCGGGCAGCACGGCGCCACCGCCATCCTCCAGCTCCCCGTTGGGGAAGAACTGTGCCCGGATTGCGCGCAGGCGCTCGGCGGCGGCTCCGTGCATGTTGGCCACCCTGACCTGCATGCCAGCAGACATGGTCTGACTTCTGAGCCCGAGGCATGGCTTGCTGATGCTGGCTCTGACAACCCCTGAGCAGGACACAGACTGCCATCCAACAACACCCCCATGCCAACCCATGGGAAAAGAAGTTAGGATTAGGGTCAGGGAACGCCCCCCCCCCCCACCTTTTCCCAGGCCTGCACTGTGCGCCCGTTCAAGTTGGTCAGCCATGGCAGCATGTGCAGGTGGTGCAGGCGCGCATTGAAAGCCAGCTCCAGGGGGTTGCCGTCTGTGGACAGCTGGGACAGCCGGGTGGCCGCCTGCAGGGGCGCAATGCCCTCCAGCTGCCTGATGCGGTTCCTGGCCTGCACAGCAGAAGCAGCGA
>Ga0315908_10003941_pt1 | contig 10748 bp, 5 predicted proteins | sample LakEriMetagenome_12_FD_203520 | JGI IMG/M metagenome (GOLD analysis project Ga0315908, IMG submission 203520) | Freshwater fungal communities from buoy surface, Lake Erie, Ohio, United States - Buoy 4 MA124 | ecosystem: Environmental > Aquatic > Freshwater > Lake > Lake biofilm | place: USA...
GAACATAAAGTAGCCAGTTTAATATTTTTTATATTTTATAGATATTATGATTAGTAAGTATAATTGTATCAATTAAAATATTAAAATTATTATAATTATTTTTATTTCTAAATTTTCATTTGTTAATTTACAATATCTAATATATGAACATTATTATATTTTTAATTTTATTAAATTTTATTTGGAGAATTTTAACTATCATTAATAGCACTATTAATATTATTATCATTTTTTTAAATATTAAAATATTGTTTAATATGTAATTAATTATTGATTGACAAAGAAAATTTTTATTAAAATATTTCATTGTTTAAACTGTTCACTTGATCTATATTTGTTTTACTTATATTTTATCTGTTAAGTTTAAATTTTATTAAATTATAGATATTTTATTTACTAGTATTTGATGTGTCTTTTTTATTAACTTATAAATTTTCATTTAATTTTATTAAGTTTGTATTAAATTAAAAATCTTTGAATTAATTATTTTATTATTTCACTAACTTTAAAGGTATAATTTATTTAAGTTTATGTACTCTTTAACTATTATAATTTTTAAAACTATTCAATTAATTAGATATTATTTTATTATTTTATATGAAGAATTTTTAATTTAAAAATTTATTTTCACTGTATTAATATTTATTTTAAACCGAATTATTTTATAAATTTATATGTTTATTAAAAACATTACAGAATAATGACTTTTAATTTTAACTCAATATTGTTAAACCTCATTTAATTTAATATTATTAGTAATTAAATAAATATTTATTAATATTTTATTAAATATTATTGTTGAAGTTTTTCATTTTTATGTAAAGATTATATATATTATTTTAATTAAATTAATCTTTTTTATCTAGTTCAATAAACTTTAATTAATTAAAACAGCTATTATACTAATTACTTATTTAATTATTTTTAGAAATATTTATTATTGGTGATATACTTATATTTTAAATGATTTCCTATAAAAATAAATTTTAAACTAGTAAATATAAAGTGCTTTTAATAAAAACTTATTCTAGCTAATTAGAAGGATTTTAAATAAATTGATGTAATGTTTGATAGTAAGGATTAATTAATTTAGTTATTTTATTAAATATTTGATTTACTTGCTTTAAATCATTATTATAATTTAAATAATCTATTTATTAATAAAATTTATTTAATTCTTAAACATTCAAATTCATTTTAATCGATTTTAAGGATATAATTAATTTTTTGTACAGATATTTAGAAAAAAAATCAGTTTAATTTTAATTTAGAGTATTATTATAAACAATCTAAATTATTTTATCTACAATATCTTATTAAATTTTATTAATTTTTTATTAGTTATTAATGAATTAATTTAATTAATTAATTAATTAATTTCTAATTTGATTATCCTTTATTATGATATAATATATATACATTTAATGATAATTAATATTAAATTTTATTGTTTTTTAATTCTTAATTATTTAATTATTAATCTTTTTATTTAAAAATTTGTTAGTGTATTTCTATTAATTTTATTTAATTTTAAAATAAAAGTTAAATAATAAAAATATATTATTTATTTTATTTTTTTTATAAAGTTTCACTAATTTAATAATTATACATCTTATTATATTTTTAATTTATTTTATATAATAATTAATTTTATTATTATTTAATAATTCAATATATAAATTAATTAATTATCATTAGTTTAAAATATTAAGTAAAATTTTTTTTCTTTCTATTATAGGATGAAAGTATGAAACAATATTAGCGTATCTTGATTTTTTCAATAATTTTCTTTATTATTAATTCATATCTAATTCATTATAATTGCATTGATAATAAGACCATGGAGAGGCTTAATTACTAAGCAAAATCTAATAAATAAATTTAGATAAATTATATTAAAATAAATATGTGTTATAAATATACAAAAGAAATATGTGTTTCGGTTTATTGTAATGCAAAATACAAAGGAGTCCTATACAAAGCATCTTTTGCATTAACGTCAACATCATATTTTATTAATAAATTTATCATTTCTATATTTTGGTTTTTTACAGCTAAATGGAGACCATTTTATCTATACTTTAATTATAAATACAAATAAATACTTAGTTGAATTGAAATATAAGATATAGGTTTTGATCAAGAAGTAATTTTACTTGACTTATATTATTATGTTTTATATGATAAAAATAACTATAAGATCCTGGTTTTTCATATGCATATTAAGAAAAAGGGTTTATTTATTAAAGCTAAAATATTTATAATTATCATTACATCAAATTCAGTACTTCCTATTTTTATAATTACTTTTAAATATTATTTCAATGATTTTATAGCATCTTTTTTTCTGTGTTTTTTAATTTCCTATTCATTTTTAAAATTAATATTTTGAAAAGATATCATTCAATTAACTAATTTTATCTCGATTTCTCCAAGAGCTGATTTATTTTTGTTGATTAAATTATCTGAATTTTAAGATAGAAAATAATCTAGTTCTTTTTTTTTCTCTTTACTTATAAAATTATTATATCTCACTTATTCTTAAATTTATTCTACGTGAGATTATTGTATGATTTATTTTCTTTATTCAATAATAGCATTATTTTTTAAATCTAATTTTTAAAAGAAAAATAAATACATGTAAAACCATCAGATAATTTTAATAAATTTATATTATTTTTTAAAACATTATGAAAGGATTTTCTTATATCTAAATATTTTTTTTAATCTTCTTCAAGTTTTTTTATCTCTTTTTGTTCTTCAATTTATCTTATAGTTTAAAATTTTTAATTTGATTCTTGGCTTATATTTTATAAAGTTTTTAATGAAGGAGAAATCAGAAATCTTGCAAATTTTAATCTATTTTGTTCTTCTTATTATAACTTAATTTAAAAAAATATATTACTTTTAAATCAACTAATTATTATTTAGTTAGATCAGATTGTTTTACTTATTCATTTCGAATCTGTGATATTAATTGAGTGTTATTAATTGTTGATAAATTTTTAATTACTTTCAGCTTATTATTTTTATTCAGTACAGCTATTGTTTATTATTATCTTTATTTTTTGTTTAATAAAAAATCTTATTAAAAAACTTATAGTAAATCTTCATGCTAATTTAAGTACTTTTTGTCATTATTATCTTAAAATTTTTAGACTTAATCATCTTTATTTAAATTTATTTTTATACTTTGTGATTATTAAAATATTTCTTTGATCTTAAGGTTTTAATCAATTTAAATAAAACTTCAAGATGGTTTGATAATTTTTTTTTATTATACCTAAATTATTTGATCATTATTATTTTGGTTTTTTGTTTTTATTTGTAATAAGCTGCTTTATAAATTATTATTTTCAAATTAATTATAGGACATTATTTATTAAACTTTTTTATTTTTTTATTTTTTTTATTATTTCAATTTAATTTATACATTATTTTTATTTAAAGATATTCCTACTTTATTATCAATACAATCAACTAAACTGCCTAATGAATTAGCCTAATAAACTTTCTTATTAAACATAAAATATTTTTTTTAAAGCTTTATATTAATAATATAATAATAATAGTATTAAAAATAAAAATTTGATTATATATTAAATAATATTAAATTAGTAATTAAATTTAAAAATAAAAATAGTCATTAGCTATTATTTTAAAAAATTAAATAATTTGAGCAATTTAATTAAAATTTTTCCTAATTTTATTTACTATTTTTAATATTAATTTAATATTTTAAAATAATTTATTAATCTTTTTAAGTGTTAAACTAAAAAACAAAAATAGAAAATCCAGCTAAAACTAAAAAAGAACCTAAAATTTATAATGATTATATATTGATATTATTAACAAGATAATCAAAAATCAAATTAGTTGGTAAATCTAACATTAATCCAATACTAATAAACAAAGGATAAGTAAAAACAATTCCAAAATTCATGCAAATATTAAACACCATAGAACTAACACCGAATAAAAAAAATATAAACAAATTATTCAAAAAAATATGGTAATCAATAACTTATATTTTAAATAGGCTAAAAATTATAGATAAAGGAAGATGAAAAACAGCTGAATATATTCCATAAGATCCCAAAAAAATAACTAAACTTCTCATACTTAAATCATTAAGATATTTTTTGAACAAGACTTGATATAAAGCAGAAAGAAAACTAGACCCAATTAACAACAAATAACCAAAAATATTATGATTATTTTAAGATTAACTAGAATTAGACTAGAAAACAATGATAATAGTGCCAGAAATAGCGATAATAGTAGCAAGCAGTTTCAATTTGGATAAAGGAGTCTTGAGAATAAAAATGGACAAAATATAAATATAGGCTGGAGTTGCTGCCATCATTGATCCTGCGATTGAAGGATAAAGAAATCGGATAGAAGTAATGTAACACTAATTGCATAACAGTTAAATTACATAAAATAATAATGAAAGTTTTATTAATTTCTTGTTATCCTTTTTTTCGTCCTTTTTCTTAGTTTTTCCAAAGAAGGCCAATAGAAATATAAGGTTGAAGCAGGTGCAATATGATTATATGAATTAAATAGATTAAAATTTTAATCTGTTTTATATTCAGTTTATTAATTGGCTTGCCATTACATGACTTATAGCTATTATTATTACTATTATTATTCCTAAATATATTTTTAAATTCGATTATTTTTAAATTTTATTTATCTCTATCATTTAATCTTTATTTTCATTTTATTCTTAGATGTCTTGTTAAAATATTTGCTATTTACTTTTTTACATTTTTTTAATTAAATATTATATTTTATTATAATTATATTTTCAATTACAATTAATATTCTTAAATTTATAAAAGAATAATTAAGAATAAAGTAAAACTAAATTTAAATAATAAAAATAATAAAATATTAATGAATAATAAAACATAAAGTTAAGGACAAGATTAGAATTAATTTAGAGAATAATAAAATTAAGAATAACTAGAAATAGATATTGAGTAAACAAATAAATAAGAAAATCTATAAAAAATAAAGAAAAAAGTAGAATAATTTTTAAATCAATAATCTATAACTATTATTCTTATAATCCTTACAATTTATGCTTTAGTGGGAGATGATATTCGTCAAATCACAGTCAGAAGTGAATAAGACATCATGTAATTCTAATTTATTTATTATTTCTTTTTATTTCTTGCATATTTATATATATTTTTTTTATTTGTTAAGATTCTACTATATCACTTTGATAGTGATGATAGTTTTCTTCATAGAAATAATTATGCAGTCTTTTATTAAGGAAAGCTATTTTTTTGGTTTCTTTTTCTGGCTTGATTTGATTTCCACCTTGAGTCTTATATTTGATATCGGTTTTATAAGTGATCAAGTATTTTATATTAAATTTCAATAATAACTTTTATTTTTGCTTAATATTTTAGATTATTAGCAAATCTTAATAAAGTGATTAGTTATAAAGTGCTGTTAATACTATTAGAATTGTCAGATTAATTAGAATTGTCAAGTTATACAAACATACTAAAGATATTATTGATTTAAAGCTTTTAAAAGAAGAATAACTAAAATTGAAAAAACTTGCTTAGATTAACAATGAAGAATATCAAAATTTAAATAGTTTGGATAATAATAACGACATAATTAAAAACGATAATAATAATGATAATATCAATAATTATGAAAATGATGAGAATAATAATAATGATGATACTAAGAAAAACAGCAATAAAATAGAGTAATAAACGGATGTTATTAACCAAACAAACTAAGTATTATAATCCCACTAAAATAAGCCAAACTCCTCTAAAAACTTGCATTCCTCCTCAAACAACCTGCTAGTTAATCCTGATAACGTGCTGCCCCCTCCTAAAAATTAATAACATAGCTCAAAAGATGAACCCATCCTAAAAGAAACCAACGTAGGAAAAAAACTAACTGATTTGACAATCTAACGTATAATCTGTATTGTAATTTCAGTAGTAATAACAGTACCTCTATTCGAAGTCAACACCTACATTAATTAAATAACCGCAGCAGAATCTGGCCTATAATTTCTATCGCAATACATCTCAAACCCAAATGATCCTATCTTCCAAATTGCACTTTAATCTTACATAAATTTCATGACTGACTCTAATATCCGTAGTCCTCTAATCCAACTAAGTTACAATTCCCCATCCTCCTCTATACCAACAATCTATTATCAATCTCCTTCAATTGATCTCTCTAAAATGAGAATAGATGATCAATAAATCTACACTTATAATTCCTTCACATCTATTCTAGACTAAAGTGCCAATAATATGCTTGATTCTATCTTCAGTATCGCTAGAACAATCTTCGTATGTATCGTATTAGTAGGAAGTAGCCATTTCTTCAACAATGATACCAATTATTACGTCATCCGACCAATCGAAGATATGCTTGACAAAGTCAAAAAAATATCCAATAATCCTTTAGAAGCTGCTTAAATAGAAGAAAAAGATGCATTTATCAAAGAACAATTATAATCCAAAGACTAAAATAAATCTCTTCTTAAAATCAAAGAGTCCTCATAAGAAGAATCAAATTATGAAACAAACATCCTTGAAAAAACCATTATAAAAATCGGAGGATTATTAGCTCTAGGATTTGGTGAGGCAGGAAGTGGAATTATAGCAACTAACATGGCAGACTCCAATGAAGTTAATCCAATGATACCTGGCAAAAAAATAATAGGCATCTTTGGTTATTGTTCAATTAAAGATTTCTCAACTACTATCGAAACATTACAATAAGAAGTCATGATCTTCGTAAATGAAATCGCGGAAATCACTCATTCTATTACCGACCAGTTCTGTGGATCAGTTAATAAAAATATAGGAGATTCATTTCTATTGGTCTGGAAGTTCCTTGACTCAATGATCACTAAAGATATCAATAATAATCCTGTTTTGATTAAATCTCGTTAGACCATGTAGTTTACTGATCTTTCTCTCTTAGCTTTTATTAAGATTATTAGTCAGCTTAGACTTAATCATAAAATTAAAAGGTTCTCATCTCATCCAAAATTATTCAATAAATATCCTTAGTTTCAGGTTCAAATGGGATTCGGATTACATTTTGGTTAAGGCATTGAAGGGAGTATTGGAAGTGTATATAAAATTGATGCAAGTTATATTTCTTAGCATGTTAGCATGGCTGGATTGTTATAGAATGTTACATCTATTTATCAAATACCAATCATTATGAGGTATAATTTAATATCACATTATATTTTATTAAAATAACATAATAACATCATTATATTATCATGATATTTAAAATGAATTATTAATTATGTAGCGAGCAGATGGTATAAAACATGAGTGAAAAATGTGGAAATGAATGTAGACTAATTGATACTATATTACTACAAGAAAATTAACAGAAACTAAATATATATACAATCGATTTAGACTTAAACAACCTAGAAAAAAATATAGTAATCAATGAATAAGAATAAAAGCAATTAGATAATTAGAATTGAGAATAAATAAAAATTGAAAGGTATAAAAAGAGAATGAAAAGGGATAATTTTAAAAATGAAATTCTTAATGACAATATCGATTTACATCATTTGTACTTTGAAAAAGATCAGGAAATACTTCTAATGAGAAAGACTTTTACTTAATAGTTCAAAGATTTCTATCAAAAGGGTTTAGATGAATATTATTAGGGAAATTGGAAGTTAGCCAAAAAATATTTCAATATCTGCAATGTATAACATATTTAATAATCATATTATTTATATATTTTACATCAAATTAACTTATTTATTTAGGAGCTGCATCCTCAAAATAATGATGGACCATCTTCATCTATGATCAGATATATTGATTAAATATAAGAGAAACAAAATTAATAAGTTGTAATTGGCTATAGGGAAATTAATTTCAAATAGTTTTAATGATTATTATATTATTATTATTATAATTTATCATTATTAATATAACTACTATTATATTTTTAAATTTCATTATTATTAAATTTAGCTTTCTAAATCTACTATTTGGCTTTAAATACTTTGGTTATGAATCAAATTATAATTTGTCTAATTAATCTAAATTAATAAAATATTTTTGTAATAATACATTATTAGCATATTATTAGAACAAAATATGGTTTTAATCAACATAAGATAATTATTGAATAGTGAACATAGATCTACCATAAAGAGGATAAAAGAAAGACCAAAATTAAGGCAAATCTGAAATCATATTTGTGCTAAAAAATGGAAAATATAAAGTTCTAGGTTTATTAATGCTAGGTACAAAATTTAAAGAAGGATTCATTTAAAGAGCAGGTGCTTCCACATAAAGTAACAAGAAAAATAAAAATGTAAATTGCAAAGCACTTACTAATTATAATTACAAGTAATAAAAACTAAATTTACTATTTTAATAATGTAGCAGAAAAATTGTAATTATCAAAATTACAAATCTTGGATAATACTTTAAAGAAGTTCTAGTTCTAATGAAAATCAAGCTCATAAATTCTGAAACAGCTATTATTCCAAATAAATTATCACTAAGGTCTTTGTAATAATGATTATCAAATATTAAAAAAGTTAACAAAATACTAACACAAATATATAAAGAATAAAACAATAATAACATTAAGAGTAAAGCAGATTTGAAATGTTTTGTGAAGTTTCTAAGAATTGGATTGCTTTATAATGTTAATAAATATTAGCCTAACCAAGGAAAAGCTCGTTAAATTTAATCTTGTTATTAATTACTATTTTCATTATTATTACAAAATTTGTTTAGTAACATTATCAGTAAAGGTGCAGTAATTAGAGTTATGCGACTGTAAATTGCAGTTATATTAAACATTATAAAAAGAGTTAATTAAATTTTCAATATTATTATTATCATTCTTCCAATTCTTTCATACCATTTCTCATTTTTCCTCTTCTCTTTTATTTCCAATATGTTATTCTCATTTTTCTCTATTAAATATTAATTTTCATACTCATTTATCTCCTCATTCATTTTTAATAAATTTTATATTAGTAAATCTTAATATCCTATAATGTATTAAAAAATTAACTGACTTGCAATATTTTCTTTAAAATATTCATCTATGTTTATTAGAAAATTATGTTGTGTCATATTATGCTTATCTCTTTATTTAATAGTTTATAATATAATTTTTTTATTTATTAAATAGTAAATTTACTTTATTTCTTGTTTTAGTAAAAGAACCTTCAAATTCTAAGCCATTGAAATTTCATATTAAACATTTTTCATTATCTTCTTTTTAGTATTATTTATTGAATTATCCATGTAAAATGAATGATTTTAATGATAAGTCTGATTGAAAAATAAATAATTTTGAAAAGAGTATTAATCCTTAAATGATCCAAAAATAAAATTATAAGTCTGTTCATTAGATTACATTTTAGACAAATGTTTATTTTTATATGAATTTATTATCATTATCATTTTTTAATTATTAGAAATGAAGTATTATGACCAGAATATCAAAATAATCAATAAAAAAGATAAAAGTGAGCATATTTTAAAAGAAATTCAAATAAAATTAATATTGAAATCTGTTTACAATAATCGTTCATGAACTCTAAATATACTTTTCTCTAACTCCATTTATATTATATAAAATATAATAAAAATATTTTAATTATTATATAATAAAGAAATATTTATTATATACTTACTTATCAAATTTATATATTTTATTTATTAATTACAGCTTTTTGAATGAAAAGGAGTTTTGATATTCTGTTAAAATTATTTTTTAGTTTGAATAAAAAGAAAAAAATTAAATAAGATTGTTATACTAATAATTATTATCAATAAAAAAATAAAAAATATTCGTTAATAAATAATTATTTAAATACATCTTTATTATATTTTATTAATTAATTATTAGAAAAATAGAATTTTAATACATATAATGAAATCTTTAAAACTTTAACTTAATTTATGATTAAAAATAAGAAAGAGTATTAAATATATATGTTTATATAATTCAATCATTAAAGTAAATGTTTTTATTAATAAATTTATTTTAATTTTGATTTAATTCAATTTATTTATAGATTAATTATTATTTTATTCCTAATTTAATCATAATTAAATCTATATTTATTATATATTTTTAGAATCAACTTCAAATAAATTATTATAAATTTATTCTAAATCAAGATGAGATTTTTTTAATATTTTTAATATTATTTATAAAGATTTATTATAATATTCTAATGCTTTTTGATATGATTCTTAATATAAATAAATTTACACTATATTATAATAAATATTTGATATATAGATGGGATTTACCAAAATTATACATTGTTATTTATAAATATTTATAATAATATTCTAATGATATTTCAAATTTTTTTAATTATAAAAATACTCATCATATAATATTAAAACTAGTTGCTTGATTAGGATGAGATTCTCCATATATTTCTTTATTTATTTATAAAGATTTATTATGATATTCTAATGCATTTTCATATTTTCCTTATTATTAATAAACTAATCCTATATTATTATAAATAAGCTTCATCAATAAACTCTAATTTTTAAGAAATATTTTGAAGAAATATGTTTAAATACATAAATGTATCATTCTTTTAAATAACTAATTGAAGTGTTTTTTTATTTATATTAAAATAATTAATAGTGTTTTTTTATCTTTCTATCATTTTTTTATAATCTTTAATAATTTACTAAATTAATATTGAAATATCA
>Ga0315908_10003942_pt1 | contig 10744 bp, 9 predicted proteins | sample LakEriMetagenome_12_FD_203520 | JGI IMG/M metagenome (GOLD analysis project Ga0315908, IMG submission 203520) | Freshwater fungal communities from buoy surface, Lake Erie, Ohio, United States - Buoy 4 MA124 | ecosystem: Environmental > Aquatic > Freshwater > Lake > Lake biofilm | place: USA...
AGCCGTGACCATGTTGGTAGCTGAGAATCGCGCTGACCACATCGACCTAAACTTCGGTTGCCCAGTGCCAAAAGTAACTCGCAAGGGCGGGGGAGCGGCTCTACCCTGGAAGTCAGATCTATTTGCCTCAATCGTAAATTCTGCGGTCAGGGCCGCTGGTTCGGTTCCACTCACGGTGAAAATGCGCAAGGGAATCGATGCCGACCACCTAACCTATCTCGATGCCGGTAAAGCCGCCCGAGATGCCGGAGTAACTGCAATTGCACTACACGGTAGAACTGCAAGCGACTATTACAGCGGCAACGCCGACTGGGATGCAATAGCCAAGTTGCGTGAGTCACTACCCGACGTTCAAGTACTTGGAAACGGCGACATCTGGAGCGCGGCCGACGCCATTCGTATGATGCGTCAGACCGGCGTAGACGGTGTCGTGGTAGGCAGGGGTTGTCTGGGCCGTCCATGGCTATTTGGAGACCTCCAGGCAGCCTTCGACGAGTATCAGAGCAATCCAAACTCCGAAGCTATCGTGAATCCAATTCAACCTAATCTCGGTGAGGTTGCAGACGCCTTCAAGCGTCATGCCGAACTTCTGGTCGAGTTCTTTGAAAACGAAACCCACGCTAGCCGCGACATTCGCAAGCATGTCGCCTGGTACTTCAAGGGCTATCCGGTCGGCGGAGAATTTAGAGCTTCTCTGGCCCAGGTTCAATCACTTTCTCACATGGACGAAATTCTCGGCACCCTCGATCGCTCGCAACCATTTCCAGGTGACGAAGCAGAAGGCCCTAGAGGCAGACTTGGCGGGGCAAAGGTTTGCTCGCTTCCGGAGAATTGGTTGCAGTCACGCTCACTTGATTCTGATGGCGCGGCGCTCCTGCTCGATGCTGAAATCGGGGTTTCCGGTGGCTAACCTAACCCCTCACGGCTACATCGATTTCGACGAACAGCGACTTTTACCGGAGGAGCGCAAGGGCACTCAGCGTCGGAGCGAATTTGCCAGAGATCGAGCCAGAGTTCTTCATTCTTCGGCACTTCGTCGTTTGGGTGCCAAGACCCAGGTGCTTTCGCCCACCGCAGGCGATTTTGCCCGTACCAGACTTACCCACTCGCTAGAGGTGGCTCAGGTTGGTCGAGAGATGGCGCTGAGCCTTGGAATAGACCCTGACCTTGTAGACATGTCATGCCTCGCGCACGATCTCGGCCATCCACCATTTGGTCACAACGGTGAACGTGCGCTAAACGATTGGGCCAAGCAAATTGGCGGATTCGAAGGCAATGCACAAACGCTTCGCTTACTCACGAGAATCGAGCCAAAGGTTTTTCGAGAAGATGGCAGCTCACTCGGGCTAAATCTCACTCGCGCGTCATTAGACGCCGCCTGCAAGTATCCTTGGCCTCGCGAGAGCGCAGTATTTGATGATGGCGGGGGAGCCCAATCCGATAAGTTCGGCGTGTACTCAGACGACCTGGTGGTCTTTGAATGGTTGCGAGACGGCGCACCACTGAGACAGAAGAGTATCGAAGCACAGGTTATGGATTTCGCCGACGATGTCGCCTACTCGGTTCACGACTACGAGGATGCGGTAGTTGAGGGTTGGATTCGCCTAGAGGAAATTGCTAATTCAAACAATCGGGCACTTTTGATTCGTGACATGCTTCACTGGGCTGGCTCCAGCCAGACTCCAACTTCTTTAGATGAGGCGCTGGAGAGGTTGCAGAAATTGCCGGAATGGGTGACTGCTTTTGATTCCAGCGTTTTTGCTCACGGTAAGTTGAAGAATCTCACGAGTGCGCTGATTGGTTCTTTTGTTAGTCGAACCACCAAAGCCACCATTGCCGAATTTCCTGGCGAATTGGCTCGCTACCAGGCATCGGTGATCGTGCCAGAAGAGGTCAAAAGCGAAATCGCGGTGTTAAAGGGTCTGGTTTCTTCTTTTCTGATGTCTCACGAATCTAGGCAATCCTTTTACGAAAGCCAGCGTGAATTACTCACAGAACTTTCTGACGCTCTGCTTGCTCTTTCTGGCCGGGAACTTGATAGTTACAGTTCCCTGGCATGGACAACCGCTGGAACTGAAGAGCAACAGCGACGTGTAATCGTCGATCAGGTAGCCTGCCTAACCGATCAAGCAGCCCAGAATCTTCATGCCAGAATTGTTCGAGGGGTGAGCTAGTGGCAAAAAGGGTTCCACAGAGCGATATCGACGAAGTCTTATCGAGGGTCTCTATTGTCGACGTAGTGGGCGATTACGTAGCACTCAAGGCGAGCGGCAATGGCGAATACAAGGGCCTGTGCCCGTTCCACGGAGAAAAATCTCCCTCTTTTGGAGTGTCGATCACCAAGGGCCTTTGGCACTGTTTCGGTTGCGGCGAAGGCGGAAACCTGTTTCAGTTTTTAAACCGAATTGATTCCCTAAGTTTTATGGAGGCTATGGAAAAGCTCGCTGCTCGGGTTGGCTATACGCTAAACATCGAAGAGGGCGGGGAGACCAACCCAAACAACGCGATTCGAGCGAGAGTTCTCGAAGCAAATTCATTTGCAGCCAAGTTTTTTGAGGAACGCCTTGGCGACCTGGAAGCCGAACCAGGGCGAGTTTTCTTGCAAAGCCGAGGGTTCGACCAGGCAGCGTCGGCGCATTTCGGTGTCGGTTGGGCACCTAAAGGTTGGACTTCTCTAACTGAGTATCTGAAATCTCTGGGATTCACCGAGGATGAGTTGGTGATCGCAGCACTCTCAAGTAAAAAGGAAAAAGGTGCCTACGACCGCTTCCGAGGCCGGTTAATTTGGCCAATTCGAGATAGCACCAACGCGGTAATCGGTTTTGGAGCCAGGAAAATTTTCGACGACGACCAGGGTCCTAAGTATCTGAACACTAGTGAGACGCCTGTCTATCACAAGTCGAGTGTTCTCTACGGAATTGATTTAGCCAAGCGAGAAATCTCAAAGACTCAGCGGGTGGTCGTGGTCGAGGGCTACACCGACGTCATGGCTTGCCACCTGTCTGGAATTGTTACAGCGGTGGCTACCTGCGGCACGGCGTTCGGCGACGAACACATAAGGATCATTAACCGCATTCTGGTAACCGATGCCACCAAGCCAGCCGAGGTAATTTTCAATTTTGACCCAGACGAAGCCGGCCAAAAGGCAGCAATTCGCGCGTTTGCCTCTGCTCAAAAATTTAATGCACTTACCTACATCGCTATCGGACCAGATGGGTTAGACCCCTGTGATCTTCGCAAAGCTAGGGGAGACGGCGCGATAGTCGACATGATTGCTGCAAAACGACCCCTAATCGAATTTGCCATAGAACGCGCAATTGACAGATTTGATCTCAGTTCCCGAGAGGGTCAGGTGGCGGCGGTTCGTGCCGCCGCAACGATTGTTGCAGAGATAAGCGACACCACCCTGCGTTCCAGCTATGAAAAGCACCTATCTGAATTGACCTTGGTTGATCGTTCGGCGGTTAACCAAATGGTCTCCGAGGCTGCCAAAGGTGTGCGGCGATCTGCCGTTGCACCCCAGGTGCAAAACAATGAGCAGTCCGAAGTTGTTAGTGAGTCAGAGGTTTTGCCGCCGGTGAATCTAGCCGATCCGATCAACAGAAATGAACGTTTTCTGTTGGAAGTTATCGCCCAGGTGCCGGGAGCGATCGAACCAACCACTATGAAGCGAATCTTTAGGAGTTTCTTTTCCGCTCCGCGCCATGCTGCCATCGCGAGGGTCGTTGAATCCGTATATGGTTCGGGAGATTTGACGGCTGAAGTGTCTAAGGTGCTACCAACTGAATTGGCATCGCTGTGGCGTGAGGTTGTCCTCACCCCACTTCCGGTAATCCCAGGTGGAGACCCGATGCCTTACGCGGCAGGAGTTATCCGAAGTTCGCTTATTTCCACGATCGAATTTGAGAAGCAGATTCTAATTCAAGGCCTATCTCAGGCGAATGCAGCCAAGAATGAGCCACAATCAGACCAAATCGCAAAAAAACTCATTGAACTTGATTCTGAGCTAATCCAACTTCGCGCGAAGCGGTAGAAAATTTGGTAATGTTAGAGGCTGCGTAAGCAACTTTCCTCGGTAGCTCAATTGGCAGAGCAATCGGCTGTTAACCGATAGGTTCTTGGTTCGAGTCCAAGCCGGGGAGCCAAGTTCCAAAGTTGGAGGCCAGCAAGTGATTAGTTGGATTCTCAACCGTAACTGGCTCCCTGTTGTTCTATTTGCCGGGATGATTACGCTGTTTTCGGCCGGCTTTGAACTCGTCAATAGCAATTTTCTAGGTCTTCTTTTTTCCGCTTCGTTACTAGCGACAATCTTTACGATCAGGCACGCCACGTGGCTCTCAATTCCGCTTCTTGCTGTTTCGATTTCGCTCTTGATATTGTTTTCTAGCTTGCCTCTAATTTCTTGCGTCTTTATCGCCGTTAGCTTGGCCCTGATTGCGGCCTTCGGTTCTCGCAGGGTGAGGTTAACAAACCTCGTTGCGGCGCCGGTTTTCGCGACAGCTATTGCTTGGTATTTTGGGTACGACCGCTTGTTGGTGAGTGATTTGGTTTCCGGCTCAACCGTAAGTGAACTGGTTCGAGTGAACTCATTTCTGTTGCTACTGGGTTTGGTCTTGAGCTTGTTTGGTCTTGCTGTTTTCAGTGGCCGACTGGCTTACCTGAGGACTGAACACATCGGAACGCCAAAGGACCGAGCCGTTCAGTTGGTTTCTGGTGAGCGACTCCGACTAGAGATCGCAAAGCAGAATGAGCGTTTAGAAATTGCCAAAGATCTCAGCGAACTACTAGTTCAAAAAGTTTCTGCTGTAGTGAGCGTCACGGAAGGCGGGCGCTATGCTCTGGCCTCTGATCCGCACGTAGCCGATCGAGTCTTGGAGCGGGCTCAGGCTGCCGCGCGCGAAGCTCAGGGTGAACTCCGACGACTCTTCGACTATCTAAACTCCAGCGCTTTTTCCGAATTGGCTACCTTTAAGATTGCAGATTTGCAGGAGCTCACCGTTGCCTACCGTGAGCTTGGATACAACACCGTCCTCGAAGAGCAAGGCTCCGCTTTCGCACTGAATGCAGGAATGGAACTGTGCGTTTACAAAATAGTTTTTGAATCGCTAGAAAATGTTAGGAAGCACACGCCGGTTGGAACAGAGATTTCAATCAGTTTTCTCTGGGTAGAAGACGGCCTTCAGGTTCTGATCAAAGACAACGGTTTCGAAACTGTTAATCGGGAAAGGCAAGCCCTCGGGGAGCTGGTTGAAGGCTATTCGGTCAGTGACGACCTAGACGCGCTAGTGCTCGAATTCGACGGTGCAACGTTATCTGGACTCAAGGACCGCGCAGCCATTTACGGTGGACGAATCGAGGCAACCAAGGTTCCCGGCGTTGGCTTCACTCTTTCGGCGATTTTTCCGAATCTCAAATCCTTGGCTACCGAGAGCAAATAGTTGTCTGAGTTGCGTATCGGGCTAATCGACAGTAACGAGTTGGTGCGAGTTGGGCGAAACTTGGTTATCAACTCCCAGAGTGATTTACGTGTTGTTCTTGAAGAGAGTGATGCGCAAGTTGCCATACAACGAGCCCCTGATTACCTGGTTGACGTTCTCGTTGTTGCGGAAAATCAGCACGGTTTCAGGGGAAGTGGTTTTGTTGAGAAACTCTCTTCGGTATTAGGCGAATCCCAGAACAATGCTTCAATTTTGGTTTTGGCGTCCTTCGCCACAGAGCAAGCTAGATGGAATGCGGTACAGGCTGGTGCCGCTGACCTGATCGGCATGGAGGCCGATGGCGCTTCATTCCTAAAGGCAATACGAGCGATCGGTAAACCGGGTTTCTTGGTCGACCCAACCTTCGTTCATAGTTTTGGTAAATCCCAACCTCTCCGCTCGGTGAGTCTAGAACTTCAAGCAACTTTCGACAATCTAACAGCGGACCAGCGAAGCCAATTTTCTCTATTTCTGCAGGGCAAAAGCGATTTCGAAATCGCCAGAATATTCGATGTTTCAAGACTTCGAGTGAGGCAACTAATAGAATCTCTGATAGTTACTGCTGGTCTTAGAACCAGGGGTCAACTCTCACTTCTTCTGAGGGGATTTGTGAAATGACGACCACAAATGGAAAGGTATCCAACGTAGCCTTGAGCGTTGGTCTTGCTACCGGGGTTTATGGGATTTCCTTTGGTGCTTTATCGGTAACGGCAGGCTTCGATATCTGGCAGACAATTGCGCTAAGCGTCCTAATGTTCAGCGGTGGTTCGCAGTTCGCATTCGTGGCGGTTGGATTCACGGATCTGGCTGCTGCGGTTACTTCTGCCTGGCTGGTTGGTGTTAGAAACGGATTCTATGCCCTTAGCCTCGCCCCAGTTCTGGAAACCAAGGGAGTGCGGAAGATTTTGGCCGCCCAGCTGAGTATCGACGAAACCGCTGCGGTCTCGGCTTCTCGAGAGTCTTTAGATGAACAACGTAAAGGCTTTTGGCTAACCGGAATTTCGGTTTTTGTTTTTTGGAACTTGGCAACCATCCTGGGAGCGTTGCTTGGGCAACAAGTCGGGGACCCGCAGACATTCGGCTTAGATGCCGCTGCCGCGGCGGCTCTGTTTGCTTTAGTTTGGCCCAGAATCCAAAAATCAACCGGCGCCATTGTGGCCGCGACTGCCGTGACCGGAAGTGCTCTGTTCTCAATGGTGTTGCCATCCGGTCCACCGGTTCTACTGGCAGCTCTCTGCGCTGTGGCGGCCGGTTTTGTGTTGGATCGGGGGAAGGGTGAATAGCTGGTTTGCTGTTATTGCGGCTTCAGTGGCCGTGTTTTCCTGGAAGTATCTGGGTCATCTCGTTCCGCGAAGATTTCTCGAGTCGAAATTTCTGCAGCAGTTAGCCGGATACCTAACTATTGGGCTTCTGGCCGGTTTAGTCGGAGTTCAAACTTTTATTTCTGCAGGAACTGACGGCGCTGGTCAGAGCTTTGTACTTGATCCCAGATTCGCCGCCTTGGTAGTTGCGGCAATTCTTCTCAAACTAAGAACTCCGTTTATCGTGATAGTTCTTGCCGCGGCCGCCACGGCAGCGCTTTTGCGTTTAGCCTTCTAAATTGTCTCGACCGGGTAACCAAGAAATTCCTGGTTTTCCCCATCCTCGATCCTCAATCATCAGCGCTCGTTCATCGTGCCATTCGTCGCTGAGCTTATCGAGATAGAGCAACCCGTCTAGATGGTCAAATTCGTGCTGCATTACTCGAGCGAACCAACCGGTCGCTTCGATACGCACCGGCTGCTGCTCTAGGTTGAAGCCCGTCACTACCGCGTGTTCGGCGCGCTTTAGAGGAAAACGCTCTCCCGGTGCCGAGAGGCAACCTTCGGACTCGGTATCCTCATCTGCCAACCCTCGTTCGATTGGTCCAATTTCGATCGAAGGATTGATCACTTCACCCCTCCTCGGGTTTCCCTCGTCGTCATCGTAATCGTAAACGAACACCCTTAGACCGACACCGATTTGAGGCGCTGCCAGACCGACTCCTGGCGCGGCGTCCATGGTCTCGTACATGTCTCGAACAAGTTCCGCTAGGTCTTTGTCAAATTGGGAGACTTCACGCGCTCGCGAATGCAAGACGGGCTCACCAGTGATAACAATCGGTCTAATGGTCATTCAAAAATGATACCCAGACCTGGCTGTTCGAGGTGTGAAAATGGTTAGGCTTAAGTGTTCACCCAGAGGAGTTAGATGTTTCGCGCAATAGCTATCTCGCTTTCGCTACTAGCCGCTGTCGCTCTTGCATTCGGTGCCCAATTCCAAAATGACTCGGTGACCAAGAACGTTAACAAGAAGGTTGGCGAGAAAAAAGGGGTAGGTTTCCGAAACCTTCTCAAATTGGTTCGTAATAGACGCTGGCTAACGGGAATGTCATTTTTATCCGCGGGTGCGGTTTTGCAGATTGCCGCTCTCACCATGGCCCCGCTAATCGTGGTTCAGCCAATCGGTGCGCTGGCGCTGGTTATAACTTCTCTTCTAAACGCGCGGGCAACTAAAACTTCAATCACTAAGGCCACCTGGGTGGCGATTGGTATTTGCACAGCTGGGATTGCCGTATTCGTGTCCTTGGCAACCACTATCGGAGACGACCAGCGGTCGCTTACCGACGAGGATCTCGTTATGCTTCTGGGTGTTATTGCCGCGGTGCTCACTGTCTTCGGCGCGCTATTTTTTGCCACCAGAAAGAAGGCCACTGCGCTAAATTTCATCCTCGGTGCTGGAATTCTTTACGGCTTCGGAATTGTGTTTATCAAAGCCGTTATTCAGAGAGTCGCGCAGGGCAACGTTGAATGGTTAACAATCTGCTGTGTTGCAGCGGCAATCGGGGCCATTTTGGTTGGTGCTTGGTTTGTGCAAAACGCATACGCCTCCGGCCCTCCAGATTTAGTGATTGCTGGTCTTACAGTAGTTGATCCGATTGTCGCTATTTCCATCGGAATGGTCATTTTGGGGGAGGCGTCAAACGCTACTCCGCTAAACATGTTGGTGTTCATCTCCAGCGGTGCCACAGCAGCGTTGGGGGTCTGGATGCTATCTAAGGTTCACCCGGAGTTGCGAGGAAAGTAGTGGCTTCCAAAACGGTTGTTATTGCCTGCGACACCTTTGCCCCGGATCACAATGGATCGGCAACTTTTGCTAAGAATCTGGCGTGCTCATTGCAAGAGCGAGGCTATGACGTGCACGTGGTCGCGCCCGCATTTTCCAAACTCTATGGAACTTTTCGAGAGAAGCACGACGGTATTCCGTTAGTCGTTCATCGCCTAAAAAGCCGACGCCTTCCATTCCAGCCGACTCAGAGATTTGTCAACCCCGCTGGGCTTTCTCGTAAACTCCGAGACCTGGTGGGTGCCATTAAGCCTGATGTGGTTCACATTCAATCCCATCTAAATATTGGTCATCATGCCGCGGCGGCGGCTAAATCAGAGGGCATCAGGCTAATCGCCACAAATCACCTAAACGCCGAGAGTTTTGTTGAAAACGTATTAGTGGCACCGACCTTTGTTAAGGCTTTTGCTGCCAGAATGTTGATGAGAGACGCCTACAGCGTTTTCCGCTCTGCCGATGCCATCGTGGCTCCCACTTTGCGCTCGGCCCAGCTTCTGGAGAGTATTTTTCCCGATCTCTCGGTTTTTGCGATCTCAGGAGGGGTCGAGGTAGATCGCTTTAGTACTCTTCCGGCTGCCAAACAAGACTCAAAAATCATCACTTACGTGGGTCGATTGGATCGCGAGAAGCATGTCTACGTGTTACTTGAGGCAATGGCCAAATTACCAATCGATTTCAGGCTTGAATTAATCGGTTCGGGGAGCCAGCAGTCTGAACTAATTGCTTTAGCTAAGCAACTTGGTATTTTTGAACGCGTTACCTTTCTCGACGACCTCTCCGACGACGAGGTAGTTCTACACCTCGGAAAGGCATCTGTATTTGTAATGCCTTCGGTGCAGGAATTGCAGTCAATGGCGACCCTTGAGGCCATGGCTGCTTCGCGTGTGATTGTTGCCGCAGAAGCGATGGCCTTACCCTATCTGGTTGAGTCGGGCGTAAATGGCTACCTATATCGCCCTGATTCACCGACGAATTTGGCGGACAAGATTCAGAAGGTATTCAGTCTCACTCCGGCACAGTTTTCGCAAATGGGCGAGGCATCCCGGCTTAGATCCCTACAGCACGATTTAGGCAATACCGTAACGAGTTACGAGCGCCTTTATGCAAACGAGAATCCGCTGCCTTCCGACATTCACGCGGAACGGGGTTTCACTCCAGCAGCTGGGGTAGGGGAGCGTCTAACCGATTTGGTGCGAAGAAGTACCAGAACTATAGAACAGGGCGCTAACGGCGTTATAGAGCGCCTCGACGGCGTTCGTGGAGCCGTTGCGGAGACCTTTGGAGACGTTCGGTTCTTAATTAGTCGTAGGAGCAAAAGGGTCTCGAAAAGACTCAGCGCCTCTCTTCGCAAGGCTTTGGAACGAATCAGAAGAGACGACTAGGCTAGAGTCTTGTGACTAGGGGAGTTAGCTCAGTTGGTTAGAGCAGCGGACTCATAATCCGTCGGTCACGGGTTCAAGTCCCGTACTCCCCACAAATAATGTCGTAATGCTATTCGGTGTACTTCGCTTCCATGTTTCTCACGCCTGGAACGAGCAAACTAGCAAGAATAGCCACAGCAGATATGGCTGCCCCGATAATGAGAGTCTCGTTGACGCCGATTGCGATTGCAAGCGGGCCGGCCACGATAATTCCTAAAGGCCCAAACACGAACGAGCCAAATGAATCGTATGAGTTCACGCGTGACAAAGATTCAGAAGGCACGTTTTGCTGAATTGTGGTGGACCACATCACGTAGAAGATGTCCATTGCAATTCCAACAGCGACAGCCGAAATAAGCAGAATAAACAGTGGCTGAACCGTTCCGAAAGCAAGAGTGAAGACGGGTTCGGCGAGCATCAGAATCATCACCAGGCGAAGCGGGTATTTCGGCCGAATCTTGTTGGCGATAACCGTGCCGACCAAGAAGCCCAAGCTCATGAATCCCAGCACGAGACCCCAGGTGGCTGCGCCATCGAAGTGTTCTCTGGTTTGTAGCGCTCCCAGAACCGCCCAAATCGCCTCAAAAGTCATATTGATGAAGGCGAAAGCTATTACGATCGTCACTAGCCAGGATCTCGTTTTAAATTCTTTCCAACCGAGCCTAAGTTCTCGAAGAAAGTTAACTTTCTCGCCCTGCATAG
>Ga0315908_10003946_pt1 | contig 10740 bp, 9 predicted proteins | sample LakEriMetagenome_12_FD_203520 | JGI IMG/M metagenome (GOLD analysis project Ga0315908, IMG submission 203520) | Freshwater fungal communities from buoy surface, Lake Erie, Ohio, United States - Buoy 4 MA124 | ecosystem: Environmental > Aquatic > Freshwater > Lake > Lake biofilm | place: USA...
ACCCTGTGAATCCGAACATTCATTACGCTGGAAACGCAACCAAAACAGGAGTTTGCGATTGTTTAATCCCATTGGACACTACTTTTATGTTGGCCATGGCTCCGAATGATGACTTATATTCAAATAGCATCTACCTACCCTTCAGTTTTAGTTTTTACGGAGCAACATATGATAGCTTGTACATCAACAACAATGGAAACATTTCATTTACTACTCCTTACAACACTTTTACCGCATTTACATTTCCAGATCCATCTTTTAATATGATTGCACCATTCTGGGCAGATGTTGATACGCGTTCCATCAATGGAGGAAATGTTTGGTATAAGTTGAATCCTCATTCCCTTGTAATTGTTTGGGATCATGTTGGTTATTTCAACATGATGGATGACAAATTAAATACCTTCCAATTAATCATTTCAGATGGACAAGACACCATTGTTCCTGCTGGAAATAATGTATCCTTTTGTTATGGCGACATGCAATGGACAACGGGTTCAGCTTCTGGAGGAATTAATGGATTCAACGGATCTCCAGCAACAGTTGGAGTAAATATTGGTAATGGACTTGATTATTTTCAAGTTGGACAATTCGATACGCTCGGGACAGCGTTTGATGGGCCTTACAATACCATTGATCAAGTTGATTTTCTCGATAACCAAGAAATCTACTTCAATTTAGCGGGTACAACAACGAATATTCCGCCACTTGTGATGAGCAGTCTCATTTGTGATACGATTGATGTTTACACTGGCGACACCTTGCACAAAAGTTTAAATGCTGTTGATTTCACACTTGGAGTAAGTACCCCAGAAATTGGACAATTGTTAAATACCGCTATCCAATGTTCTTTGCCAAGCGCCTTGAGTTATATTGCCATCCCAAATGGTGAATTCACGCAATACAACTTAACCTTCAATGCAACGAATGTAACGCCTGGAATGTACAGTATCGAAATGGATATAACGGATAACGGAGTTCCTGCTCAAACCGTTCATAAATCTATTCCGATTCGCGTGATTTATGACGTTAATTTAAGTGGTTTGTCGAGCTTAACAGATGCTGGAATAAAAGTGTTTCCAAATCCTGCAACATCCATGTTGAACTTCGAAGGAATTCAATCTTCTGATGACATTCAACTAATAGATCTTCAAGGAAAATTGATTCTAAGCGAAAACCAACACTCCCAATCACTGGATATTTCAATGCTTGAAAAAGGTGTTTATTTAGTGCGAATCATACGAGATGGAAAACATGTTCAAACGATAAAAATCTTAAAAGACTAAAAGGAATACCTATTCGTTTTTTAACTTCTTATTTTGGGCAATTTGTTTGTGGAAATAACTTATAATGTTTCTAAAAACTAAACCTACTTCCTCCTTAAATTTAAGATAGGTTTTTCGAAGTATCGATACGATAGTATACTGACCAACACGGTTGACGAAAAGGTGATCAGTATAAAAAGGAAAAGCGATAAGGTGGTGTCTATTCGAATGTGATGCAACAAACAATATTGGTACATCATGTGAATGACAATAATATGAAACACATACAAGCCATAACTTCGGACCCCTAAATAATTAAGTAATTTACTTTTTATCACTATTCCGGATTCTGCAGAAATAAATAAGCAAATGATACATGTCATTTTTTATAAGGCTCTAACTTGAGTTGATTGCGAAAATATTTTTTGGGAAAAATCTAATTTTGCTTTAAAAACCCCTTGTTTATGCTATTGAAGTACATCGTGTTTCGATAAGTAGGAGTTTTAATTTAAACACTATCTTTAACTCTAAAAAAAACTATGAATACTTACGAATGTAAAAAATGTGGCATGTCTGTTAATGCTCAATGTGGAAAATGTAATCTTCCTTTGGAAAATGCCCATTTAACTTTGGAAAATGGAACAGTAGTTCAAATATCCCAATGTCCAGGTTGCGCGGGTAAGATAAAATCACCTCAATGTTGTGGCGAGGACATGAATTGCGAGTTAAATTAATTTAAGTTGAATTATTGAGAAAGATAAAAACACTTTCTACTAGAGGCAACACTTAATTCTTAGCAAACAATTTACTGCAATACTAGATAGCGCAGGAGCAATATTCGGAAGAAAAGCGATCCAATTAAATTTACTGTGCGTTTTTACTGAACTTTTTTGCCTTAATTTTGTCGAAAATCTCTAGATGAAATCTAATGAAAAACATAGTTTGTCAATAATCCTTGAGCAAACACTACCGAATTGGCAGGTACACCAAGATTTCTTGTGTAGAGATTTTGAATTTAAAGACTTTGTCGAAGCTTTTTCGTTCATGACTGCTGTGGCTCTTGAGGCAGAAAATATAGACCACCATCCCAATTGGGAAAATTGCTACAACAAAGTAATTGTGAGACTACAAACACATACCTCAGCATCGATCACCAGCAAAGATCTAGATTTAGCCGAACGCATAGACGCTGTATATTTAAAGATTATCTCGTGAAGGGTTAACCTATAGCTATCAACCCATTTATGGACATCCCTCACCTGAAGGACACAGTTTTCTCATGCAAAAATAGGAGTTGATTGAGAAAATATTTTTCAGAAAAATCTAATTCGATATTTCAAACGCCCAGTGGTCACCTATAGCGACAATTGGATTTTGCAAGGACACTTCAAATTGATCTTTGATGCTTATTGGTGAAGATCCAAACACCGCATTAAAGCGATAATGAAGCGCCAGAATACCATGAATCTGCGCACGAACTCCCACTATTCCTGTTTTTTGAGTCTTGTTGTATGTCGCAATTAATGCTGCTTTCGAAGCAGTAGAAAGAGCGCTTAATCTGATGTCAATTGCCTCGCGATCTCCTGCTTGAGGGATAAATAAATAAGTCATGCTGATGGGTTTAAAGATTTGAATTATGGATTTTTCCCGGATTAGTTTGGATCATATATAAGTAATTTATTGTTTGAGTAAAAGTATTCTGTGTATCTGTTGTCTTGATGTATAACAGAAATTTTGTATGCGTCTGATGCAATCTTAACTAAAAAAAATATGCACACCTTGTTTGTATTTTTATTATCTACTAAGTGAGTAAATATTAATATGTTTGAATTTTTTTCAATATCAGTGTAGTTTGTGTCAACATCATTGGCATCTAATACTTTATACATCCTGTGTATTGCATCAATCCTCTTCTTTACAATGGTAGAGTATACGTCATCACCATTGTCATAGTGAATTGAATCTAATCCGCTGAAGTTCTGTGCAAATGATGTTACCGACATACCGAGGAATAACATCGTGATTTTAAGTGTTCTCATGTTTTCTAGTTTTAAAAATTATATTTGGTATTATGGATTTTGATTGCCTTACTCTGGTTCATATATCAACATTTGATTATTTAAGTAAAAAAATTCTGTGTACTTATTCTCTTGGTAGATGATAGCAATTCTGTACTCTCCTTGCTCTGTCTTGCTGCAAAACAATATGTATACCTTCTTGCTGTTATTTCTATCTACCCAATTCATAAACACCATAATGTCTGTCTTCATGACTATCTCCCTGTCTGTAGTGTCAAAGTTGTTGTCATCTAGTACCTTAAACGTTTTGTGTATAGCGTCAGCCCTTGTCTTACACTTCATGGTGTATACAATGTTACCATCGCTGTAGTTTGTTACGTCAAATCCCGTGAAGATTTGAGCGAATGATGTTACCGACATTCCGAGGAATAACACCGTGATTTTAAGTGTTCTCATAGTTTTTAGATTTAAAAATTATAGTTGTTAATTATTCATTATTCGTATAAATCCTCCACAATCACATCGTTTTTATACAACCTAAAAACTTTGCGTTCAAAGGGTTTTCCGATTTGAATGTCAAATTTCCCATTGGCAAAAGTTGCTTTTGCATATTGAGGAGCGTTTAATGGGTAAATCGCCATTGGTTCAATGCAAGGTTCTAATTTTCCATTCACTTTAATTTGATCTACTTGAAATCGCAAAAGAGGAATTTGAGATATAGGTAAACGTTTATGATACAACTCCACAAATATCGCTTGACCCTTATCTAGATATAATTCTTCACCAGGAAATGCTAGGCTGCCAGTTTGAATTAGGGTGTTTTTTGAGTGAGAGAACACCAACATAGAGACAAAAGTATGCACGACGCCATTAATCGTTACCTTTTCGTGCGTATTGCGCAAGGTGATGGTGTATTTGCCTTTTTTCCAGGGCAGTGCATTACGGACACTGATAAAATCACCTTCATAGCCACCACTTTCCCCTACCCCGGACCTTTCAATTTGCATGGCTGTGCCTGATCGCTCCAACCATCTGGAAAAAATAGAGGCGCGTCCTAGATCGACAAAATCTCCGAAATTATTATCTCCCACTACCCCTTTATAACCACCGCAATGGGTTTGAATTCCATTGTAAAAATCAATATTATTAATTTCGGAATTTTGAGTGCTGAGATATAAGTAAAGATTATCAGGAATATCCTCCTTCATGGTAATATCTACTGAAAATGATTCCAACAATAGAGAATCCTCAAAATCATAATAAATATCAACCAAATGCCAAGGGGGATTGACAATATACTCCCCTAAAAAGATGCCATCTTGAAAATATCCGGTTTTTTGTTCACCGTTCACATCTGTCTGCGTTCCCAAGCCAGATGCTAGGCCATTTTCAAGTTGCCCAAAATAGGTGCTTCCATCCTCTAGGACAATTTTTTTGTACTCAGAAATAGGTTCGTATTTACTTGGTTCTTGACTCCAAGAACTTGTTAAAAATAGGCTAACAAAAATAGCACTTGTGATTTGGCGACTGCCGGGTAATTTTGAAAAAACTTTCATGATAAATAGTTTAAAGGGTTAAACAAATTATCAGAAAAAGAAAGCAGAGAAAATAGACACATTTCTTTTTGAACCTTGGTTCCTCATTGCTTTTCCACCGTGCCTTGTCAGATCGGTTGGCTTTCGTTTTTTAAGCGAAACTCTTAATGATTTTGCCCTTATAACGAAATGAAAAATAATGGGTACAAAAAAATGAATCAGGAAGACCTAAATTAGATTGAAAACATGTTGTTTTACTTAGCTAGTAAGGAAAAGAAGCAATTGAAAGAAAATATTAATCTTCGTTCTCGTCCTTTTTTGGATCTTCTGAATCTACTTCTAAAAGATTCCAATTGATATCATCCTCTTCGTCATAAATGACAAACATAGGTTCTTCAAAAGACTTGGTTGTAAGTCTTCTTTCGTAACTCAATAACAAACTTGGAAGCAAGATTAAATTGGTAAAGAGGGCAACAAAATAGGTGATGGCAGATAAGTAACCTAAAGCTTGCGTTCCGCCGAAATCAGAGAATACAAAGACAATAAATCCGAAGAACAGAATCACTGAGGTATAAATAATACTTAATCCTGTTTCACGAATGGAAATGGCAACACATTCTTTAAGATCCCACTTTTTCATTTTTAACTCATGACGATAATGGGCCAAGAAATGTATGGTATTGTCTACTGTAATTCCTAAAGCAATGGAGAAAATCAAAAGAGTAGATGGCTTTAATGGAATGCCAAACCAACCCATAATTCCAGCAGTGATTACCATAGGAATTAAATTAGGAATCATGGAAACAACCACCATTCTGAAAGAATAGAACAAAATGGACATCAGGGCTGCAATAGACAATACAGCGAATCCTATACTTTGCAATAAGTTATTTAATAAATATTTAGTTCCTTCGGAGGCTACAACAGCGGTACCTGTCAATTGAATATCGTAGTATTCTTTATCAATCGATTTACGCAAAACAGACAAGAAATTTTTATTCTTATAATACGATTTTATCAATTCAGGATCTGAATCAAATCGATATTGAAGGTCATCATTTCCTTTGGACAACAAGGCTGTAGTATTGTTATAAATTCCAGAATATCCGAACAGTAAAGAGTCATAATAAGTCTTTTTCCCTTTTGCTGCTGAAGCATAAAGTAATTCAATTGACTTTTTATCAGGATTCATGATACTATCAATTCTAGATTTGACCATAGCAACCTCATCCGTAACTTCATACGAACCAATGTCACGCATTTGAGTTCTAATGCGTAAAATATGATCCGTGGTGTCCACCAATTCCTTAATGGAAAAAGAAGAATTGTTCAGACTTGAATTGAAATTATCCACATACTTTTTCATGCGCAATCTATCTCGATTCTGAATAGTGGTATAACGCTCAGGATTATTATTGTAATAGGACATATTGATCACTTTCACAAAATCAACCAATGAAATACTTTTAGCAAAAAGGGTGTCTTCTTGAATCATTTCTTGAACGCTTTCTACCTTGTCAAGAGTACTATTGTCGAACAAGCGGCCTTTTTCTTTATAGTCAATCATCACCTCAAAAGGAACTGCTCCACCAAAATTTTGTTCCATGAATTGGATGTCTAATTTTATTGGATCATTTTTCGGCAAATCTCCGGTAATATTTCCAGTAACCTTCATGAAAATAATCCCTGCACCACTCAACAAAGTAAGCGCAATGGTAACAATATAAATAGCTGGACGGTAATTGGCGGTGAGCTTTACCAATCTATTCAATAAGCCAACAGCTGCTTTACGATCTAAATGTTTTAAATGGCGCTCTGGTGGATTGCTAGAAAATGAAATTAAGATAGGAACCAAACAAAGAGAAACCACATAACAAAGCATAATATTCACTGACGATATCACTCCAAATTCAAAGAACTTTTCTGAATTGGTAAATAAAAATGTCATAAAACCAAGAGCAGTGGTCACATTGGTAAGCCACATTGCAGTACCTGTTTTACGAATTACACGACTCAGTGCTTTCGCTTTGTTGTTGTGCTGCCGGTATTCGTAGTGGAACTTATTATAGAGATAGATACAATTTGGTATTCCAATTACAATCATCAGTGGTGGAATTAATGCCATCATTAAGGAAACATTATATCCCATAATTCCAATGGTACCCATCGCCCAAATTACCGTAACCATAACCACAACCAAACTGATTAAAGTAACACGCACTGATCTAAAAAGGAAATACATGAAAAAGGCGGAGACCAAAATAGAAAGTCCGACAAAAATGTACATTTCACTGAGTACTTTCTTACCAATGAGAACGCGCATGTGTGGTAATCCGGCAAAATGAATTTTGCCGAAAGTTTTTTCGTATTCTTTTGCTAAGTTTTCAATGTTTACAACGACCTCTTGCTTTTTTTTATCGACAAGAAATTTTTCATCAATGGACACTAACATTAAACTTACATTAGTTTTATCGTTATAGAGTAAGTTATTATACAATGGGTTATTTCTGATTTCCTTTTTGATGTTTTTGATACTTTTCTCTTGAAAAGTGGTGTCAGAAAAAATCACTTGAGGAATAAAGGTTTGATTGAGCGTGTCATTCTTTAAAGTAAGCAGCTTTGCCTCAGAGACCACAGCAGTGACGCCGTCCATTTTTAAAATACTATCTCCTAATGCTTTCCATTTAATGAATTTTTTTTTAGTAAAAAGATCCTTGTCCTTTATTGCAATAACAAGTGTTGATCCATCTTCTCCAAATCTTTCTTTAAATTTTAAATATGTTTGTTGCGTCTCCGTTTCTTTTGGCAACATATTGCCATACTTATTGTCAATTTTAAGTCCTGTCATGGAAAAATAGCCGAACAATACAGTAAGTAGAGTGAGAATTCCAAGAATAATGAAACGGTTTCTTAATATAATACTGGCAATTCTATTCCACATATTTTTGAATATATAAGCCGTAAAGATAATTATAAAATTATTGTTGGCATTTAAATTTTTAATCGTTGCCTTTTTTTTAAAGATGAATTGAACTAGCCTGCTTTTTTCATTAATTTTAATGGTATGAAAAAGAACATATTTTTATTCATTTGTGGAATTTCACCTTTTATATTATTTGGGCAAATTAATCAAATTGATGTACAGAAGTACCTTATTGATATTCGTGTTTCAGATCTCAATGACATCATCTACGTTGAAGAAAAAATCAACTTCAGTATGCCGCAAGTTTCAGCACCCATTGTTTTTAATCTAGAACAAAAAAACCAGTATGGGAAAGGAATGGAAGTTACCCAATTGATGATCGAAGGCAAAACATATTCCTACAAACAACAAAATGATTCCTTATATATTTATTACATGCCCAAGACGAGTCAATTTCCAATTACAGTTGAAATTCAATACCAAGGAATTCCAAGCAGTGGATTGATCATTGGTAAAAATAAATTTGGAGACAGGGTTTTTTTCGGGGATAATTGGCCCAATCGTGCGCAGCGATGGATTGCTTGTAACGATCACCCAACAGATAAGGCACTGGTTGATTTTACGGTACATGCGCCGTCTAAATATCAAGTAATTGCCAACGGGAAGCAAATCAAAGAAACCGAAGAGAAAGGAATGACGACTCATTACTACACTTCCAAAGTTCCATTGCCAAGCAAAGTTATGGTGATTGGAATAGCGGAGATGGAAATAAAAAACTATAAAAGTGAAATTCCTGTTAGTGCATGGGTATACCCACAAGATAAAGAAGACGGGTTTACAGATTTCTCTTTGGCTCCAGGCATACTATTGTTCTACCAAAATTTGTTTGGCGCATATGAATATGAACAAATGGCCAATGTTCAATCCACTACCGAATTTGGAGGAATGGAAAATGCTGGTTGTATTTTTTACAATGAAACCTCCATTACAGGAACAAAATCATGTGAAAATTTGATTGCACATGAAATGGTGCATCAATGGTTTGGAAATTCTGCGAGTGAAAAAAATTGGTGTGACCTGTGGTTAAGTGAAGGGTTTGCTACGTATTTTACCAATTATTATATCCTTAAAACCAAAGGGGATGCTTCCTTTAAAAATGCTTTAGAAAAAGACAGAAAAGCAATTATTCGATTCAATAAAATTTACACGCATCCAGTTGTCGACACTAGTTATGCGTCACTTATGGATTTGTTAAATACCAATTCCTATCAAAGAGGCGGTTGGGTATTGCACATGTTATCTAAAAAGCTTGGAGAAGAAGCGTTTTTAAAAAGTGTTCGGGCCTATTACTTAAAGTATCGATTGAGTAATGCCTCTACACAAGATTTTATTTCGGTAATCCAGGCCGAAAATCCTAAAATTGAATGGGATAATTTTTTCAATCAATGGCTTTATAAGCCTAAAATTCCCCTGTTAGGTATACAAGAAAAGCTTAACAAAAATACAGTTCAAATTACCTTAACGCAAGAACAAGGCGGAGTTCCTTTTGTTTTTCCGCTTTCCATTAAAGTTCAATTGGAAGATGGAACGGAAATATTAGAGCACATAGAAGTAGTCTCAAAGGTGTTAAAATTTGACAAGACCTATGATCAAAAAATAAAAGGCATCCTCTACGATCCAAATACTGAACTTTTGTTCGAAAGTGTTATTCGGTAATTCCATTAAAACATTAATTTTATACTATGAAAGGAGAAAACTACGCGCAATCATTTGAAGAGCTTCAACGCATTGTGTCTGAAATGGAGACTGGAAATATTGGAATTGATGAATTGGCCCTTAAAGTGAAGCGTGCAGCTGAATTAATCAGTGTTTGCAAAGCCAAACTTAAATCAACGGAGTTAGATGTTCAAAAAATTCTTTCAGAGCTAGCTGATACTAACGAAGAAGACTAAGTCTTTTTTCTACCTTTGTAGCCTAATTGAAATCACATGTCAGACAATCGTTATCAATCAAGAGGAGTTTCTGCTGGAAAGGAAGATGTTCATCAAGCGATAAAAAACATAGACAAAGGCTTATTCCCCAAAGCATTTTGCAAAATAGTGCCCGACTATCTAGGTGCTGACGACAACTATTGTGTGATTATGCATGCCGATGGTGCCGGTACCAAGTCGGCATTGGCTTATATGTATTGGAAAGAAACCGGAAATCTTTCAGTTTGGAAAGGGATAGCCCAAGATGCTCTAATCATGAACATAGATGATTTACTTTGTGTTGGAGCTACAGGACCCATCCTAGTTTCTTCAACTATTGGGCGCAACAAGAATTTAATTACTGGAGAGGTACTTTCAACGATCATTAATGGGACAGAAGAACTTTTAGAAGAGCTGCGGTCTTATGGCATTGATATTTATTCAACAGGTGGAGAAACTGCTGATGTTGGAGACTTGGTTAGAACCATAATTGTAGATTCCACTGTCGTTTGCAGAATGAAGCGCGAAGATGTAATTTCTAACCATACGATTCAAGATGGAGATGTTATTGTAGGCTTATCTTCTTTCGGTCAAGCCAGTTATGAAACAGAATACAATGGCGGCATGGGAAGTAATGGATTGACCAGCGCAAGACATGATGTTTTCAGCAAAACACTTGCTCTTAAATATCCTGAAAGTTTTGATGCAGCAATCCCTACCGAACTCGTTTACAGTGGTCAAATGGAATTGACGGACAAGGTGATGAATAGTCCGTTAGACGCAGGAAAATTGGTCTTGTCTCCTACGCGTACTTATGCTCCTGTGATTAAGAAAATATTAGATGAGCACCGCAAAGAAATCCATGGAATGGTTCATTGTTCAGGAGGTGCTCAAACCAAAGTACTTCATTTTGTGGAAGATGTGCATATCATTAAAGACGATATGTTTGACATTCCGCCACTTTTTGAACTCATACAAGCACAATCAAATACACCTTGGAAAGAAATGTATAAAGTATTTAACATGGGA
>Ga0315908_10003947_pt1 | contig 10740 bp, 11 predicted proteins | sample LakEriMetagenome_12_FD_203520 | JGI IMG/M metagenome (GOLD analysis project Ga0315908, IMG submission 203520) | Freshwater fungal communities from buoy surface, Lake Erie, Ohio, United States - Buoy 4 MA124 | ecosystem: Environmental > Aquatic > Freshwater > Lake > Lake biofilm | place: USA...
GGAAACATTTCTCACCATGCTTTGTTTTTTGATGTCGATTTTAATCAACATGCAAAAGACATCTATGACGAACCTAAATGGCCAGAAAGTCCTTTGTTTTATGCTAATTTCCCCTCAATTACTGATTTAACTGCTGCTCCTGAAGGAATGGAATCTGGATTTTTCTTGATACCATTGGCTCCAGGAATTGAGGACACACCGGAATTAAGAGAAGCCTATTTTGAAAAAATAATTTCAAGATTTGAGGCTTTAACTAATCAAAATATAAAAGAAAATATTATTTTTAAAGAATCTTTTTGCAAGCTTGACTTTGAAGAAGTATACAATTCTTATAAAGGAAATGCTTATGGAATGGCGAATACATTGCTACAAACTGCATTTTTAAGACCCAAACTAAAAAGTAAAATGATTGAAAATATGTATTTTACTGGACAACTTACCGTGCCTGGACCTGGTGTACCGCCAGCATTAATTTCAGGAAAGTTAGTTGCCGAATTAATTGAAAAAAAACTATAATTATGAAGGATCTTTTTGACCAAGTATCTTTTGATTGTAGCAGAAACGTTACAAAATCCTATAGCACCTCTTTTTCTTCAGCGGTGAAAATGCTTGCGCCAAATATTCGTCAAGACATTTATAATATTTATGGTTTTGTTCGGTTTGCAGACGAAATAGTAGATAGTTTTCACGACTACAATAAAGAAGATCTTTTATTGCTTTTTGAAAATGATTTAGAGCTTGCATTAAAAAATAAAATCAGTTTGAATCCAATATTAAATGCATTCCAAAATACAGTGCACCAATATGAAATTCCCAGAGAATTGATTGATGCATTTATGAAAAGTATGAAGTTGGATTTATCCAAAACAGAATATAAAACGGTGTCCGAATTCAACGAATATATTTATGGTTCTGCAGATGTTGTAGGGTTAATGTGTTTAAAGGTTTTTGTTAAAGGAGATGATCTTAAGTATGATTCACTTAAAGAGTCTGCAATGAGATTAGGATCAGCATTCCAAAAAGTGAATTTTTTACGAGATTTAAAAGCTGATTTTGAAGATTTGAACCGTACCTATTTTCCAAATACCGATTTGTCAAAACTAGATGAGAAATCGAAGCTCAAAATTATTGAGGAAATTGAAGCCGATTTTGAGGCAGGATATAAAGGCTTGATTCTACTTCCTATAGAAGCAAAATTCGGGGTTTATACCGCCTATTCTTATTATAAAAAATTACTTGCTAAACTAAAAAATACTCCTTCTGCTGAAATAAAAAACACTAGAATTCGAGTTTCAAATTACCAAAAATACGGCCTTTTCGCCAAATGTTACTTTTCCTACAAGCTCAATATTATTTGATTATGATAATTTATTTACTGGTCTTTTTTGCCGCTTTTTTCTTTATGGAATTTATGGCATGGTTTAGCCACAAATATATTATGCATGGTTTTTTATGGATTTTACACGAAGATCATCATAAAAAAAAACACGATTCTTGGTTCGAAAGAAACGATTTGTTTTTTATTTTCTATGCAGTAGTAAGCATGGGATTTTTCTTCTTGTGGCGCCACGAAATTTTTGATTTGGGTTTGTCGGTTGGATTGGGAATTTTTGCCTACGGATTGACATATTTTATGGTTCATGATATTTTTATTCACCAGCGATTCAAATTGTTTAGAAATGCCAATAATGTTTATTCTAGAGCAGTTAGAAGAGCTCATAAAATGCACCACAAACACACTGTTAAAGAACACGGAGAGTGCTTTGGAATGCTATTAGTGCCATTTAAATACTTCGAAAAATAAAAAAAGCGTTCCATTGGAACGCTTTTTTATTATAACCAACTCAAAATATTACTTTACAAACATTTGCTGTAAAGGTTTTAATTGTTCTAAATCTACATTGGCATTTTTAAGAACCGACATCAAAGTCATTATTCCTGACGGATTCATGTCTTTACCTAAAACTCTCACAATTGCAAATCCATTTTCCTTTTTATTTGCATAAAAAACAAACTCATCAATATGTTCGGTGTCACCAACAAAACTTACAGTAGCGCCATCTTTTCCCGAACCGAACTTCATTAATTGTTGGTATTTTTCCTCTTTCAAAATTTCATTAACCTTAACTCGCTCTGACTCAAATTCAGCCTTATTACTATCATTTAATTTAAATGCCAAAATATTAACTTTTTCAAAAGATTTTAAAGCTGCATTTTCATCGGGCGTCAATTTTGAAACCTCAATATTTAACATGTTAGGTGACAAATCCAATGCGATAAAATTCTTATTCTCCGTTTTTTCTACGAAATACTTTTGTAGGGAAGGTTCGTCGTTACAACTTGATAAAAAAGCACTTGCAACTATCAATAGGCATAAAATAAGCTTCATATGAATTATTTTTTACCCTTAGTTGCTTTTTTCAACTCATCGCCACCAGGAAGTCTCATTTTATCTGTGAGCACTGAAATTTCATTTAAATCAAAATCACCAGTCAAAGACATTAAAACGGTTTCATTCCCTTTAGAAGTTCCTTCCATAAACATCAATAACTCTTTTATTTGAGAGTCCTTTGCTCCTGATCTTACCCAAATCTTAATGTTTTTCCCACCATCGTTAATTCGCATTAATTCATCTAATCCTGCTGATTTCATGTACTTATCAGTGGTTGTTCTCATCTCAGAGGTTACTCTAGTACTGTTAGTTGTAAATACTTTTAAATTGTCCAACTTTTTAATTAGGTTCAGATATTGTTGTGAATCTTTGTCCTTATTATCCATTTTCACACTTCCCATCATTTCAAACATTTTCTTGTTTACAATAACTGAAGTTACGTCATCCTGACCGTCAAATTTATCGAATGCTGCTTGGCCAAAAAAAGCGGTTGACCATAAACTAAACACAACTACTAATACTAATTTTCTCATGATTTCTGTTTTTATTTTGTTTTAAAAATTAATTCTTTTGAGTTTTGAAACTCGTTAATATAAGATACACTTTCAATTCCTTTATTTACATTTTTAGACAACATAGAAAGTGCTTTTTGCGTCGCTTCAAAAGCTGCTTCAGGACTTTCATAGGTGCCTAAATCATTCGTTTCTTCGGGTTGATGCAAATAAGTAAAAGTGCTAATTCCAAGTAAAACTACAACGGAAGCTGCAATTGATAACCACTTAACATTATGTTTTTTAGTTTGTAGGGTTATCGTTTGTTTGAACTCCTCTGATGAAGCTTTTGAGAAATAACCAAATAAAGGCTTGTATTTTTCCAAATGCTGCGCAACATCTGATGATGAAAAGTACTCTTTTAATTCCTTTTCCTCAAAAACACTTGTTTCTCCTTGAAAATATTTTTCTAAAATATATTCTATTCTATTTAATTCCATAATCATTTGTTTTTAACATAATCGCTCTAATCGTTTTTCTACCCCTTGACAAAGCTACTCGAATAGCTATTTCTTTCATATTCATTATTTTAGCAATCTCTTCAAATTCTAATTCCTCTATATCACGCATTTGAATTATCAGTTTTTGTTGCTCTGGCAATTCATTTATTGCTTTTTCCACCCAATCCAAACTGTCTTTCGCTTCCAATTGTCTTTCTAAACTTGGCTCCTTATCGATGTAATTATCATGAACCAATTTTAAATTTCCCGACCGCTTCGCTTTCAACTGATCCAAACAATAATTTTTGGTTATAGTTATTGAAAAGGCTTCTAAGCTATTATAGGAATCTAAATTCTCTTTATTGTTCCATAATTTTAATAGTACTTCTTGAGTTGCATCTTCAGCTTCTTCTGTGCTAACTAATAATCTCTTGGCAAGACGAAATAGTTTGTCTTTGAATGGCGTAATTAATGATACAAACTCATTTTGGTCCATTGACTTGTTTTTGGCTATTATTTTTAAAAGACGATGAGGAATTATTTTTGTTACAAGATACGAAGAATAAATAATTCTCAATAATTGTAAATGGTTTTTTGGCAATTAAAACAAAACGGTAACTCCTAGTTTAAAATTTCTACCCCGAGTATTATAACCAATATTCTCAGTGAAATTAGCATTGAAAATATTATTAGCACTTACAAACAAACTCAACCTGTTTTTAATAATTTTAAAATTTCCTATTGCATTTACCAATTGATAGGATTCCAATTGAACGGGAACGGTTTCGTAGGTTCCACCTTCAAAGAAAAGGTCTTTTCGATGATCAACGTATTGATAAGAAATGGTGAAATTCATTTTTTCCGAATAATCGTAATCTAAATTTACATTTGCCTTGTGCTTTGGAATTAATCTTTTCAAAGGTACTTCCACGTCTGTAAAGGTGTAATTGGCTTTGAATTTTAATTTATTTGAAGCAACAAAAGAGACCATTGTTTCTATTCCTTTAGCATTATTAGTTCCTTCAATATTTGCATAATTAGACTCGAAACTTACAGGATCAGTATAAAAACCAATAGAATTATTCTCTTCTCTATAAAAACAAACAGTATTAAATTGAAGAATCTTATTCAATAATTCCTTTTCAAATCCTAGTTCAATTGTATTGTTTTTCTCTGGCGTCAAATCTAAATTTCCATAGGGTGAAAACAACTGGTACAAACTTGGAGTAATATATGCGGTACTGTATGAAGCGATTAATTTAAGACCGATGTTTGACAATGAAAATGAGGGATTAAAATTATAAACCGCGTAGTTGTTATAAATTGAATGCTTATCGTATCTAGCACCAGCAGTTACATTCAAACCAAAATCAGAGTTGTAAACGGCGGTAAAATAGGTGTCGAACCAATTGAATTTTGCTTTTTGTTTTGAAATTAGTTCCGATTGAGAATCCATTTCATTAAATTGAAATTGGGTCCCTACGATCAGGAAAAACCGATTAGAAAATTGGTATTTATTGAACAAATCTAAATTAACAGTCTTTGAATTATAACTAGTAAAATCCGTAAAATTCGAAAAAGTATTCAATGAAATATAATTTCTTTCATTGCTTGAAAAACCCGAGTTCAATACCAATTCTCCTTTATTGTATTTGTATTTTGGAGAAAATCCAAAACGAAATTGTTGTGTTTTAGCAATATTTATTGGGGTGTCTGCAGAAGTGAAATTATCGTAAAACCCGTCGTAGTTATTTTTTATTTTATCGAAATTGGTAAAAAATTCAAATGAAAAATTGGTATTTGGTTTAAAACCAATTTTCATTAAAGCGGAAATCTTTGAAAATTGATCGGGTTCAAAATCAATTCCTTTCACTTCAGATATTCCCTTAATTTCGACACTATTGAACATTGCCAAGTAGTTTACTATTCCAATGGTTCCATTTACATTTATCCCTTGATTAAAATCTTGAGGGCGGTAATTCACTTTATCGGCAGTAGTTTGGGTTCCTAAACTAAAATAGGAATTTCCCGTCAATTTCTTTTTTCCGGCTTTTTTTAGGGTAATGTTAATTACTCCAGCAGCAGCCCCAGAGCCATACAGCGTACTCGCCGCTCCCTTCATGACCTCAATACTTTCCACTTGATCAGCAGAAATATATCGTAAATCGTATTCTAAATTTACACCTGAAGCATCGGTTAGAGGGACTCCATCAATTATTACAAGTGTTTGATGGTTACGACCACCACGAATATAAGTTCCTAAATTCTTACCTCCACTACTCTGATTTCCGTTAATTTCAACGCCCACAACAGTACTTAAAATGGAGGCTAGAGATTGTCCGGGTTGTTTGGCCAATTCTTCAGCAGTAATTTTCACAATTACCTTTCCTGATTTTTCTTTTGCTAAAGCAAATTTTGAGTCGGAAATTACAACTTCTTTCAATTGATTTTCTTGTTCTTGCGCATACGTAGTCATACAAAATAACCATGCAAACGCACCAAAGTGAATTACTTTTTTCTTCATTTAACGGTACTAATAATCTTAATAAAATGGGGAGAAAAGTATAGAATTTACCATACCCAAACCTTTTTTCCCGAAAGTTTGATACTCGACGTAATAGGCAGGTCTCCTGGCTTGCGTCTTGTTGTTGACCTTCCCATTCCATTTTAGATTTCTAATTTTGGATTTAAGATTAAAATAATCTATAATCTAAATTCTAAAATCTACAATTAAAAACAGTGGTTTTGTAGATAACAACAAGCTGATTAGCTTACAGTTGCGGGAACAGCACAGGATTTATAAATTAAATTATTCACCTGTTTCCCTTTTAATGCTATTTTAAAATTTAAAATAGCAACCTTAATACGCTGCAAATATAGGGTTTTGATTTTGTTATTCTAATATTATTTTAGAAAAGGAATTATTGTATATATAGCTATCATAAATGAATTATTTTAAAAAAAATGAAAAAAAATTATACTTATAATCTTTAGATTATCTTTGCTTTAAATTGCAGTACATGAAAAAAATATTATTACTTTTATTAATTTCTAATCTTATATTAGCACAACAACCAGATGTTGAAATAAGATTGGTAAATGCAAACGTTGGCACATCTATAATTTACAACCAAAATCAAGTCAATGAATATACCGCATCAAACGATGCAGGAATTAATACCATATTAAATTCCTACGGCGTTCGCAGTTATATTATCAAAGGAGGACATCTATATCAACCTTATTCTGGAAGAATAATAAGTATTGTTGGCGTTTTTCCACAACAGTTTGTAAATGATTTATCAGCTTATACCAGCGTAGTAGAGTCTGCACGCATTTCTGATAAAAGTTATTTTAGCGATGCTCTAAACCTAAAATTAGTTAATTTGAATATTGGAACACCTATTGGATATAATGGAAATATAGTTGTTACAAATAATACTTCCTTAAATCAAATTTTTCAAAATAATAATGTGTTTTATTTTGCTCAATTGTACCCAACCTCAACTTCAAATGTGAATTTACGTAGTTATACCGCTGTATGTAATTGTAATGCAAATTCATTAAAAGCTGATTTAAACAATTTAATTTCAGTAATAGAAAGCACTGATAATGTTGGTGCAGCATACCTTTCTAACAATCAATTTGAAAAATCTAAAACAACAATTTCACCAAATCCGTTTTTAAATATTTTTTCTATTGAGACAGAAGAAGTTATTTCTAAATATATTATTTTTGATTCAACAGGAAAACAAATCGTAAGTACTTCAAATAAGTATGAATTAGATAACCAAGTTTCAAAATTGCAAACTGGTTTTTACATCCTAAATCTTAACTTTGAAAATGGAAAAGCTTCAAATTATAAATTGGTAAAAAAATAAACTTTAGCTTACAAGAGATTAATTTACATTTGTAAGATTATTGAAGTAATTTATGAAACCCAATTTTTTATACTCTTACGCGATTTTGTCACTGTTATTCCTTTTCGGATGTAAACCAAACGATGCGAAAGAGAAAACTAAAATTTCGGCTGTTGCCAATAGTGTAATGTATGCTAAAGGGCTTGAATTGTACCACTATGAAGGGTTTACTGTAATGAAAGTAACCAAACCATGGCCAGAAGCAACTTCGGGATTTACCTATATTTTAAAACAAAAAAATGGAATCGTTCCAGATAGTTTAAAACATATACCAGTAATTACTGTACCTATTCAATCTATCGTAGTGACCTCAACTACTCACATTCCTGCTCTTGAAATGTTGGGTGTTGAAAATACCTTGATCGGATTTCCAAGTACCAATTTTATCTCCTCTTCCAAAACTAGAAAGCGAATTAATGCCGGAAAAGTAAGGGAAGTTGGTGTTAATGAAAGTTTGAATACCGAAGTGTTAATTGATATGAAACCCGATGCAATAGTCACATTTGGTATTAATAACAATAATTCAACCATTGATAATTTAAAGAAAAGTGGGTTGAATGTTTTGATCAATGGCGATTGGACGGAACAATCTCCGCTAGGAAAAGCCGAGTGGATAAAGTTTTTCGGAGCCCTTTACAATTTAGATTCTAGGGCCAATAACCTATTCAATTCGATTGAAACCAATTACATTAAAGCCCTGGCAATAGCTAAAAAAGCAACAAAAAATCCAACTGTTATTAGCGGTGGAATGTACCAAGATCAATGGTTTGTACCTCAAGGAGAAAGCTGGGCATCGCTATTTTTAAAAGATGCAAAAGCAAATTATTTATGGCAGGATTCAAAAGGATTTGGAAGTTTGAGTTTGTCGTTTGAAAAAGTATTTGAAAAAGGTCAGAATGCTGAATTTTGGATTGCACCTGGTGATTATTCTTCGCTAAATCAAATGAAAGATAGCAATATCCATTATGCTGAATTTGAAAGTTTTAAAAATAAAAAAGTATATTCGTATGCGTTAAATAAAGGACCAAAAGGTGGAATAGTTTATTTTGAATTGGCTTCTGCCCGACCCGATTTGGTTGTAAAGGATTTGATAAGAATAATTCATCCGGAATTACTTCCAAAGTATAGCCCTTTTTTCTTTAAAAAATTAGAATAATTTGAATAGTAAATTAAACAATTCCTTCCTTTTTTCTATCCTAATAATTGGGGTAGTCATCTTGTTCGTACTGAATATCAGCTTGGGGTCAATCAACATACCTGTAAAAGAGGTTTACCAAAGTTTACTTCATGGATCGTGCAGTAAAGAGTCTTGGAATTACATTATATTGAACTACAGATTACCTAAAGCTATAGTTGCAATTTTAGTTGGCATTGGTTTGTCTATTAGTGGATTATTAATGCAAACCTTGTTCAGAAATCCTCTTGCAGGACCATATGTTTTAGGTTTAAGCTCGGGTGCAAGTTTAGGAGTAGCTGTGGTACTTTTAGGCGCTTCTCTTTTACCTATTTCTATATCTGAATTTTTCCTATCCCCCTATGGAATTATTATCGCTTCTAGTTTAGGAAGTTTTATCGTATTACTTTCTGTATTAGTCATTGCAAAGCGATTACGAGATACCATGGCGATCTTAATCGTAGGACTGATGTTTGGGAGTTTAACGAGTGCTATTGTTGGAAGTTTAACCTATTTTAGTTCGGCGGAACAACTTCAGAAATTTACTTTTTGGTCCTTGGGAAATCTCGGAAACCTAACTTGGAATTCCATTGGAATATTAACCTTTTGCGTGGTTTTAGGAATAGCGCTTAGTGTTTTTAGTATCAAGCCATTGAATGCATTGCTCTTAGGAGAAAATTACGCGAAAAGTTTAGGGATGAACTACAATAAAACCAAGTATATGATTCTATTTGCAACTAGCATTTTAGCTGGAACTATCACTGCTTTTGTAGGACCTATCGCATTCATAGGACTTGCGGTGCCCCATATTTCTAAATTGGTTTTTCAAACTAGCAATCATAAAATCCTGTTTTGGAGCACCATACTTTTTGGTGCAATCATTATGCTTATTTGCGATAGTATAACTCAAATTCCAGGTACTGAAATCGTTCTTCCAATTAACGCGATTACGTCAATTTTGGGAGCACCTATTGTTATTTGGTTATTAGTTAGAAAGAGAAAAATGATGGGTTAACTACTTGTTTTCCGTATAATAACGCGACTCTATTCTATTGATATCTTTAATGGTATTTTTTGCCCATTGCAAACGTTTCTCTATAATTTCCTCTTCGGTTAATTGCCATTGAATATTAGATTTTCTTAGGCGTTCCGTAATATTTTGAATAATAATTGCTGCTGAAACCGAAATATTAAGACTTTCTGTAAATCCAACCATCGGTATTTTTAGAAATCCGTCTGCCCTCTTCAAAATTTCATCCGATAATCCATCGCGCTCTGTTCCAAAAAATAGGGCACTCGGCTTCGAAATATCAAAATCTTCTAACAAACAGTCGTTTTCATGTGGCGTGGTTGCAATGATTTGGTAACCTCGAGATTGCAAATTATCCAAGCAACCAGAAATACTATCGAAAGCGTTAATATCAACCCATTTTTGAGCGCCCATAGCAATTTCTTTATCGATACGTTTTCCGAAACGCTGCTCTATTACATTGAGCTCTTGAATTCCAAAAACCTCGCAACTTCTCATAACCGCGCTGGTATTGTGCATTTGAAAAACATCTTCTACAGCGACTGTAAAATGTCGTGTTCTGTTTTTTAGCACATTTAAAAAACGCTCTTTTCGGTTCTCAGTAAGAATATTTTCTAGGAATTCTAAATAAGCAATATCGATCATGGATAATTTATTTTCGGTAAATTTAGAAACAAATTTGACTTAATAAAACTTTTAAATTCATAGTTTATAATGATAATAATCCTAAAAAAATTATAGAATGATTGCTACCAATTTATCAACACAATGAATCAACAGTATTATTAAACAATTATATTCAAACATTTCTGTATCTTTGCGCTTTCAAAAAACAACACTACAATGACTACTTTAAACGAATTAAATGCTGTTTCCCCTATAGACGGAAGATACAGAAATAAGACCGTTTCACTGGCTCCATTCTTTTCAGAAGAAGCTTTAATTAAATACCGCGTATTAATTGAAATTGAGTACTTTATCGCTTTATGTGAAATTCCATTACCTCAGTTAAAAGAAATCGACAAAGGAGTTTATGAAAGTCTTAGAAATCTCTACAATAACTTTTCTACACAGGACGCGCTTTGGATTAAAGAAACTGAAAAAACAACCAATCACGATGTTAAAGCGGTAGAGTATTTTATTAAAGAGGCATTCGAAAAATTAGGCTTGTCATCCTACAAAGAGTTCATTCATTTTGGTTTGACTTCTCAGGATATTAATAATACTGCAATT
>Ga0315908_10003948_pt1 | contig 10735 bp, 9 predicted proteins | sample LakEriMetagenome_12_FD_203520 | JGI IMG/M metagenome (GOLD analysis project Ga0315908, IMG submission 203520) | Freshwater fungal communities from buoy surface, Lake Erie, Ohio, United States - Buoy 4 MA124 | ecosystem: Environmental > Aquatic > Freshwater > Lake > Lake biofilm | place: USA...
AGTTGCAGAAACTCCGGGATGTGATCGCATGCCGGCGCCGACAAGAGAAATCTTTGCGATGTTTTCATCGGTATCGATGTCTTTGAAGTTAACTTCCTTTTCAATTCGGCGAAGTGCTAATTCGGCTTTGGTTGCATCGCCTCTCGGGCAAGTGAAAGTAACGTCTGTAGCACCTGACTCGTGAACGCTAACGTTCTGGACAATCATGTCCATGTTGATGCCTGAGTCAGCAACTGCCTGGAAGATTGCAGCTGCCATACCTGGTCGGTCTGGAACGCCAACGACTGTGATCTTGGCATCTCCTAAATCGTGTGCGACGCCTGCGATTATTGGCTGTTCCATAATTGCTCCTACTTTGGACAACTTCTTTATCTTGGACTGATCAGAAAGATCAGCTATAACAAATGTTCCCTCTTTGTCTGAAAACGAAGAACGAACGTGAATTGGTAAATCAAAACGCTTTGCATATTCCACGCAACGTAAGTGCAAAACTTTTGCGCCGGCCGCGGCTAGTTCCATCATTTCGTCATAAGTAATGCGTGGAACCTGTCTGGCTTTTGGAACCATGCGCGGATCAGCTGAGAAAATTCCATCAACATCTGTATAAATTTCACACACGTCTGCATACAGTGCAGCAGCCAAAGCCACTGCCGTTAAGTCTGAACCACCTCGTCCAAGAGTTGTGATGTCTTTAGTGTCTTGTGAAACACCTTGGAATCCAGCAACGATAGGTATGGCATTTTCATGAAGCGCTTCTTGAATTCTTCCTGGTGTCACATCTACGATGCGCGCTTTGCCATGAGTTGAATCGGTAATCAAACCAGCTTGTGACCCGGTGTATGACCGAGCTTCAAACCCGAGATCATTTATTGCCATGGCTAGTACGGCCATCGAAATTCGCTCACCGGCAGTTAGCAACATATCTAGTTCGCGGCCAGGTGGATTTGGAGAAACTTGTTTGGCTAGATCTATAAGGTCGTCAGTGGTGTCGCCCATTGCTGAAACTACGACAACAACTTCGTTGCCAGCGCGTTTGGTGTCTGCGATTCGCTTGGCTACACGCAAAATTCCAGCAGCATCCGCAACGGATGACCCACCGAATTTAGCGACAATTAAGCCCATAGGTCATAAGTCTAAAGGGAATCTCGATGTTCGAAATCACCGCCTAAATCCCAAGACGGCATTCAACGCCAAAGGCTTAGGGGCTGACTTGGCGTCGACCTTCAAAAGCGCGACCCAATGTGACTTCGTCGGCATATTCAAGATCGCCACCGACGGGTAATCCAGAGGCAAGCCTGGTCACTTTTATTCCCAAAGGTGAAATCAACCTTGTTAAATAAGTAGCCGTAGCTTCACCTTCAAGATTCGGGTCAGTGGCCAGAATGATTTCTACAATCGCATCATCGGCCAAGCGAGTCATGAGTTCAGTTACTCGTAAGTCATCTGGACCAACGCCATCAATAGGACTAATTGCCCCACCTAGTACGTGGTATCTGCCACGGAACTCACGAGTTCGTTCAACTGCCAAAACATCTTTTGGCTCTTCAACAACACAGATTGAGGTTGCATCGCGACGAGTGTCTGCGCAGATCCGGCAAAGATCACCTTGGGCAACGTTGTAGCAAGTCCGGCAAAATCTTATCTTTTCTTTGACTTCGGCAAGTACGGTAGCTAAGCGCGTCACATCTGCACTGTCAGTGGAAAGTAAATGAAATGCGATTCGAGTTGCGCCTTTTGGTCCAACGCCTGGAAGTTTGGCAAGTTCTTCAATCAAGTCCTGAACAATGCCTTCATAAATATTGCTCATGCTTCGCGCGGACTTTCACTAATAACTGTTCCGCCAAGTGAGCTCGTAATGATGTCAATCGAAGATCGGGACGGTGTGTTCTCATCATCTGGAGATGCCTCGCCACGATCAGTCGCTGCTTCTTTCTTTGGCTTTGCTGGCTTTGCTCGATTTGGATCCACAGTTGGATCGATGCGGACATCAACATGGAACAGATTTTGTATTACTAATCGCAAACGATCATCATGACCGCTCTTTACCGCATTGTTCATAGTGTTTGAATTCGGGAAAGCAACAGCTAAGACTTTATCTTCGCCAAACGAAACTGGAGCGGTGTCAACCATAACAATTCCAGCGACTCGACTTTGGCCACCAAGTGTGTGCAAAATTGCCGGCCAAGCTTCGCGGATTTGTTCAAATGAAACTGGGCCAGTAAGCGTTGCGGGTTCTTCAGCAGATTTCTCTTCGGCTTTTTGAGTTGCCGCAGCAGTAACTTGCGAGGGTTTCATTGGAGCTGGCGTAGTTGAAACTTTTGGCCGTGGTGGTGGAGTTTTTGCTGCAACCGGTTCACTTGTTGAGTCAACCTGTGGTGTAGTCGCTTGTTGAGTTATCGGCTGTTCTGCAGCAACTCGAGCTCGCGCGGGAATTGGAGCAGTATTTGAAACTCGTGGGCCATCTTGCTCTAGTTTTTCAACTCGAGCGATCAAGTCTTGAGTTACTTCGTTAGTAACAAGGCGGGCAGCGAGTAGTTCGAGCTGAAGTTTTGGTGAGGCAGCGCCACGAAGTTCAGAAAGGCCAGAACTGACTAAGTCTGCGACTCGGACTAATTGGGCAGGTGTATAAAGTTTGGCTTGGCTAACAAGATCATCGATCTGTTCATTTGGAATATCGAATAAGCCCGATGTTGCAGCATCTGGTACTTGTGTCACAACAACTAGATCACGCAAATGATCTAACAAGTCATTTGCAAAGCGACGAGGTTCGTGACCTGAAGTTACAACTTGTTCAATTAAAGTAAAGAGCGAGGCGCCATCACTGTTTGCAATTGCAACAATTACTTGGCTCAAAAGTGTTTCATCGGTGAATCCGAGTTGCGCAACAGTATCTGCGTAAGTGACGCCTTCAGGACCCGAACCTGCAATCACTTGGCCCAGTACAGATTGCGCATCGCGAACTGACCCAGCACCAGCGCGCGCAACCAAGGCAAGAGCGGCTGGATCAGCGGCTATCCCTTCACGTTCACACATCAATGCCATGTGTTTTGCCAAAGTCTTAGCCGAAACCAAACGGAATGGATAGTGATGTGTGCGGGAACGAAGTGTTGGAATGATTTTGTCTGGCTCAGTAGTTGCAAAAATAAATCGTAAATGTGGTGGTGGCTCTTCAACTAATTTCAGGAGCACTTGGATTGCTTCTTTCGTTAACTGATGCGCCTCGTCAATGATGTAAACCTTGAATCTGGCTTGAACTGGTGCATACACTGCACGTTCACGTAGTTCTTTAGCATCATCAATTCCACGATATGTTGCTCCATCAATTTCAATTACATCAATTGAGCCCGGACCATTTGGAGCTAAGTCGATACAGGATTGACAGACGCCACATGGATTCGAAGTTGGACCTTGCTCACAATTCATCGAGCGAGCCATAATCCGAGCTGAAGAAGTTTTACCGCAACCACGTGGGCCGGTGAATAGATATGCGTGATGTATGCGATCGCTATCTAGTGCTCGCGAAAGTGGAGCTGTGACGTGTTCTTGCCCGATTACGTCAGAAAACTGACCAGGTCGGTACTTTCGGTAAAGAGCCAAGGACATATGTAAGAGAGTAGTCGGTAGCCCTGACTGTCGATCTATTGAGTATCTGGCGGATTCTTTGTCTATGGGTCTTTGGTTTGGCGCCTCTAGAAAACGTTCTACGCCAAAGGCATTCCGCGTCGTCCCCAGTGTTTATTGATTTGCTGTTCCTGCAAGGCAGGAACAGGGGACCGACTCGTGCTCCATAGCTTTGGCTTTAGAAGTTTTCTAGAGTCTCATTACTGAATCCTTCTCTGAATTAACACCTAGATCGAGTTAGCAGGTAATCTCGTCCACGGAGGATTCGCCTAGTGGCCTATGGCGCTCGCTTGGAAAGCGAGTTGGGTGAAAGCCCTCAGGGGTTCAAATCCCCTATCCTCCGCCATAAGAAAAGAACATCCTTTTGGGTGTTCTTTTCCTTTTGCGAGAGAATCAACTATGAAAATTGGATTCTTGGGTGTCGGTGCAGTTTCTAGCGCAGTAATTGAGGCCATGGCTTCTCGCGGTGGAAAGCAAGAGACTGTCTACCTTTCGCCTCGCGGTGAAAAACGCTCCACTGAACTTGCAGCTAAGTTCGACCACTGCATTCGGTTAGATTCCAATCAGGCAGTTATTGATGCCAGCGACATGGTGGTTATCAGCATGCTGCCAAACCAAGTCGATGATGCTTTAGCTGAGCTAACTTTCCGTGAAGATCAGATCATTGCCAGTTTTATTGCCGGCACTCCCCCAAGTGGAATCGCAAAACTAACGGCGCCTGCAACCACAGTGAGTCAACTGATTCCATTGCCTGCGATTGTGCATCACAAGGGACCACTTGTAATTTGCCCATCGCAGCCAGATGTCATGCGTGAGTTTGCGGGTCTCGGAGACATTATTGTCCTCGAGGACGAGACCAAGATTCGAATCTTGAGTGTTACCTCAGCAGTTATGTCGAGTTACTTCACTTTGCAAAACACAGTTATCAAATGGACTGAAGACTCGGGCCTTGATCACGATACGTCATCAAGATATGTTCGTTCGCTATTGGAAGGTCTGGCTATTGAAGGTCAGGCTGCAGCAGATTCCGAGCTGTTGCACTTACCTGTCGAGCATGAAACTCCGGGTGGTCTGAATTTCCGAAATCGAACTGGGCTTGAGACCCAAGGTTGGTTTGATGCGTTCTACAACCGCTTGCAAGATACGTACTCCAACGCTGACTTAAAGGCGAAATCAACCGAGTAATTATCTAACTAGAATTGGTGACAGCCCCTCGCGTGGCGTTAACCTGTGAACCTCCCCAGGGCCGGAAGGCAGCAAGGATAAGCGGGCTCTAACGGGTGCGTGAGGGGTCTTTTTCTTTACTCGCGAATTATTCTCCGCCGTAAACGTGCGGAGCTAGGACTCCAACTTCACGTAAGTTGCGATACTTCTCGGCATAGTCAAGTCCAAAGCCAACAACGAATTCGTTTGGGATGTCAAAACCGATGTACTTTGCTGGAACTTCAATTTTGATTGCATCTGGCTTACGCATCATGGTCATTACTTCAATTGATTTTGGATGGCGCGACTTTAGATTCTTGATCAACCAAGAAAGAGTTAACCCTGAGTCCAAGATGTCTTCGACAATTAGAACATCTCGACCAGCTAAATCGATGTCTAAATCTTTGATGATGCGAACCACGCCACTGGACTTGGTACCTGAGCCATATGAAGATACCGCCATGAAATCAAACTCCACCGGAATCGAAACCGCGCGAGCTAAATCAGCCATCACCATGACTGCACCCTTAAGAACACCAACCATTAGCAACGGCTTCTCGGCACCTGCGTAATCTTTATCAATCTCAGCAGCAATCTCACGAATTCGAGTATCAATTTGTTCAGTCGTTAATACAATGCTCGATAATTCATTTCCAATTTGTGCTGCGTCCACGCATTACTCCTAGATTTCTAAGGTCGATAGAACGTAAGTCTTTCATGTCGTCTTTCAACATTGACACCGCCTGGCAAATTCAGCGCGCCCTGCCCATGCCAGTTTGTAATCAAAGCATCAATCGCTAACACGTGATCCCTGGTTAGGTCATTGATTGAGCAACCATTTGTGATCGCAAGTTGGCGAATAACTCTGGATCGAATGGCCCTTGGTAATGCGCCAATCAAATTCACATCATCACTAACTCGCGTGATTTCAAATCGTGCTAAGGCATCGAGTGCATCAGCATCATCGCGCAATAAATCAGCACTTCGCACTAAAGCTTGAGTCACGCCAGGGCCAAGTTCAGTTTCTAGCATTGGAAGAATTGTGCTTCGAACCCGAACTCGAGAAAACTTGCTATCGCTATTGTGGGGATCTTCAAAAACTTCTAAGTCGCTAACTTCAGCTCGAACGATTGCGCGATCGATCCCTAGGAATGGCCGACGATAAATCCCTTCGATTGCGCGCATCCCAGAAAGTGAGCGCGCACCAGAACCGCGCGCTAATCCAAGTAGCACGGTTTCGGCTTGATCTTCCAAGGTGTGACCCAACAAGACGGCCTTTGCTTTGTGTTCAGTAACAACATTGCTAAAAGCTGTGCGACGTGCATTGCGTGCTGCGGCTTCCATGCCACCTGAGCCGGCGCCCGATGCCACATCAACATTTATGATCAAGACTGGGTCGGCGCCAAGTTTTCTTGCAGCTTCAGCGGCGGCTTGCGCAGTTTTTGCCGAGTCCACTTGAATCTGATGATCAATGACAATGGCACCAACATTGATCGTTTTTTCATTACCGACGTGAACTGCACATTTCACCAGAGCCAAACTGTCAGCGCCACCACTGCAACCAACAAAAACCAGATCGCCTGCTTCTAAGTCCGCAAGATTAGCAATGAGGCCTTGTCGAAGTTCCAGGTTGATCATGCTCTGACTCTACGCAATTAACTTGGGTCTAGAATGTCAGTATCGTTACAGGCGATATCGTTACAAGCAGTAAAGCGGAAATCTAGAAATGGCGGGACATCATGACACTTGAGTTTGACGTACTAGTAGAGATCCCTGGTGGCAGCCGCAATAAGTATGAAGTTGATCATGAAACCGGCCGCCTACGCCTTGACCGCATGCTTTTCACTGCCACTCGCTACCCTCGCGACTATGGCTACATCGAAGGCACCCTGGGCCAAGATGGAGATCCATTAGATGCTCTCGTGCTGATTGAAGAACCTACTTTTCCGGGTGTATTGATCCGATGCCGTGCGATCGCAATGTTCCGGATGAGCGACGAAGCTGGCGAAGACGACAAGATCATGTGCGTTCCAGCCCATGATCCACGCAAATTGAGTTTGCAAGACATTGGTGACATGCCAGAATTCGAACGCCTTGAAATTCAGCATTTCTTTGAAACTTACAAAGACCTTGAACCAGGTAAGTCAGTTGAAGGCGCTACTTGGGGTGATCGCACCGAAGCTGAAGCCGAAGTGCTGGCTTCAATCGCGCGCGCGAAAACCGCTCACTAAAACTAAACGTTTGCTACCGCTGGAAGCCCAGACTTAAGACGATTAACCACGTCCACTGCGCTCCAACCAGTTGGGAACTCTTTCAACATTCCTTCGACGTCACTTGTGGTCGCACCTAATGTAAGTAGCGGAGCTTCCTTGTAACCATCTGGGCGCTCTTGACCTAGTCCAACTGCAGCAACTAGTCCGTTACACAAACAGATACGTGCCTCGAGGTCAGCTTCATCGCCACCCTTTTTCAAGTAAGGACTGTCTGGCTCGGCAGCACATCGGTAACTAACTTTGCCTGCTTCATCAATATGGCTAGAACGTAAATAACCAAGATCGCAAAGTCGTGGTCGCGCTTTGTAAACTTCCGCATCGCCGACTGTGCCTGGCAGGTCAACAACCTTGAATGGGAAGCCAGTTGGTGAAGCCCGGTGATCGGTGCGCACTCGCAAATTACCTTCGCGCGCAGCTTGCAACATTTGCTCGCGGTATTCAGGCAACAAACCTGACTCATTACTTAATGCGAACAGCGAACCAACCTGAACACCTTCGGCGCCGAATGCAACAGCTTCGGCAACTGAGTCAGGAGTTGCGCGTCCACCAGCAAGCCAAAATGGCAAACCGACATCGGCGACCTTTGGAATGTTTGCTTCGTCTTTTGGACCGTAACCGGTTTCGGTATCTTGCAATTTACGAGGTGGCGCGTTGTGTCCACCGGCCATGAAGTGCTCAACAACAAATCCGTCTGGTCGAGTTATTTCATCGCGTGCTAAGTAAGACGCCAGAACTTCTGCAGTCACGATTGCTAAGAAGGCCGGGCGAGGAAGTTCTGGTGCTTTTCCAAATGACTCAAGTGGATTGAACTCCAAAATTGGAGCAGCCATTCCGGCTGGGCGATCTGCATCAATACTTAATTGGCCAGACTTACCTTGCGAGAAATCCGTCATAAGTTTTGGAATTTCGCGAGGAATTCCGGCGCCCATCAAAATTGCATCGACACCAGCTAACATCGCACCGTAAAGTGCAGCGGGCGTTGCAGTCTGAAGTTTTTCTAAAAAGTTAATACCAACTTTTCCATTGCCAGATTGCTTGGCAAGCCAAACTTCAACGAAGTTGGAAGCAACTGCGAGTTGGTCGTGTTCTTTGTGAGCGTCCAAACTCAGTCGACGCATCGGACGAAATGGCTTACCCTGGCGGCCTTCTGGTTTGTAAAACTTAGCCAAGATTTCTTCGGCAACTTCTGGATACGGAAAGTGAGCAAGAGCTTCTTGCATGTGCCCACCTTCATCACCATTTTGCAGGCGACGAGTTACGACAGTTTCTAACGCAGTACCTGAGACGACACCGAGTTGTCCCTCATTTGCGACGGTGCGAGCTAAGTACCAAGAAGATACTGCTGCGCCCATGCCACCTTGAATAATTGGTGGCAAGCCCAGGTTGTTCATGAAGTCTCCAAAACCTCTCGTTGGCTACGGTAACGTAACCTACGCTAGCGTAACCTACGCAACCGTAGGTTGGAGCATTAACCCACATTTAATGGGTTTTGTAGGTCAGAAATCTAGGAATTTAGGGTTTCTGGCTGGTTTTCGGGCTGATCTACAGTTTTGCCTTCAAGATGACGTACACCTGGAACTGAAATTATTACGGCCAGGATAACTATGAATATGACGCCCATATAAATCAGAGTCGTTGATGAACCAAACTTTTCAGTTAATGGACCAGCCACGATCAATCCCAGTGGCGCTAACGCCAGCGAACCAAATGCATCATAGGAAGTAACTCTGGAAAGTGATTCGCGTGGGATGTTGCTTTGCATTGCGGTCTGCCACAGAACAAAAAAGAAATCAAATGCGATGCCAGCAAAGAACGCACTGATCATGATTAGTGGAATCCAGTTAGTTGCGCCCATAGTCAGAATCCACCCAGCTACTGCAACCTGTGCACTAAGTGCTATCACCAATGGATGCTTTGGCCGAATTTTTAATGAGAAAAGAACTCCGGCAACCATTCCAGCTGAGAGTGCTGCCAAAATCCAGGACCAAGGCTTTGGTCCACCAAGCTCTTGTTCAGCATGGACTGGACCTACTACCGCAAAGACACTTTCAAAAATCATGTTCAGGATCGCATAGCCTGCGACAACTGCGACAACCCAACTTCTACTCGAAAATTCCTTCCAGCCATGTACTAAATCAGCGTAAACGGTTGGTGAGTGCTCAGTCTGAACTCGAGTCTTTCCATATTTACGCAGCGTGAAAACCATTAAGCCAGCAATCAAGAAACTAATTCCATCCGCAACCATTGCCCAGCCCGCACCAATTCCAGCGACAAGGATTCCGCCAGCAACAGTGCCTGCGATGTTGGCGCCATTGGCACCTAATCCAATGACCGCATTTGCAGACTGCAAATCTTCCTCGTCAACAATCTCTGGTATCAAGCCTGCAAAAGCTGGCCACCATAACGCATTTAATGATCCACTGATAAATGCAATTACAGCCAGACTAAAGACTGTTGCTGATCCATTGATTAACATGACGCCGTTTGCAATAACAAAAGCACTCAACAAAATGTCAGAAACACCAACGACAAGTGCTCGCGGGAATCTATCTGCAATCACTCCGCCAAATAACATGAATAAAACCATGGGGCCCATTTGTGCAGCCATGACAATACTTAATGAAGAAGCGGTTGCATCTTCCAAACTCAACACACCAAATGCCAATGCAATTGGTCCAAGACCATTTCCAAGATTTGAAATTATTCTTGCCGTAAGTAAAGTTCGAAAAGCGGGGACTAACCAAAGTCGCTTTAGATCAGCAAGCATTTTTATCTCACTGATAAATCAGTATTGGCATCATTAACCCAGTTGATCACGCCTTGCCATGGCGTCCAGCCTTCTTCAACCGCAAAATGTCCAGCGCCTTGGATCAGAACAAATGGTAGGTCCAGTGGTGTTGCATAAGTCTGTTCTATTCCCTTAGGTAGCCACGGATCTGAGTCGCTACCTAACAGCAAAGTTGCTCCAGCTGCTTTGTGGGCAGCGGTCTTAACATTTTGAGCAGAAAGATCCAGTTGAAAATCTGGGACTTCGCCGCACAAATCTGGATCCGCGGGTGCAACCAACATAACTCTGGATGCTTGCTCTTTAAGGATCTCGCTCTGACAAATGTGTAGCCAAGTTAGGCATCCCAGTGAGTGGCCAAACACGAGCAGCTCGCCATCGCCTGCTTCCTTGAGCATGTCGAGTTCGACTTTCAAAACTGCAAGCCACTTTGCCAAACTAGGCAATTCGGTATCCGGTAGCTGCGGGTAAGCAACCACATGACCTTGTTTACGCAGGGCTGTGGCCAATAGCCGGTGCCAGTGACCATCGGGACGTTCGTTGCCCCACCCATGAATAATCAATACCCGCTTCATGTATGCAACATTAGCGGTCATGCGAACTGATCTTCGCCGTAGAATAAAGAAATGGCTGAGTATCAAATTACCTACTGGCGCGACTTTCCTTCAATGGTTGTTGTTCGAAATGGTGACGAAACCGTGAAAGTTTCCCTAGCCAGCCGATTCCAAGAAGCCATCGACGAAGCAGCCATGAGATTAGATGCTGCTGATGCAGATGCATATCTAGATGGTTGGGTTCGTGGTGATTGGACTTCAGCTGATGGCGAGCCAACCGAAGTTGCCGAACGCATAAG
>Ga0315908_10003950_pt1 | contig 10734 bp, 3 predicted proteins | sample LakEriMetagenome_12_FD_203520 | JGI IMG/M metagenome (GOLD analysis project Ga0315908, IMG submission 203520) | Freshwater fungal communities from buoy surface, Lake Erie, Ohio, United States - Buoy 4 MA124 | ecosystem: Environmental > Aquatic > Freshwater > Lake > Lake biofilm | place: USA...
ATTGTTTTCCAGCAAAGATCAATCTTTATTAATCGGGGGGAATTCCTTCTTTATCTTAAATCTTGGCCTTTACATTTTCAATTGAATCAGATGATTCCACATCTAATGTGATTGTTTTTCCAGTCAAAGTCTTTACGAATATTTACATTAATAAGATATTAATTGTTTATATCAAGATATTGAATTTTAATATCCTCTTGTTATATTTATTATATAATTTAATAAGTATATTTTTATTTTATTATTGTCATGATCAAATCAATTTAATCATTAGTTATATATATTTTTTATATTTAAAAGATCTCTAAAATTAGGACCTTAAAAATAAGAATAGTTTTATGAGTTTATCTAATTTTACCTATTATTTTTTTTATCAGAATGATTGTTAATCGAGTTATAATAATTGTTAAAATTTATATCATGATTATTATTGTTATTTTTAATAATGAAAGGGTTGTCTTATTCATAATTATTAGCAAAATTGAAAATACTGTTTTTCTTGTTCTTTCTATTTTAAACACACGAAATAATAATTTTTTAATCTATATCATTGTCGATTAATTCTCCTTATTCACTGACTACCTTTTCAATAATATCCTATTCATTTAAATAACATTAACATTCTGATTATGTTGTTTAGTTATTTTATATATTTTTAGAGCTTTCATCATTATTTTAATTGCCACTCATACAAATTATTAAATTATTAGATTATTCTATTTATGATTAATTTAATTATTGGGATTAACTTTCATTAATTTGTGATATATTCTTATTACTTAAATTAATATCTTTTTAAATATTTTCATTTAAAATATCAATTTTTTAAAATTCCTTATTTATATTTTTTTATTTATCCAATTTAACGTTATTTTGAATTTTACTTTATGTTTAGGTTTAATATATTTAATTTTTAGATTTTTAATTTATATTATTTTTTAAAATTTTATTTATTAAAATAGATATGTTTGGTAAAATACTATCTATTTAATTTAAATTTAATTTAATAATTTATTCTTAATAATTTCTAAGTTATTGTTATACATATTTTTACTGAATTTTAAATATTTCTTTATTGTTAATATTTTCATCCTATATTAATAAAAATTATAATCTTACAAATATATTTTGTTCATCTTAAAATTCATGAACATATAAACATTATTTATTAGTGCATTCAATATTTTTCAAAAAATATTGACAATATTTAGTCGTTCCATAAGAAGCTTTTATAATTCAATCTTTGTAATTAAAATTATCAACACTCTAAAAATATCAATAAAATAAAATTAATTGAAATGAAAGCAATATTAAATATTATTGATAAATTTACTTATATTGCCAAAATAGCTTCCAACTCATTTTAATATGTAATATAAGCACTATAACTATATCCTTAAATACCATTTTAATTAAATCCACTATTTTTATTGACCATTATTTTTAATATATTGCCGTATTGTCCAAAAAATTCCTATTAAACTAACAATTTTTCATCAGCTATATCTGGAGCTAAACCAATAACATATATTAATTTTTTTTAAATAATTCTCAATTTCAAAAAAGATTAATTTTTTTAAATATTTTCAAATTTATTTGATGTATTTGTATTATTTAAAAAACTATTATCATTATTATCATTTAAGTCAATTATTTGAAAATTATCTTCTTAATATTATTTTTATATATTTTAATTATTAATATTTTCTAATGTGTTAATAATCTATTAACTTTTTTATCTTTAATTATTTTATATCTATATATTTTTAATTTAGTTATCTTTTCCTGTTCAATTTGATGTTTCAGATTTATTTACTTCTTAAGATTCTTATATAAATTAATTATTTATTGAATTTTTATTTATTTTTGAATTATTAATAATTACTTTAAGAGAAAGAATATAGGTTTTGAGTGTTTGTTCTCATATTTATTTAATATATTAAATTAATTATTTAAATTATGAATCTAAATTTATTTATCATTTAAATTAATCATGAATATTATAATATTATTTAATAAATTATTTATATTTTCTTTGAATTTATATGAAAACATATTAGATTTAAAAATATTAATACTTTAATCAGCTTAAAAATATAATTAAATAATTTATGATTATAAAAAACTGCTATCAATTGATAGCAGCCGCCAGAAATTATATTTATCACAGATTGTTGTCTCTCCAAAGTCTATGTTTTTACATGGATAAATATAGAGACACTTATCTCTTCATTTATCGTAGTTTAACTTATAGATTTGGAGTGAGATACTTTCATAAAAGACTAGCTTTGAAAGAGAGTCAATTACAAATATAAATTTCTGGCTAACTACTTTTAAAGTAGCTATTGAATTTTATAATTTATTATTTAAATAATTTGATTTATTAGATTTTTAATACGGTATATTTTTATATCTTGATAAACTATATAATTTAAATATTATTTTAAAATTAATTATTATATTAAATCATATTTTTTTTTTTAATTTATATATTTTTCTGTTGATTATATTGTTATTTATATTTAATTACTAACATTGTAAAATATTTACTAAATTTTACTTCTATTCTTCATTCAATTATTATATTGTCGTGAGTAATAATTAATTATTATTTTATTATATTTAATTGTAAATATTTTTGAATTCTTTTAAAACATCAATATTTTTAATTTTTGATTTCATATTTTTTATCCTTAGCTTAATTTCAGTCTTTAAATAAATAGAAATAAAATATTTATATATTTTTTACTTCTTCATTCATAAATATTCCATATGGATCTTCTTCATAATCTTAACTATCTTCAACATTTTTATCATTATTTTTATATTTATCATATTTTTCATTATCTAATTAATCACTATTTTCTTCTTCACCATCTTCAATTTCTTCACTTATATCATTAATGTTTTTATTTTATGTGTTATTGAATAGTGAAATCAAATCTTTTTTTTAATTTTTTATTTCTTTTTCTTTTTTTTTATTTTAAAACAAATAATTTTATAACATATTTATTAATAAAATAAAAAATTATTAAAAAATTTCTTAATTTTAAGTGTTATTGTACATCAAATTTGTAAAAGCTAAAATAATTAATTTTCTATAATAAATTTATTTTATAATAATTTTATGATTTGATTGAAATTGATTAATAATAATAAATAAGATTTTATCTTATATAGAAAACTATTATAAAGCGTCAACAGTGAATTAATAATAGAAAATAAAGAGATTATTAAAAACATTCAAAAGATTTTACTTATAAAAATTTTGTTAAATTGTTAAATTAAATTATGAATAAGTTTGTTAAATAATAATATAAACATGTTAAATATTAAGAGCTAGTTTTTGAATAATTAACTATAAAATGATAATTGCAGTAGCTTTATCTACTTCCAAAGCATCTTTATTATTAACAACAATAAAAACGAGATCAATTAATAAATTAATGTGAGAATCTTTAATTTGATTAACATTATACTCTATTAAATAATTAATAAATTCAAACTAAAAACTAAAAGAATTATATTTTTAAACTAATTTACTACTACCTCCCTCCAAAATATCAATCATTATTTAAGTTACTTTCTAACCATTTATCAATAAATCCTTTATAAAATCCATAATATCTTCATCATAATCAACATCATCTGGCTAAAAAACATCTTTTAACAATGACTTACATTCATTTTCTAACAAATCTTAATGCAATTCAACGATAATTTTTTTAGAAGAAATGCATCTCAAAATATTCCAACATTTATTAATAATTAACTAATCTTTCCTTTATGAAATTTTCAATTACTGCTAAATATTAAAAACTAGCTTCTATAAAAGAGATTGTAACAAATAAGATTAAGATTGAATGAGGGTATAATAATTATCAACAATATTATAAATTAATTCATAATAATACTCATCAGATTATGTATTTAATTTATCGACCAAAATAAGAATAAGATTTTCAAGCTACTACTAAATTTAATTAGAAACATTTTTTTCCTCTATGCTTGTGTTCTAAATAATCTAAGTAAAAGATTCGATAGCCATTCTATTTAAAGCAATTGAAGGATTATCATTATATGAGTTAATTTAAGCTACTAGATAAGAAAGAACAGGTAAATGTAATAAATGTTCATAATAATAAGCAATAAACATAGTAAGTTTGTACTTAATAAATTTATTCTAATTATCAGCAAACAAAGAATTATAATTTAAAGCAATTAAATTTAGAATAGAAGCTAAAAGATCCTATCTGTCCTCCATCAAATAACCAAAACCAGAAAGCAGAGTAATAGCTATAATCTAAGAATCTAAATCGGAGCTTTATTGTAATAATCCTATCATTTACTGAGTATAAAAAGAAGTACATCCATCAATATTATCACACATCTATTCTGCTAATTTTACCATTGAGCAACTCACGCTCTTAATCTCCTGTTTGTCTATTCTATCCAAAGAACTCTTAACTGCTTCTTCTGGGTTATCTTCAAATAATTACTATTCACTTTTATCAGATATCATGTACTTCAATATCAGTTTCAATATTTCTTCTTTATTATTACTGAGTTATTTATAATAACTCATACTTTACACACAAAGTTATACAATATCTATTATTGCAATTATACATTCTTCTCGTTGTTTATCTTAAAATATTTCAGATATGTTTTGCAGTTGTTACAGTTCTTCAATGATCTTATCAATTAGTTTTAAAGAATGAGAATATAATTGAGTTTGCTCTATTTTAGTGCTGTCTAATTGGATTAAATGTTCTAACAAATTGCTTAGACTTTATAAAGAATACTTTTTGATCCTATAAATAAAATCTGGGTTAGAAACTAATATGATGGATTAAGATGAATTACAGTTGAGACCTAATATGACTAGCAATAAGGAAGAGATGGTGTAACTATTTGAAATTATTATTTTTTAAATAAGTTATTAACCACTTTTCTTAAACTTTCCTAAAAGAGTATGTATAAACCTGACCAACTGCTCAATAATATTGATGTACTAATATTCTTAACTTTATTAATACATAATAAGAGACTTGCTTAATATTTAAAAAATAAGAACATCTGTCTTATTAAAGATGTCTTATAAATGATGTATTTTAACAGTTGACTACAAGATGGCTTACAAAGCCATAAACTAATCAGCAGGTTTTAAACAAAATTATTAATTAAATAATGATTAAATAAGAGTATTCCTAATTCTATCATCATTATCAGTTAATAACAATAAAGCAAGACTATCCTTTAAGATGATTTTATGATGGGTTGATAATTGAGGACTGAGCAATAAAGTAAGTAGGAGTTATAGATCTGTTTGTTGATTGGATAGAGAGTAGTTATTTGACATGCTTTTGTTTTTTAGATAGTTCTTAATGGCTAGCAGGCTTGATAGACAGAGTTAAGATTAACATTCTTCGTTAAGGATTATATTTTAGAGCGAAACTAGGTAGTCTTCTTTCTTGCTTAAGAGAAACAGCTCAGATTCTATTTCTTTTTAAGTCTCATTATCTTTTGAAAGGTAACTTTGTTAAAGCAGAGAAGCTATCTTTAATATTTCCTCCTCCATTATATATTATTCTTATAGATATTTATTATTATTATTTTAACTTATATTTTTATTCATTATCATCATTATTATTACTACTATTATTATTCATATATTCTCTATAAAAATTATCATATTATGTTGCAATTTTGTAAATTTTGGTAATTACAATTACAATTTTTATTTTCTTTTTAATATTGATCTTTCTTAAATTTGAATATATTTTTAGACCCCTTCAAATTCATAAAGCTTACTTTATTCTGACTTGAAATCAAAAGTAAATTTTATTTAAAGTTGTAAGAGATAGTATTTAATTAATCAATAGGAATAATTTACTCTTTTTAAAAGGTTTTCAAATTCCAAATAATGATTGAGTTTTTGAAGTGAGCAGATACCAAATACCTTTAATCAATAAACAATAACTCTATAATTTGAATATATTATTAGTTTTCAGTGTTAAGTCTCTGCATTTCTTGCATTTTTTCATCATAAATCACTATTTATCCCTAATGACATCCACATCCTATCATTTTATTTAATTCTGAGTATTTTAAAGTTGTTACTATTTATTCCATCTTTATTTCTTATTTTTCTATTAATATTTAATCACTTTTATCATTATTTTCATCAAATAATTTTATGCATTTATTTTGGAAAGCTATTAAATAATTATTTTTCAAATAAACAGTATTAGAAATTATTATTTAGAATTATTATTCTTTACTACTTTTATCTCCAAATGAATAAATTATTATTTTGTTTATGCATGTTATAAATAAATCTTATTTTTAACCTGCAAATTGGATTTTCATTATTTTTTAATCTATTTGGATTTAATTAATAAAAACAAATTAATTATAAAATGATATTATTTGTTCATTATTAACAACTGCTAATAATCCAGATTTTGAAAATGCCATCTATGTTACAATGTTGAATTTATTCATTATATTATTTAATTTTTTTTTGAAGATATATTTATCAGAATTATATTGTAAAACTTAACCATTTAGTAAACCAACACATAGTTTATTTTCATTTTTATCAAAACTCATACATATTCCAGAATCTTCTAAGATTAAATCTAATTATTTTGTTTTCTCGAATATTTCCGTTTGTTTTTATTCCATTATATAATTTATTTTATAATCTAATCTATTTTATTTTATTTAATTTTAAATCAATAAATATAATATATTTTCATCAATATCTGTGTATTTTTCTTGTAATTTTATCATTTATTTCTTTCTTTTTTTCATAAAGCAATTTAATTTGATCATTCTTTCCTTGTTTTTTTAGATTATTAATTTGTTATTAAACTCTTCTTTTCTTTAAAATTAAAAATATAAATTACTTTTCTTATTTCTCTTTCATTTTTATTATTGAAAATTTCTTTATCATTTTTTTATTCAAATTTTTTCTTAACTTTTTACTGTAAATCCCAAATTTTAGAACTGTTAATAGAAGAGTCTTTCTACTTTGCCTTTTTTATTTGCTTTCTAATTTCTCTAGGAGGCACCATAATAACATTTTTATCAACAAGATCCTTAAATAAGTATTATAAAAATTAAATATTAGTAATTAATAATTTAATTTTATATAAATAAAAAAAAATTAATAAAAAACTATAAAACTAAATTACTAATAAATAATAATTAAATTAAATATGATAAAGTTAAAATAATTATATATGATGATAAATTAATATACCTCGTAATTGCCATGAACTACACTAGTGTTTTTAAATTAAAAATACTCATCAATTCCATCAATATCATCTGTAATGTTTTGACTAACAATTTGACCATGAATTACATGATATTCATCATCCATTCCCTTTAAAATATTGTTAATTTGCTCTAATTCTCTTTCTATTTTTAATGTATTTTTATTCAATTTTTTTCCATCAAGAGAAAGACTCTAGATTAAATCATTTTAATTTTTAAAGCTCACTATAGCAATTAATGTTTTTTATTTATTTTATTTTATTAGCTCTATTTTTTCTACTTAAAAATCTTTTAATAGTTTTTATTCTAAATCATATCTTGTTGTGTCTTCACTTAAATTTTATATTATAATTTTATTTTCATTTTATTTGCTTTAATCTTAATTTTACTATTAAAAAAGGTTTAAGACTGTAATTTATTTGCTCATCAATTACTTTTTATCAGATTTCAAAGCTAATTATGTGAATTTTTAGTCTTAATATAAAATACTACATTATTTAAAGTTTTCTTTGTTTTATATCCATATTTTCTAAATTTTTCCATATTATTTAAAATGTTCTATTATTTATTACTAATTCATTTAACAATCTAAGTTATAAACATTGAGTGTTCTTTTTTTTAAATCTGTCATTTAAACAGCACTTAAATTTGATTGATTTTAAAAAGGGTTTAATATTTCCATTATATTTGATATTTGTATAAATTAACTTTATTTTATAATATTTATTATTTTATAATTAAACTTAATTTTACTAAATATTATTAAATAAATTAATTTATCTTACATAATATATATAATTTTTCAAAAAAAATATTAAGTTAATATTTCAAAATAAGATTTTAATAATTATAATAATAAAATAAATCTTAAATGAATTAAAATAATCAAGGAGTAACGGATTAAAAATAATCCAATGAGGAATAGAAACAATAAGAATAAGTTTAGAATTAATAAGATTAATAACCAGAATAGACTGATAAAAATAAATAAGTAATTGAACCAAAAAAATAAGAATGTTAAGATTGTATCAATAAGTTTGAATAGATTAAAAAAGATTGTACAAAATGTACTGCTGATGTATTATGTCAAGAACATAAGTACGATAAGTTGGTTATTAAATGTGATAAATGTTAACATAAACTTAATTTCTGTAACAATTTAGTCTCTTGTTAAATATTTTGATAAAAATATATCTTATTTTATTGCTTTTATATTTTTATTTTATTTATAAGCTAAAATTATTAATCTGTATTTCTTTTAAAATAAAAAAAATTGTTTTCTTAATTATTATAATAAGTAAGAGATAAAATATTTATTTATAAAAATAATTAAGATAGTTTTATTAAATAAATATTGATAATATTAAGCTAATTTTCTAAAAAATAGCTTATAATAATTAATAAAGATTTCACTGAATTTGCTTACATATAGGACAATTAGTCTTTTATTTAAACCAACCTTTAACACATTTACTGTGAAAAATATGACGACAGTTAAGTTTCCTTAAAGTTTAGTTATTATAAAAGTTTTAACAACAAATACAGCATCTATAAGTAAAATTAAAATAAGATACTCGTCTTGTTAAAGAGGATTATTTTATAAATCATTCCTGAGAAAGTAAAATTTGATGGTTTTGTTTTTATAAACTTAGTTATTGGAGTCAATTTATTAACCTGTAATGATATTGTCAATAGTTTATTGAAAATTTCTGAAAATTTGATTACTGTTTTGAATATTGTCAGAGTTTATGTGGAAGTTCATAACTTATTAGCCTATTTGTTCTAGATTCATTAGATCTGAATTTATATTGTTTATACTTTATAATTGCAACATTGGAAGCATCAGCTATAATTTCGCTTTAATATGGATTAAATTTAGAGATAGTTCATGAATTCTTTATTGTTAAATTTAATTGTCACCGCTATTACTATTTTCATTCTTTTTTTATAATTCTTATTTTAATTGTTTATTTTCTGACATCAACTTTATATTTTCTTTTTTTAGCTGTATATTTTCATATATTAAAAAATCTTATTGGTATTCTTTTTTACTTTTCATTAATATTTTTAGTAATAATTATAATTCAATTCAATTTTTTCTTTATTTATTTTATAATCATATTATAAAGTAAATTATTTTTATAAATTATTTATAATTATATATTTTATTGATTTTAATTTTTACATGAATGAATTTTTATTGTAAGTTAATAAATTAAAAAAAGAATAATTTGTATAAGAATATTAAAAATAAAAATTTAGATTACCAAATTTATAAAAAAATAAATCGATTTAATTTTTAAATGAAAAAAAAATAATAAACGAATTTAATTAAAAATAATAAAGTGAAAAGCTAATGAATAATTCGATGAATGTAAATTTTATATTTTTATTTTCTAAGAATAGTAAAGTTTAAAAATAAAATTTAGATTTAAATTCTGAAGTATAATTATGAATATTTATGGAGAATTAATGCTAAAAATTAAATAAAGAAAATGAAACTCTAAAAATAAATTAATAAAAAATAAATTTAAATATAATTTAGTTATAAAATGAATTAGTTAAATTTAAGTAAGTAATTTTGTAAATTATATTATATATTGAACTATCTATTAACTTTTATATTTTTATTAGCAAAATTAACTTCAAGAAAACTAAATTAAAGATTAAAGAGAATTTATTAAAAATTCATAAAATAATTATGAAAATCTAAAGATATAAATTGAAATAAAAGAAGATATGATATAATAACTTTAAAATCAACAAAATTAGTTTGAAGATAAATTTAAACTTTTATAAATAGAATAAGATAAATAATTGAAATAATTATAATATTAGTTTGAAGAAAAATAAATATATTCCGAAAAAATTTTACTATAATTTGAAAAATTAAAAGAAAGTTATTCTTAATTAGACTTTAAATTTAAATAATAAGAAGTTCTTTCTTTTAGATAAGATTAAAAATTCAAAAAAATACAAGCTTATGAAAAATAAATTATGAATGAAAACATAAATGATTTTTAAAAAAATTAAAAAATAACAGATAAACTGGATTAATTTAAAGAAGAAAATGCTTAATTAAAAGATAAATTGATTGAAATTGACAGATTTAAGAAAAATTTTTAGGAAAAAAATAAGAAGCTACAAAAATAATTAGATTAAATACATTATGAATATTTTATAAATCTGTAAGAATACTAAAATTTAGAAAAATATAATATTAACAATAAATAGATGAACTTATATTAATTTAATTGTTTAAAATAATAAGTAAATTATAATTAATTATTTTAACATAAGTTGCAACAATAAAAAAAAATAATAGAATAATAATAATTAGAAATCAATTAATATTAAAAATAGATTAAAATCTTAAATGAAAAATTATAAAAATTTAAATCATGTATTTATTATTTTTAATTACTTAGTATCTAAATAAGATAAAGA
>Ga0315908_10003952_pt1 | contig 10732 bp, 11 predicted proteins | sample LakEriMetagenome_12_FD_203520 | JGI IMG/M metagenome (GOLD analysis project Ga0315908, IMG submission 203520) | Freshwater fungal communities from buoy surface, Lake Erie, Ohio, United States - Buoy 4 MA124 | ecosystem: Environmental > Aquatic > Freshwater > Lake > Lake biofilm | place: USA...
TTCCGCTCGTTCGGCGTCCGGCACACCGGGCAGATGGTGACGACGAGTTTGCGCTTCGGTTCGCACGCGTAGGCCGTGCCACAAATGCGGCACTGGATGGCAATGCGGCGGCGATAGACCTCGCGCTTGCGGTCGCGCCAGAAGCTCAGAAACCACAGGCCACAGACCACGGTGACACCCACGGCCATGAAAAAAATGATCAAACTGCCGAGTGGGATGGGGATCATGGCTTCACCACCTCCCAGCGAAAGGAAACCTCGCCCCATTCGATGCGCTGCACCTCAGAAGGCTCAAAACGCAACGCTTGAACGGCTGTCTGGAGCTGCTGCATCACCCCCGATTCTTCTGCACTGCCCAGCGGCAGAGCCGTGAGCACCTGCCCTGCGGAACCCACCGCGACGCGAAACTGCACCCGCGTGGGCTGGGTGAGCGCGATGCCAGGCAGTTCCAAGCTCGCTAGGCCACGCTTTGCCAACGTGCTGCTCATCACAGCGCGCAGCGTGGCCGCGGGCGGCGCGGCCGCAGGCTTCATGACTCGGCGCGGCACTGGCGGCAGAACGTCCCTGCCAGGCGTGAACAAGCTTGGCTGCTTGACCGCATCGTCGGCGGGTTCCAACTCCCGCAGCTTGAGCTCATAACCTTCAAAGGAGGGACGAAAGGCCAGCAGCGCACTTTCCAACGGCGCGGCAGATTCGTCTTCGTTCAGCAGCGCAAAGCTGCGGTCTTGCGCACGATGGATCAGCGCCAGCGCCGCCGGATCATGCGGATCGAGGGAGATCACCCGCTGCGGACTCGTCGCCACACGCTGGGTCACAGGATGCACGATGCGAAAGACGAAAAAGAACCCCGCCATCGCCCCCATGAGCACCAGCAGCGCCGCCACAAGGTGCCAGGTCGAGTGATCACGCGCCTGCCATGCAAAGATCAACGGCTCGTGCGGGTGCGGTTTGGCAGACATCGGCTGGGATGCAGGTTTACGACTTCGGTGGCACGGTGGAGTGCGCCACCTCGTAGCCAAGATCGAGCGCCATGTTGCCGATCTCGATCACTCGGCCAAAGGGTGCCTGCTTATCGGCATGAATGATGGCACGGCGCTCGCCCTCGCGGTGCTCCTTGAGCTTCTCCCGCAACTCGGCGGTGCTGAGGCGCATGCCGTCAAAATACAGCGAGTTCTCCATCCCCGCCGCGATGGTGATGATGTGCGCGCGATCAAAGCCGGTGAGGCGCGAGTTCGACTGCGGATGGTCCACCGTGATGCCGGAATGCTGCACAAAACCGCTGCTGAAAAGAAAATAGACCAGCAGCAGCAGGATCGTGTTCAGCAGCGGCGCGGTGTAGAGCCACGGGCTTTGCTTCGGCAGATTGCTTTCGAGCTTCATGGTTGGTCTCAGTTCACAGTGTCCAGCGGGCGGTTGTTGGTTGGACCTGCCGGACGCTGCATGGGGCAGACGCTCATCCTTGCAATCCGCGCATGCGTTTCGCCGCTTTGGGTGCCTCGGTTTCCGCCGGGCGGAATTCCACGATGTTGTCGGAGCCTTTCGCATCCTCGATCAGGTTCACGATCTCAATTCCGGCGCGCTCAAGGTCATGCATCAACGAGCGAGCACGGGCGCTGAGGAAGGCGAAGGACAGGTAGGCCGGAATCGCCACGACAAGACCAAGCGCGGAGGTGATGAGGCTTTGATACACGCCACGAGCTACATCCGCATGAGTCGCGACGCCATTGGCAGAAGCAAGGCCGGTGAAACTGTCCAGCAAGCCGATCACGGTGCCCAGCAGGCCGATGAGCGGCCCCGCATGCGCAATGGCATTCAAAATTCCCAAAAAACGCTCCAGACGCGGCACCTCAAGCTGCCCGGCCTCCTGTACGATTTCTTTGAGCTGCTCCCGCGGTGCGTGATGCCGCAGCAGCGCCGCATGGATCACACGACCGGCAGGCACCCGAGTCGCCACGCACTCCTGCAGCGCCTCGGCAAAGTTCCGGCGGCGGATCAGGCTGGCCAACCCGGCCAGAAACTCGCCGATGTTCATGCTGGCACGGTGAAAGTAGGCCAGTCGCTCTACAAAGATCGCTCCAGCGAAGCACAGGCACCCAATGAGGAGCCAGACCAGCGGTCCGCCTTTGGAGATAAGATCAATCATGGGCTGGGAAACAGAGAATGAGGTGAAAAATGCCGCACGACGCGTCACTTGGAGAGATGCAACGTACAAAGCATGTTTTATGCCGATCAGGACGGCTTGTAAACACTGGAAATAAACCGGATGACTGGGGCGGCTTCAACCCTCGATGCCCCCAACCAACCAATGACAGCCTAGAAACGCTGCGATTCCACCAAAGAGCACCAGAACGACAGGCGAATTGATCTTGGAGTGGATCGCTGCTTCCTCCAGATCTTTCAGAAGCCAGTCTGCCGCAATAACGAATCATACCCCACCTCTATCATCACCATGAACCTTCGTTCCATGCTGCTTCTGATGCTATTTGCTGGTCCGAGTCTATCGGCCGACATCACCGCTGAAAAGCTCGACTCCGTCCTCCGCTTGGCCTGCAGCGGTAAAACCATCTGCGATTACCAGATGCAGCCCGGTGCAGTGCCTGAAGGTGTCGCCGCCGCCTTCGCCCATGGAGCGCATCTGCATCCGATCTACTCACCCAGCGGCAAAATCGTCACCGGCAATCATCAGCCCGATCATCCCTGGCAGCGCGGGGTGTGGATCGGCTGGACGAAAACGGAGTTTGGCGACTCGCATCCTGATTTCTGGAACATGGGCAAGGATGGCAAGATCGCCGCCGAAGTGCGCTTTGAGAAACTCGTTCAACTCACGGAAAGCGGCTTCATCAGCCAGCATGTCTTTTTCGATCACCGCCACTCGCCCGATGAAAAAGTGCTGAATGAGACCTGGGAGGTCTCGGTGTCTCAAAAGACGCTCGATGGCACGCTCACGAACATTATCGACCTCATCAGCACCCAAACCTGCGCGGGCGAAAAGCCTCTCAAACTCCCGAAATACCACTACGGCGGCCTCGGCGTGCGTGGCAGCTCGCTTTGGAACGCCATCGATGCCGTCACCATGCTCACCAGCGAAGGCTACGACCGCAAAGCGGGCGACAACACCAAAGCGAAGTGGGTTCACCTCGGTGGCGAAGTCGATGGCACGCCCACCGGCATCGCCGTGCTCATTCATCCGTCCAATTTCCGCTTCCCGCAGCCGCTGCGTTTGAATCCGAAGAACCCGCAGTTATGCGTGGCACCGTCGCAAGATGGTGATTGGGCCATCGAACCCGGCAAACCGTATATCTCCAAATACCGCCTCCTCGTTTTCGATGGCAAACCGGATGCAAAATGGATTGAAGCACAATGGCAGAGCTACTCGCAGAAGCCCTGACCGTCAGCCCGCCTGAGACTGATCCATCCCATCACAAAACTCGCGAAACGCCCGCACCTGTTCATCCGTCGCCACCCCCGCCACGATGTGACCTGCGAGACTGCGGATGATGTAGGCCTCTTCGGCAGGCAGGGCGAGGTTCTGAATCACGTCACGAGCCACCGCAGCAAAGGTGTTGCCGTTGTAAAAGCAAAACGGTGCCATGCGATGGCATGAGCGGCACAGGTCGATGGCTTCATCCAGCCGCATTTTCGTCTCAAACCGGCTTTCCCAAAGTTGCCGAGTCGCATCATGCCCTTCGGAGGTCGGCTTATGCAAAGCCGACTTCGCGTGGCACAGCATCGCGTTTTGTAGCGTGATGAACTCCCAAGTATAAGTTCGCAACCAGTCCTTGGTCAGCGTCATGACTCACTTCGTGGCATGTTGTTGGGCGGCCTTGATCTCTTTCAGTTCCGCCACTCCCGCGCTTTTCAAATAGCCTTTCCCTGTCTTGGCATACACGGGCTCCGCAGCGAAGCGGTCTTGGATGGCCAATGCGTCTGCCAGCACACGTTGAAAGGCGGGACTGTTCAGCAGTTTCGGATCAATCTTCGTCGTATCCATGCCCTGAGTTTATCTTCCGCCGCCTTCCTCTGCAATCCTTCATTCAAAGCCTTCCCTTGCTCGTTTGAGCCACCGAGGGGCAAAATCAAATTCCGCTGATTCTCCGATTCCATCAGTCACGGCCCAGCTTGACGCGATACTCCACCCAGGGATCAATCAGCGCTGTATCGCTTCCGATAAGCGCCCGGCGTGGTGCTCATGGCGCGGGTGAATTCTCGGCTCATGTGGCTGTGATCACTGAATCCGCTCTCCAGGGCGATCGTGGTGATGGTCGCATCGGTCTCGACCAGGAGTTGGCAGACTTTACCGATGCGAAACTGACGAAGGTAGGCGGAAGGTGTGAGCTGAAAAGCCTTCTTGAAGTGCCGCTGAAAACCCCGAACGGACATACCAGCAAGGCGGGCAAGATCTTCCACCACCACAAGCGAGGCGAAGTGATCCCGGATGTGCTCCAGCACCGGAGTAAATTGGACAAAGGGCGAGGCGATGCTGGCGGCTTTTTGCAGATCCCTCGAGATGCCCGCGAGCCCAACCACGCGCCCATCCCTGCCGCGCAAAGGAATCTTCGACGTGACATACCAGTCGGGACTGGCGGGATGGCGCATCACCATCTCCACCCGCCCCCAGATTTCATCTCCAGCGAGCACTCTTTGATCGTCGCGCGTGTAATGGTCGGCCAGGTAGGCAGGGATAAAATCATGATCGGTGCGGCCGAGAACACCCTTCGGGTCAGCGAAGCCGTGCGCGAGATGCATGATGCGGCTGGCATAGCGGTAAATGCCCTGCGCGTCCTTGATGAAGAAACGCGTGTCCGCATACGCATCGAACAGGCGCAGTTCATACCCGGGCGCGAGTTGGGCGAGGAAATCGAGAGGCGGCGGCAGCGTTTGGGGCATTCGCCTTCCAGTACGCTTCATCCCGATCCGGTTGGCAATCTTTTGGCGTATTCGTCCACAAATCCGCCGTTTGAATCCAAGCGATCTCCAACACGCAATGGCAGAATGAAATTCCACCAAGCGTAACAACAATCCACGAAGCCACCGCTCCCCTCTAACCCCATGGCCATCACCTATCTGAAATCTGGCAAGCCCGAAGTCGAACGCGCCGAAGACGACACCAAAGTGCGCGGCATTGTCGAAACCACCTTGGCGGACATCGCCGCGCGTGGCGATGAAGCGGTGCGTGAACTGTCCGTTAAATTCGACCGCTACGACCCGCCCAGCTTCAAGCTGAGCCCGGCTGAAATCGAAAACGCGATGGCCAAGGTCTCCGCCCGCGACCTTGACGATATTCGATTCGCCCAAGCGCAGATCCGTCGTTTTGCGGAAGCCCAGCGTGCCACCATGACCGATCTCGAAGTCGAAACGCTCCCCGGCGTGATCCTCGGCCACAAGCACATTCCCGTTCAGTCCGTCGGTTGTTATGTGCCGGGCGGCAAGTTTCCGATGGTGGCTTCGGCGCACATGTCCGTGCTAACCGCATCCGTGGCCGGCGTGCCGCGCATCGTCGCTGCAGCGCCGCCCCAAAACGGGGAACCCCATCCCGCCATTGTCGCAGCCATGCACCTGGGCGGTGCCCACGAAATCTATGTCCTCGGCGGCATGCAGGCCATCGGTGCCATGGCCTTGGGAACGGCGACGATCGCCCCGGTGGACATGATCGTGGGTCCTGGCAACGCCTTCGTGGCCGAGGCCAAGCGCCAACTCTTCGGTCGCGTGGGTATCGACCTCCTCGCTGGGCCCACCGAGACGATGGTGATCGCGGATGACACCGTCGATGCCGAACTTTGCGCGACGGATCTGCTTGGGCAGGCCGAACATGGTTACAACTCGCCCGCCATCCTGCTGACGAACTCATCCCAACTCGCGCACGCAACCCTCGCGGAAATCGATCGTCTGCTCGACATCCTGCCGACGGCGGAAACCGCACGCGCCTCCTGGCGGGACTACGGTGCCGTGATCCTTTGCGACACCTATGAAGAAATGCTCGCCACGGCCAACGAGATCGCCTCCGAGCACGTGCAGGTCATGACCGACCGGGATGACTGGTTCCTGGAGAACATGACCTGTTACGGAGCCTTGTTCCTGGGTCCGCGCACCCATGTGGCCAACGGCGACAAAGTGATCGGCACCAACCACACCCTGCCGACCCGAAAGGCTGGGCGATACACCGGCGGGCTCTGGGTGGGCAAGTTCCTGAAAACGCACACCTACCAAAAGATCCTCACCGATGAAGCCGCGGCTTTGATTGGCAAATACGGCTCTCGTTTGTGCATGCTCGAGGGATTCGTGGGCCATGCCGAGCAATGCAACATGCGCGTCCGTCGTTATGGTAGCGAAGACGTGGCCTACGGCACCGCCGCCGAGTGATGCCACCTGTTTTTTCCCAAACACCATCCTCCCAACAACTGAACCATGCCCACCGAGAGCTACCCATCCAAACCCCAAGGCAAAATCCCCAACAACCGGTTTCCCCTGTTGGTGCATCGCGACGCCATCCCAGGAGGCGGAGCCGAGGCGATCAAAGCCCGGTTCCGCAGCAACGCTTGGTCCAACAACTGGGACTACCCCGGCGTTTACCCTTACGCGCACTTCCACTCCACGTCCCATGAGTGTCTCGGCTGTGCCAATGGCTGGATGGAACTCCGTTTGTCGGTCGGGGAAAGCGGCTGGACCCGTTTGCGGATCAACACCGGCGACGTGATCGTCATCCCCGCCGGAGTCAGCCACGAGATGGTCGCGCAGTCCGATGACCTTCATGTGTGTGGTGGTTACCCGGGCGGACGCGATTGGGACGACATCGAAGAAGCCTACCTCAGCGATGAAGACTACAAACGCGCCTGTAAACGCATCATGATGCTGCCCATTCCCGACCGTGATCCCGCGACCGGCGAACCCATGCCGGAATGGCACGCCGCACCGTCATCAGTGGACGCAGGCTGGAATGACTGGCGCACCAGCCTCGACACCAGGGCTGTTGAAACCCCATGAACGAGGCACCGCCAACGATCCGCCTGCACCGCACCAATTGTGGTGCCGGCCCAGTCTTGTTGCTGCTCCACGGCGTCACGCGTTGCGGGGCGGACTGGGAACCGCTCTTCGCAGCGCTTGCAAAAGATTGGACCATCATCGCGCTCGATCAACGCGGTCACGGCACTTCGCCGCGAGCCGGGAGCTATCTCGTCACCGACTACGTCGCGGATGCCCTGCGCTTTGTGCAGGAGGAAACCGCCGACCCCGTCGTTGTCTTCGGGCATTCTTTAGGAGCCATGGTGGCCGCTGCGGTCGCAGCGGAATTGCCAGCCCGGGTGCGCGGCATCATTCTCGAAGACCCACCCTTTCACACCATGGGAAACCGCATCGCCAGCAGCACGTGGCAGGCACAGTTCACCGGCATGAGAGAGGCCGCACGAAAAGGCGGCAGCGTGGAAGAAATCACCGACGCCCTCGCAGACATCCGTCTCCCAGCCAGCGGCGGTGCCTTCAAACGTCTCGGCGAGTTGCGCGACCGCGCCTCGCTGGCTTGGAGCGCTGAATGCCTCAGCCAACTCGACCCCGAGGTGCTCACGCCTGTCATTGAGGGCCGCTGGCTTGATGGCTATGATTTTCCTTCCCTGCTTTCCGGCCTCCGCTGTCCTACCTTGCTGCTCCAGGGCGATCCATCCGCAGGTGGTGCGCTCACCGACGCCGATGCCGAGAGCCTCAAGTCCATCGTTTCCACCTGCCAGCAAGTCCGCTTCCCCGGCTGCGGTCATAACCTGCATCGCGACCGACCAGAGTCGGTGCTGCAAGCCTTTGCGGACATCGCCGCCTCACTCCCTTTTTCAACTAACACACCCGCCACAGCCCTCTGATGAAATTGCATTCGCTCACCGCACTCGGCCTCCTCACGGTCATCCTCTTCGCGTCCGCATCCGCGAGGCTCACCGCAGCCGACGCATTGTCCATCTTCGACCTCAAGAACATCTCCGCATTGTGGATCGCACCTCCATGGGATGCAAAGAAGCGCAGCCCGGAGGAACGGATGCAGATGCTCAAGGAGCTTGGCTTGAGCAAGTTCGCCTACAACGGGGGCAGTGCGGTCGATGCAGAAATCGAAGCGGCGAAAAAGCATGGTATCGAGATCGCCGCATGGTGGTATCCGGCACGGGATCCAAAAATCGTCGAGTCCACCAAGCGACACGGCATCCATCCGCAATTCTGGGTTTGCGGATCACGTGCCATCACGGCGACGAACGATGCCGAGCGCATCGAAGCCGAGGCCGCACGCATCCGGCCCATCGCGGAGGATGCGGCAGCCATCGCTTGCAAAGTGGGGCTCTACAATCATCGCGAGCCATGGTTCGAGGAGCAGGATCATCAAATCGCCATCATCGAGCGACTGAAGCGCGACGGCGTCACGAACGTGGGCATCGTGTTCAATTTCCACCACTGGCGCGGCTCGCTGGCTGAGTTCCCCGCGTTGTTTAAACGCATGCAGCCCTATCTGATCGCAGTGAATCTCAATGGCATGAGCGCCGATACCACCAAGTATCCGCCCGTGCGCTACCTCGGCTCCGATGAGTCGGAACTGGCGATGATCCGTGTCGTCGAAGCCAGCGGTTGGCGCGGTCCCATCGGCGTCATCCACGAACGCCCCACGGTGGACGCCGCCGAGGGGATCAGAGGCAACCTGCAAGGCCTCGAATGGGTCCAAAAGGAACTGCAACAGCCCGGATCAGGCGGACCAAAGCCCCAGGAGCCCACGCCACCTGCCAAAGTGCAGCCCAAGCCAGCGTCCGCCACAAATCGGTAACCAGACGCCAAGAACTCCAAACGAAACACTTGGATAACTGAATTTATGACACCCAAACAACACCTTCGAAACCTCTGCCTCCTGGTCCTTACCGTGTGTTCCGTGGGCCAACTCCCCGCCGCCGATCTCTTCGACAAATCCAACCTCGCCGCGTGGTGCATCGTTCCCTTTGACGCCGCGAAGCGTGGCCCCGAAGCCCGCGCAGAGATGGTCGCGAAGATGGGCATCAAAAAAATCGCCTACGACTGGCGGCAGGAGCATGTGGCCGAGTTTGAACGCGAGATCCTCGCCTATCAAAAACACGGCATCGAGATGTTCGCCTTCTGGGGCACGCATAACGAGGCGTTCCGGCTGTTTGAGAAGTATAAACTGCATCCGCAGCTTTGGATCATGATGCGCGGCACCGGCGACACACAAGAAGCTCAGATCAAATCCGCTGCGGAAGGTCTGCTGCCCCTTTTAGCGAAAGCCAAGGCCATCGGCAGCCAAGTCGGCATCTACAATCACGGCGGTTGGGGTGGCGAGCCGGAAAACATGGTCGCCGTGTGCGACTACCTCAAAAAGAACCACGCCACCGACAACATCGGCATCATCTACAACCTTCACCACGGCCACAGCCACCTCGACCGCCTTCCCAAAGCCATCGAGGCCATGAAGCCGCATCTCCTCTGCCTTAACCTCAACGGCATGGACATCGCGGGCGACACGAAGGGCCGCAAAATCCTCCCGCTCGGCGTCGGCACGCAGGACGTGAAAGTGCTGCGCCAAATCCGCGCCAGCGGCTACAGCGGCCCCATCGGCATCCTGAATCACACCAACGAAGACGCCGAAGGCCGCTTGCTCGACAACCTCGACGGCTTGAAGTGGATTCTGCCGCAGCTTGACGATGCCAAGCCAGCGGAGAAGCCGAAGTATCGAACGTGGAAGGAAGCGGGGAGCAAAGGGCCAAGAGCGGAGACTTCCAAGCCAGAGAGCGTGAAGTCGATGAACGCCGACTTCGGCAAAGCGCTGAAAGGCGGCTGGGTGGTCGATGGGGGTGAGGAATACACCAAGCTGCCCTTCACCATCGAATGCCGCGGCAAGCTCGATGGCAAACAGGGCTTCAATATCCTCGTTGCCTCCGAGATAAAGGCCTCAGCCACGCATTGGGAACTCTACACGCACGCCAATCGCGGCACGCTCGCTCTTTACATGCCTGGACGCGGCGGTGATTACGATTCGAAGGTCGATGTGTGCGATGGCAAGTGGCACGACTTCACCGCCAGCGTCGATGAGAAGAGCGTCGTGATGTGGGTGGATGGAAAGCAGGTCGCCACCGTAGAACGGACTTTCCAGTCCGTTCCGGCTCCGAATCGGACTGGAAAGTCCGATCTACGTCTGGCCTTCGGCCGCCTCGTCGAAGGTGGCATCGGCTGCGATGGCCTCATCGACGACGTGCGCCTCTCACGCGGCGTCATGAAGCCACGCAAAGGCAACGCCCCGCGTCTGCGCATGGACAACACCCTTGGCCTCTGGGACTTCGACAACCTCAGCGATCTCCTCCCGCCACCCGCGCCGAAGGCCGCCGAGTTCAAACCCGACTTCCCACCGCTCAACAAAGCCGACAACCAGCACTGGCAGGAATTCGTGAATCGCGAGCGCACTTTCGATTTCTACGGCAAGCAGGCGCTGCAATTCATGAAGCAGAAGCCGCTGCCCGAACTCATCCCCCCCTTCCCCGGCATGGACGGCGGCCAACAAGGCCACTGGGGCAATCAAAACGACCAAACGACCTGGAAAGACGGACGCTGGGCCGCGAGTGATCTCGGGAGCGTGTTCAGTGGGGTTTTCAAAGGCGCAGGCATCACCGTGAACAAAGGCGTGTGTGTGCGTTTCGGTGACAAGTCCGCCGTTTTTGACCCTGAGCGCATGGCGTGGCGTTTGGAGTGGTCGGGAGGTTTTTTGAAGC
>Ga0315908_10003953_pt1 | contig 10732 bp, 9 predicted proteins | sample LakEriMetagenome_12_FD_203520 | JGI IMG/M metagenome (GOLD analysis project Ga0315908, IMG submission 203520) | Freshwater fungal communities from buoy surface, Lake Erie, Ohio, United States - Buoy 4 MA124 | ecosystem: Environmental > Aquatic > Freshwater > Lake > Lake biofilm | place: USA...
GCGCATCCGCGCATTGCCATTTGGATCATGATCTTCGGGCGGCAGCATCACGATCGTGCCCGTCGTCTCCGTCATCCCATAGGCCTGGATGAATTCGCATTTAAACATCAATATGCACTGGCGCAGCAGTTCAAGCGGGATCGGCGCTGCGCCATAAAGGATGTATTTCAGTCGGCTGAAATCAACGGTCGGGCAGCGCGGATGCTGCAGCAGAATATGGAGCGCAGCGGGCACAATAAAGAGCCTGGTCACGCCGCCCGTTTCAACCGCATCGAAAAATCCGTCGGGCGTGAATTCGCCTAGGATATAGGCGGGAAGGCCTGACGCGATCGCCATGACTCCAAGCCCGGTACCGCCGATATGCGCACAGGGCATCGCAACCAGCACAACCTCGTCATCTGCCCATTTGGTATAGGCAAGTTCGGCATCATGGGCCTGCTTACGCAGTGCAAACATATTACGGTTGGTCAGCACAGCACCCTTGGGGTTGCCCGTCGTACCCGACGTATAAAGTTGCAGCACCGCATCGTCTGGACCGGACGCTTCGAATGGCGCACGCGCTGTATTTTCAATAAGCGCTCGCGCTTCATCAGCGGGAATGACCCGCTCGATATGCTCAACAAGTCCGTCCAAGGCAGTGCCCGCACTTTCGAAACCGGGACCAAAAAACAGCATTTTGGCGTGGGTATCGTTGAGAATGAAAGCCCATTCGGGCGCAGCGAGCCGCCAGCCGATCGGTGCCATCACTACGCCAATCCGCGCTGCACCGTAAAACAGGGTGAAATAAAGATCGCTGTTTTTGCCGATCCAAGCGATGCGATCACCTTTCTGAAGACCCATTGCCAGCAGTGCGGTCGCAACACGCGCCGTCCGCTCTTCAAGCTCGGCATAATTGTACGCCCGATCCTCCTCGCGCATCGCCAGTCGGCCACCGCGTTCGTCACCCCAATGCGTCAAAAATTCATCAAAGGTCAGCAGATCCGAAACGTCGGCCATTATTAATCCTCTCCCCAGAAAGCCCGAGCCTTGTTCAACCCCGACCCGTTTAATTGGGATGAGTTATCCGGCCGAGTCAATGCAATGTTAAGCGTACGCTTAAAATTGAGAGCGTTGCCGGAGCGGCAACAATCCGCAGGACCTAACGAATTTAGGTGCCATTTGCCGGTTGCAGTTGGCAGGATGGTCTGCCTCGTTTATCGAGCCAGTGTTTGCAAGCGCATAGCCGCGATGCAAAATGCTGATCAGACCTGCCCTCTCCCGTTTCGCGAAAGGAATTTCCATGTTGCTGCGCATTGCCCTGAGCCTTTCGGCTGCTCTGCTGACCACCGCTGCCATTGCAGAAGATGCGCCCGCCAACCGCGAAATTGTCGTCATCGGACAGTCGTTGAAAGACACTGAAAGGGCATGGCAGGATTGTATCGCGCGCGGCTGTCCGCCAGATCAGGAAATCCGGGCAGCGCTCGCCCATGCGGAGAATCAGTTCATCACCGGCGATTATCGCGACGCCAAGACCACCATCAACAAGACGGTCGGCCGCAATCGCAAGCATGGCGGGCAGTATCCCATCGAGGTGTCGGATCTCTTCCGCGCCTCCAGCCGCATTTCGGAGCATCTTGGCGAAGCGGATCAATTCCGCCTCGCCGTTCTCGACATGCGCGACACGCTGCGCGAGGGCCTGACCGAAGGCGATCCGCGCGCAATGGTTGCCCAGATCGAGGTCGGTGACAGCCGCGCCAAGCTTGGATACCCGCGGGAAGCAATCCGCATCTACCGCGATGTCGCCGAAAAGGCCTTCAAGGCAGGGCAAGCTCGTGTGGGCACCTATGCCGACCTGCGGCGTTACTTGCTTGAATATGCCGTTGCCGATGAAAGCAATTACAAGGCCGATATGGACAAGGCGCTGGATGGCCTTCAGAAAATGGCCGATGGCCCGCCAGCAGGCGCCGAAGATTTCGGACTAGTCGCTGCTGTCACCCTCGCGCGTCTCGACCGCAAGGCCGGCAACACAGATTCCACTGCGGCAATCGTCAAGCGTTTTGCTGATCGCGGAGGTGCCAATCGACCGATCCTGTTGTCGGCGGAACCGATCAAACTGCCCGATACCGCAGGCCTCGACCAAAAAAGCGGCAATGTGCTGGCAATCAGCCAAGGCAATATTGAAGATCGCTGGATCGATGTCGGCTTCTGGGTCAATGCCAACGGCCTTGTCAGTGATGCCGAGGTGCTCCGTTCTTCGGGCAATAGCCGCTGGTCGAAACTGGTGATCGATTCAATCGCATCACGCATTTATGCGCCACTGAAATCCAAGGGCGATGCCGCCGCCCCCGGATTTTACATGATCGAACGCTATACCTTCACCGCCCGCTACATGGACGAAGTAACTGGAACCCGTATCCGCCAGCGTTCACCGGTTCCGCGGATCGAACGGATCGACATCACGCCTGAAAATTACGATCAGCCCTTTGTCGCTCCCACTAAGACCGCATCGGAAGAGGCAAAGCCGCAGAGCTGATCGCATACCGGTTCGGGATCAGCCTTCGGCCTCGCGCTCAAACGCGGCTTCACCGCCGATGCGTGAGGCGATCTTACCGAGCCACACCAGCACGACCACTGCAATCAGCGTGGCGACCGCGGCATAGGCAAAAAGACCACCAAGGCTATCACCGAGATGCATTTCGGCGAGCAGCGCCTTGATTGCCTCATTCCAAGCGAGGGCCGCGACAAGGCCAAGCGAGGCCGAAGCAAGCGAAATCATCGTCTGGATCATTGCGCGAGGATTCATGTGATATTCCTTCCGTGAGTTGAACTTCGGAAGGGGTTAGTCCGCAAGTCTTTTGTAAAACAATGATAAATTATTAGCCGGCATCTCCACACGCGCTTCAAGAGCAAAACCGGAATGCGCAGCAAGGGCGTTCATCTGCTCAACAGAGCGAAGCCCCCAAGCCGGATTGCGCGCCTTCAAGCTAACGTCGAAGGCCTCGTTGCTTTCGGCGGTTGCAATGCCAGCCTCACGATAAGGGCCGTAAAGATAAAGCGGCGCGCCAGGTGCCAACAATCGCGCAGCACCGGCAAACAGGCCCTCGCTCGCTTCCCATGGTGCGATATGGGCCATGTTAATGCAGATGATGGCTTCAGCGCGCGTCATTGGCCAATCTGCTGCACTGGCGTCAATCCGAAGCGGTGACAGAATATTGGGCAAACCGCTCTCACTAGACCACGCCCCAATCGACGCAAGGCCCGCCGGGTCATAGTCACTTGGTTGCCAAGTCAGATCGGGAAAGGCGGCCGCGAAATGGACAACATGCTCGCCCGTCCCGCTCGCCACTTCGAGCACAACGCCCTTTGCAGGAAGGATATCCCGCAAAACTGACGCTATTGCCTCACGGTTGCGCTGCGTTGCCGGGGCGATGCGTTTCGCCTCGCCGCCTGCTTCAAGGATGAAGGGTTGCGGTCTTTCGGTCACTCTGCGGCAACCGCGAGTTCAGGCTCTTTCCAGACGAGCACGGGCTTGCGCGCGGCCAGCGTTTCGTCAAGGCGGCGACGCGGGGCAAAATGGGGCGCGGACTTCAACGAGGCATCGCCTCCCTTGGCCCGCTCTGCCACCGAACGCAGCGCACCAATGAACTGATCCAGAGCGGCCTTACTCTCGGTCTCGGTCGGTTCGACCAGCATCGCACCATGGACGACGAGCGGGAAATACACAGTCATCGGATGGTATCCCTCATCGATCAGTCCTTTGGCCACGTCCAGCGTCGTGAAACCTTCAGCCAAGCCATTGTCGGTGAACAGTGCCTCATGCATGCAGGGGCCCGACGCACCAAAGGGTGCTTCCAGCGTACCTTCCAGACTGCGCAAAACATAATTGGCGTTGAGCACTGCATCCTCAGCAACCTGTTTCAGCCCGTCGGCACCGTGACTGAGAATGTAAGAGAGCGCGCGGGTGAACATGCCCATTTGCCCGTGGAACGCGGTCATGCGACCGAAAGTTCGCGGATGCATGTCGCTCGCCGACTCCTCTTCGACCAGCTTGAAACTGCCGTCGGACATTTTTGCAACGAACGGGATCGGTCCAAACGGTGCCAGCGCTTCCGACAGCACCACGGGACCAGAACCTGGGCCGCCCCCACCATGCGGGGTAGAGAAGGTCTTGTGCAAGTTGATGTGCATCGCGTCGATGCCAAGATCACCCGGGCGGACCTTCCCGACAATGGCATTGAAGTTTGCGCCATCGCAATAAACATAGCCACCGGCCGCGTGGACCGCATCCGAAATGCGGCGCATATCGCGCTCAAACAGGCCACAGGTATTTGGGTTGGTAATCATCACCCCGGCCACGTCAGGGCCCAGCCGCGCCTTGAGTGCTTCCAGATCGACACGGCCTTGGGGGGTTGCCGGAATATTCTCGACCTTGAAGCCAGCAAAGGCCGCCGTTGCGGGATTGGTGCCATGCGCCGATTCGGGAACAAGGATGACCGGCCGGTCTTCGCCGCGCGCTTCGAGCGCTGCCTTGATGCACAGGATGCCGCACAATTCACCATGCGCACCCGCCTTGGGCGCCATAGCGACACCATACATCCCGGTCAGCTTAATCAGCCACACCGCAAGCTCCTGAATAACGGCAAGCGCACCCTGCACCGTTTCCTGCGGCTGAAGTGGGTGGACATCGGCAAAGCCTGCCATCCGCGCGACCTTTTCGTTCAGGCGCGGATTGTGTTTCATCGTGCACGAACCCAGCGGAAAAAGGCCGAGATCGATGGCATAATTCTGCCGCGACAGGCGTGTGTAGTGGCGTACCGCTTCGGGCTCAGACAATCCCGGCAAGCCGATTTCGCGATTGCGCTCCAGCCCACCAAGGCGCGATGCGACCTTGGGCACGGCCTCTATATCGACACCGGTTGTGCCGCCGTCGCCGATCTCGAAAATCAGCGCCTCTTCGAGCATCAGCGCACGATTACCGGTAAAGGTCGCGGTCGCTATACCATCATTTGCACCCATTTCGGGGCGCCATCCGCTCTGGTTGATCGTGCTCATGCCTGAACTCCTTCAGCAAGCGCTCTTTGAAGCGCGGTCGCCAATGTCTCAATATCCTCTTCGCTGACAACTTCGGTCACGGCGATGACAAGCCCCTTTTCAAGCCCGCTCGTGCCTGGATAAAGTCGGCCAAGCGAGACGCCCCCCAGCACCTTGTCCGCGGCCATTATGTGGACGACATCGCGCGCATTAACCGGCAGTTTCAACGTGAATTCATTGAAGAAGCTGTCATTTACCAAGCTGACGCCCGGGATGCGGGACAGCCGGTCGGCAGCCTGCACCGCGCGCGCATGGTTCAATGCGGCAAGATCGCGCAAGCCACGCTCTCCAAGCAAGCTCATATGAATACTGAAGGCTAGCGCACAAAGCCCTGAATTTGTGCAGATATTGCTCGTCGCCTTTTCGCGGCGAATATGTTGCTCACGGGTAGAAAGCGTCAACACGAAACCGCGCTTGCCTTCGGCATCCACCGTCTCACCGCACAGCCTGCCGGGCATCTGTCGAACGAATTTTTCCTTGCAGGCAAAAAGGCCGACATAAGGGCCACCAAATTGCAGGCCGACGCCCAGCGACTGCCCCTCACCCACCACAATGTCGGCACCCATTTCGCCCGGTGCGCGGATGGCTCCCAATGCCACAGGCTCGGTCACAACGGCTATCAGCAATGCGCCATGTTCATGCGCCTTTTGGGCGATAACCGACAGATCCTCGATACGCCCCAAAATGTCCGGATACTGCACCACGACACAGCTTGTTTCGCCATCGATCGCTGCGATCAGGCGTGCAGTGTCTGTGCTTTCGAAATTGGGCAATGCAGTGTCCAGCGTATCGCTGGTGAAATGTGCCATTGTCTGCGCAACGCTGACATAATGCGGGTGCAATCCGGACGAAAGGACAGCCTTGCTGCGTTTGGTAATACGCCCTGCCATGCCGATCGCTTCCCAGCAGGCAGTCGAGCCGTCATACATCGACGCGTTGGCCAAATCGCAGCCGAAAAGCCGCGCGACCTGCGTCTGGAATTCGAAGAGCATCTGCAGCGTGCCCTGTGCGATTTCCGGCTGGTATGGCGTATAGGCCGTGAGAAATTCACCGCGCTGGATCAGGTGATCGACACTCGCCGGCACATGATGTTTGTACGCCCCTGCTCCCAAGAAGAAGGGATGATGCCCGGCTGCAATGTTGCGCCGTGCAAGCGCCGAGAAATGCCGTTCAACCGCCATTTCGCTGGCGTGCATCGGCAGGCCTGCAATCGGCCCCTCGAGGCGAGCCTCTTCAGGGACGTCCGCAAACAAGTCATCTATGGTCGCAGCGCCGATAGTGGCGAGCATCGACTGCCGGTCGGTATCTGTCAGGGGTAGGTAGCGCATTTCCTAATCCTTCCGCCCTCCGGCTTGCCAGAGGGGCTGGGGTAGGCCGAAAATCTAGGGAAGGAATGGCCCGGACTGACCCTCCCCTACCCCTCCCGCAAGCGGGAGGGGGATTGATCAAAGCGAGTCCACAAATACCTTATAGGCAACAGCATCCATCAGCCCGTCGAGTTCCGACGGATCGCTAAGCTCGATCTTAAAGAACCAGCCAGCGCCTTCAGGATCGCTGTTCACCAGCGCCGGATCATCGGCCAACGCATCATTGCCTTCGGTCACGGTGCCCGAAACCGGTGCATAAACATCCGACGCGGCCTTCACCGACTCCACAACCGCCGCATCGCCGCCTTTGCTCAGCTCTGCGCCGACAGCAGGCACTTCGGCAAACACGATGTCGCCCAACTGGCTTTGTGCATAGTCGGTAATACCAACTGTCGCGTTGGTACCTTCAACTTCAATCCATTCATGTTCGTCGGTAAAATAACGAGTCATTTTGGGGCTCCTTTCCGGTGATAGCGATGGGGAATGAATGGCATTTGCGCGACCGTGAGCGGCACGCGCTTACCGCGCACCTCGGCCTCCAGCGCCGTTCCAATGCTGTTATGGTCGGCAGCAACATAGCCCATAGCGATCGGTGCACCGACACTGGGGGCAAAGCCGCCGGACGTCACGACGCCCACTTGCGTGTCGCCGGCAAAAATCGGCGCGCCTTCGCGCACCGGCATCTTGCCCTCCACGGAAAAGCCGACCAGCTTGCGTTTAGGCCCTTCGGACAGCGCCTTCAGAATAGGCTCCGCGCCATTAAAGCCGCCTTCCTGACGGCGGCGTTTTGATACGGCAAAGCTGGCATTGCCCTCAACCGGATCGGTGGTCGGGTCCATATCATGGCCATACAGCGGCAAGCCCGCCTCCATCCGCAGCGAATCACGCGCGCCCAATCCGATGGGCTTGACTTCCAACTGGGCGCTGAGCGCATCCGTGAGCGCCTCGACATGCTCTGCAGCAACAGAAATTTCGACTCCATCCTCGCCAGTATAGCCGGAGCGGCTGATCCAGAGCGGCACTTCACCCCAGAGAAACAGGTCGGCTTCCATGAAATAAAGCTGGTCGACGCCGGGCACGACCCGCGAAATCGCGGCAACGGCTTTGGGACCCTGCAGTGCGAGCAGTGCGCGGTCTTCGAGATGGTTGATCGCTATACTTTCCGGCAGGTTAGCTCGCAGGAATGCGATGTCCTGATGCTTTACCGCGCCATTGACGACGACGTAGAGGCCCGTGGGAGTTGCCGTCACCATCAGATCATCGAGCACGCCGCCATCTTCGGCAAGCAGCAAGGAATAGCGCATCCGCCCTTCCTTAAGCGCAGAAACATCACCTGGAACCAGCTTTTCCAAAGCGCCAGCCACATCGTCACCGGAAAGGATAAGCTGCCCCATATGCGACACGTCGAACAGCCCTGCATGTTCGCGCGTCCAAAGATGTTCGGCCATAATGCCTTCATACTGGATCGGCATCGCATAGCCTGCGAACGGCACCATTCGTGCGCCCTTCGCGCGGTGCCAGCCATCCAATGGCAGCGTCAGAATTTGGGTGTCGTCGCTCATAAACTCTCCGCGCAAAGGTCCAGCCAGCGACTACGTCGCTACCTGCCCCCTCTGTCACGGATACCTGAGAGCTTTACCCCTTCGGTGGCCCATCCAAGGGCTCTTTCCAGAGTGCCGCAAAAGCCGAACCGGTCCTTTTGCCTGAGAGATTCCGGGGCGGTTGCTCCTTCGGCGGCGAAGCTTCCCTCGCACTCTCCCGTTTCGTCAGCGACTAATCCGACTTAGGCCTTTGCCTTGCTTGGAGTCAACCGGCGAGCGCGCGGATCGATTCATTTTCGTGGATATGTCGCCCGTCGCCGCCATTAAGTGCCAGATTAGCCGCAGCCTGAGCGACTATGCGCGCGGGAATCGAGCGATAGCGGCGGAGCCCTCCCAGCATCAAAATGTCGGTCAACGGCGCAAGCAATGAGGCGATGCTTTCGCCGGGGCGGCTTTCAGGACGCTCGCCACCGGTCAGCAGTCCAGGCCGCAGGAAGTCGACACGGTCAAAGCCGGCTTGCATAATGGCGGCTTCCGCCTCACCTTTGGTTCTGAGGTAAAAATTGTTCGCCGATGCTGACGCGCCTACTGAAGTGACCGCGATCATGTGCCGCGCGCCTGCTTGATGCGCTGCAGTAGCAAAGTTAGATACCATACCGAAATCGACTGCGCGGAATGCCTCTTTCGATCCGGCTGTTTTCATTGTTGTACCTAGGCAGGAAATCGCGACTTCTGCTTTGATCGCCGCAACTTCACCTCCCCAATCCGCAACTGTTGCTTCATGCACGATCACACCATCGGGAACACGCCCCGGTTTGCGACGGACAAGGATATGTGTTTCGACGCCTTCTTGCACCGCCAAGGCGGCAACCAATTGCTTGCCAACCAACCCGGTCGCGCCCGCAATGACAATTTTTTTCATTTGCCCAGCCCCTCTATCTTCCCGCCGAAAATCTCTCGATGACAATTCATCGCGAAACGATCCGTCATGCCGGCAAGGAAATCACCGATATGGCGTGCGCGAGCGGGCTGCTCTATCGGTAGGCTATCCCGCCATTCCTGCGGCAGGAGCCGCGCGTCTGTGCTATAGGCTGCGAACAGATCAGCGACAACTTTCGCTGCATGCTCGGCCGCCTCCAATTGTGTAGGGTGATGGTAGAGATTGGCGTACATGAAATTTTTCAGCATGCGCTCTCGATCTGCCAGTTCATCGGAAAAGCCGCCAATGGTCCGCCCGGCCGCACGAACATCATCGGCCGTTTCAATGCCGGCAGCTGCAATGCGCGCCCTCGTCGTTTCAATCACGTCGTTGACCATCACGCCAATCTGTTCGCGGATCAACTCGCGAAGCAGCGTTTCATGGCGAGCGCCTGGATAACGATCGCAAATCTCGCGCCAACGCCGTTCGACAAAGGGAAGTTCAAGCAACTGATCGAGCGTGAGCAGGCCGGCGCGAATACCATCGTCAATGTCATGATTATCATAGGCGATGTCGTCTGAAATCGCCGCTATCTGTGCCTCAAGCGAGGCAAATTGCTGCAGCCCTAAAGGAAACGCCTCGTCGATTTCGCGCAAGGCCCAATTGAGGTCATGAACGGGCCCGTTATGCTTGGCCAATCCCTCCATCAATTCCCAACTGAGGTTCAAGCCGGGCCAGAGCGGATAGGGGCTTTCCAGTTTCGATAATGTGCGCAGCGTCTGAGCATTATGATCAAACCCGCCATAGGGAGCCATGGCGGCCTCAAGCGCATCCTCCCCCGCATGACCGAAGGGCGGATGGCCGATATCATGGGCAAGACACAGGGCCTCGGTCAGATCCTCATCCAACCCCAACGCACGGGCAATGGTGCGACCGATCTGCGCCACTTCGAGGCTATGGGTCAGACGAACGCGATAATGATCACCGTCGGGCGCAATAAACACCTGGGTCTTGTAACGCAGACGGCGGAAGGCAATCGAGTGAATGATGCGATCGCGATCGCGCTGGAATATATTACGAGGGCCACGCGCTTGACTGCTCGATTCTGGATACAGTCGGCCCCGGCTGCTGTAGGGATCGCAGGAATAGGATACACGCATCTGCATGGCGGCGCTTTGCACTACAGCCTGTCGCAAGACCAGCGGCTATTTTGCCGCCAGTTTGTCAACCACGGTACCGTTCGCGCTTTGCCAGACAAAGGCGTCACCAAATTCTTTCTTGAAATCAGCTTCCCATTTTTTCGCGGCTTTCGTGTCAGCGAACGGCCCAACCAGCAATCGGCTGGTGCGTCCCCAATCCGAAGTCCATCCCGACTGGCCTTTGAACAAGGCAGGCGACTTGCGCGACATGCGGCGGAAATCGGTCGGCAGGGCAGCTTCGGCACCGGTCGCAATCTGCACCCAGATGCGCGCTGGCTGCGGCGGAGTTTTGGACTCCACCTTCGGCTTACCTGTTTTTGGATCCTTCGCCGTCGCCAAGGCTGTCGACGCCTGCCGACGTTCAAGAGCGCGTAAATCAACCGGCGCGACTTCGCGACGTTGCTCGCTTTCCGGAATTTCAATGGATTGTACCAGCGCACCCAGATCGAAGCTGGATCGCGACGCAGAAGCGACGGTACTGCTGGTAACCGGCAGCGCGGGCAGTGCGGCCGGAGCAGAAGAGGACGGCGCCGCAGCTATGGCGACCGAAGCCGGGCTCGGTACCGGAATTTCGACGACTTGGGGCGCAACAGCAACCTTGACTTCAGTTTCAGAAATGGATGGTCGCAATGGCGC
>Ga0315908_10003956_pt1 | contig 10724 bp, 13 predicted proteins | sample LakEriMetagenome_12_FD_203520 | JGI IMG/M metagenome (GOLD analysis project Ga0315908, IMG submission 203520) | Freshwater fungal communities from buoy surface, Lake Erie, Ohio, United States - Buoy 4 MA124 | ecosystem: Environmental > Aquatic > Freshwater > Lake > Lake biofilm | place: USA...
GGCAACAAGAAGGCATTCCTCTATTGCTTTTACTTTTTGTTGGAATAACTTGAAAGGAAGCAGTGTCTAAGACATCGCGCACTCGCAGTAAGACCCGTCTGTCACGCGCACTCGGGATCGCACTAACCCCAAAAGCAGCCAAGTATCTGGAAAAGCGTCCCTATGCTCCAGGTGAGCACGGTCGCACCAAGCGAAAGGCAGACAGCGACTTTGCCGTTCGTCTTCGTGAGAAGCAGCGTCTAAGGGCGCAGTACGGTATTCGCGAAGCTCAGCTCAAAAAGACTTTCGAAGAAGCAAAGCGCGCAACTGGCCTAACCGGTGAGAACCTTGTTGAACTTCTAGAGATGCGTCTTGACGCAATTATCTTGCGCGCTGGCTTTGCCCGCACAATCGCCCAATCTCGTCAGCTAGTTGTCCACCGCCACATTTTGGTTGATGGACAGCGTGTAGACCGTCCTTCGTTCCGCGTAAAGCCAGGTCAATTGGTTCACGTCCACGCAAAGAGCGAAAAGACTGAGCCATTCCAGGTCGCAGCAGCTGGTGGACACGTTGACGTGCTTCCTCCGCTTCCTGGCTACTTGAGCGTTGAGCTAGAGAAACTTCATGTCACTCTAGAGCGCCGTCCACTTCGAGCCGAAGTCCCGGTCACTTGTGAAGTTCAGCTTGTGGTTGAGTACTACGCCGCTCGATAGATAAAGAATTAGTCAAGGAGGGCGCCATGTCAGGATCTGAAATCGCAAGCATAATTGCGGCGGCTGGATTCGTTTTGCTGGTGCTCTTCCTTGCAGTTCCTATTTTGAAGCTGGGAAAGCTTCTAGATAAAAGCGCGGACTCAGTTTCGCTAATGACTGAAGAACTAGCCCCTTTGGTATCTGAGATCACTGTCACCCTCGAGGAGACTAATCGTCAGCTAAAGAAAATTGACTCAATCACAACAGACGTCTCATCGGTTACAACAAACCTGTCATCTCTGGTTAGTTCCTTCACAGCCTCCATGGGCGGAACTCTTGCCAAGCTTGCAGGCTACGGTGGAATAGTGCGAAACCTACTCGGAAAGAAGAAGTAGAGCTATGAAGAAACTTGTTTGGTTCATCGCAGGTCTAGCAATTGGTGCTGTAGCTGCAAGGCAGATTGAAGAGAACCCAGCTGCTCGTAAGGCCTACGAGGAAGCCAAGGCTTCCGTTTCGGAGTTTCGCGATGCCGTGCTTGAGGGATTTCAAGAACGTGAAGCAGAACTTTCAAAGCCAAAGCGCAAACCAGCAGCTGCCAAGACAAGCGCTGCTAGATCTAAGGCTGCTTCAAAAAAGACCGGACCAAAATCCAAGCCTGCTGGTAAGTAAGGGTTTAAATTGAAAACCGCCGAGATTCGTCGGCGCTGGCTCGACTATTTCGCCAGCAAGGATCATGAAATCGTGCCTTCTGCATCGCTAATCTCTGAAGATCCAACTCTGATGTTCACAGTAGCTGGAATGGTTCCATTTATTCCCTACATGACCGGTCTCGTACCAGCTCCATACAAGAGAGCTACCAGTGTTCAGAAGTGCGTTCGCACACTGGACATTGAAGAAGTAGGTAAGACTACCCGTCATGGAACTTTCTTCCAGATGAATGGCAATTTCTCGTTTGGAGACTACTTCAAGAAGGAAGCCATTTCCTACGCCTGGGAGTTTCTCACGTCAAACAAAGCTGATGGTGGACTAGAGCTTAACCCTGAGCTTTTGTGGGTCACCGTATACAAAGACGATGACGAGTCAATCAACCTCTGGCGCGAGGTCGCCAATGTTCCTTTGGAGCGAATTCAAAAACGTGGCATGAAAGATAACTACTGGTCAACTGGTCAACCAGGACCCGCTGGACCATGTTCGGAGATCTACTACGACCGAGGCCCATCCTACGGCTCAGAAGGTGGCCCCGAAGCTGACGAGAACAGATACATCGAGATTTGGAACCTGGTGTTCATGCAGTTTGAGCGCGGCCAGGGAACTGCCAAAGACAGTTTTGAAATTCTAGGCGAGCTGCCTTCAAAGAACATCGACACCGGAATGGGTCTTGAACGCGTTGCGTTTTTAATGCAGGGCGTGGACAACCTCTACGAGATTGATGAAGTAAGACCAGTACTTGATTTGGCTGCCAAGCTTTCTGGTAAAACCTACGGCGCGGATACAGACGATGATGTCCGTCTTCGAGTTGTTGCCGATCACGTCCGCTCAGCCCTAATGCTGATTGGCGATGGAGTCACACCCGCCAATGATGCTCGCGGATACGTTGTAAGGAGACTACTTAGAAGAGCGGTTCGAGCCATGCGATTACTTGGTGTAGAAGCACCGGTTTTCAAAGAACTGTTCACCGCTTCGAAAAACGCCATGAAAGCAAGCTACCCCGAGCTAGAGACAGATTTTGAGCGGATCTTGCGAACCGCTGTAAACGAGGAAGAGGCTTTCCTTCGCACCCTAAACTCGGGTCTTTTGGTCCTCGACGAAGGAATAGCGAAGGCTAAAAGCTCTAAGGCTTCAGCCCTTACAGGTGACAGCGTGTTTTTGCTTCACGATACTTACGGCTTCCCTGTAGACCTAACCTTTGAGATTGCTCAAGAAGCTGGTTTAGAAATTGACAGAGATAAATTCACATCGTTGATGAATGTTCAGCGCCAGCGCGCCAAGGACGATGCGAAGCAGAAAAGATCAACCAATGCTGACCTTTCGGTCTATGGTGAGTTTCGCTCTGTAGGAGTCACGAAATTTACCGGCTATGAAGAGCTTGTTTCAGCTGCGAAGGTCATCGGTCTAATTCGTGACGGTCTTGTCGTGAAAGAGCTCAAAGAAGGCGACGTCGCTGAAGTATTGCTGGATGCAACAAGTTTCTATGCTGAGTCCGGTGGGCAAGATAGCGACTCTGGATTCATCACTGGTGACGGCGTCTCACTCGAAGTTCTAGATGTGCAAAAGCCGGTCAAAGGCCTTGTTTCTCATTCAGTTCTAGTCAAGCGCGGTTCAATTTCAATTGGCTCAAAGGTATCAACCGAGGTTTCAGCGGATTGGAGACTGGGCGCTGCTCAAGCTCACTCAGCTACCCACGTAGTTCACGCTGCACTTCGTCAGGTTTTAGGTCCGCAGGCTTTGCAATCCGGTTCGTACAACAAGCCTGGTTACATGCGTCTTGATTTTTCCTGGAGTGAAGCGTTGTCTCAGGCAACTAGAACCGAAATTGAAGAAGTGACGAACCTTGCGATCCGTCAGGATCTTGCAGTTAGCGCTCAGTTCATGAGCGTCAAGGAAGCTAAGACCTTTGGTGCCGTTGCACTTTTTGGCGAAACCTACGATGAGAGTGTTCGAGTTATTCAAATTGGCGGACCTTGGTCAAGAGAGCTCTGTGGTGGAACTCACGTTTCTCGAAGCTCGCAGGTTGGCCTGGTTTCCATAATTGGCGAAGCTTCCGTTGGCTCGGGCTCTCGAAGGCTTGAAGCGTTTGTTGGCTTCGAGGCTTTCCAAGCCCTTGCAGCTGAGCGAGCACTGGTAGCGACCCTGACCGAATCTCTAAAAGTGCCTCGCGAACAGTTAGCCGAGAGGATCCAATCCACAGTTGAAGAGCTTCGTGCCGCCCAGCGCAAATTGGCCTCACTTTCGATGGAACAACTAAGAAGCAAAATTCCGCAGCTATCCCAAGCAGCTAGACAAGTTGGTGGAACCAAAGTAGTTCTCGAGAATATAGGTCCAGTTGATTCTGCCGATCAAGTTAGAGAGCTTGCTACAGCGTTGAGAGACAAGTTGGAGTCAGAGTCAGCGGTTGCTGCGATTGCAGGTGTTTCGGGGGACAAGATTATTCTGATTGTCGCAACGACCAAGAAGGCTCGTGAAGCTGGCATCAGCAGCGGAAATCTTGTCAAAGATGCTTCTGCGATTCTAGGCGGCGGAGGTGGCGGTAAGGATGACATCGCCCAAGGTGGCGGTCCGGAGCTAAAGAAACTTGACGCCGCATTTGCTGCAATTGAGAAATCCATAAAACGCTAGATGGACAGGGGTTCTCGCCTAGCCATTGATGTTGGGACAGTGCGAATAGGTTTGGCAGTTTCCGATCCGGACTCCATAGTTTGCACTCCGTTGCCAGCTCTGATTCGATCAAAACTGCTAACCCAGTCTCTACAGGAAATTCTCAACATAGTTTCCGAAAATGATGTGATTGAGGTTTACGTGGGCGATCCGCTGTCTCTTTCTGGATCAGAAACCGCATCAACTAAAGACGCTAGAGAATTCGCTTTGCAACTAGCGAAAGTGGCATCCCTGCCGATTCGATTAGTGGATGAGAGACTTACAACTGTGACCGCTTACTCCAAGCTTCGACAAAACGGGAAGAATGCCAAGGCATCTAAGGACTCGATAGACAGTGCAAGTGCGGTTGAGATTTTGGAACAAGCGTTGAACATGTCTAGGAAATCTGGAAAGCCTGCTGGTGCGCGAGTTGGGGGATTTGATGAGTAGGGCCTATGTTCCAAGACGGCGAAGACTATTTTTCACGATTTCGGCTTTGGTTCTGAGTGTTGGTTTGATTGGGGCCTTTGTTGTGGCTTTGAACTACGACACACTAAGGGCTCAGTATTTGCAACTGACGACTCTCGATTTTGAAGGGCCCGGTGAAGGTGAAGTTGTTGTTAGGATTGAGGCTGGCGAGGACGGGTTGATAATAACTCAGAGGCTCCTGGACTCTGGAGTTATCAGGGACTTTGATAGCTTCTACCGTTATCTAATCGAGAACGACGCAGTCTTTTACCCCGGTAGCTTCATGATGCGTCTCGAGATGAGCAACAAAGCTGCATTGGATGTTCTTTCTAACGCCTCTAACGCTATGACCTACCGAGTGACAATTCCCGAGGGTTATCGCGCCGTGCAGATCTTCGAAGAATTGGCGACTGTCTCGGGCATTCCGGCGGAAGAATTTCGGACGGTTGCTGAGGACTTACCCGGGTTTGGTATTCCAGCAGAAGCTCTCACAATTGAAGGTTACTTATTTCCTGCTACCTATAGTTTCGATACGGAAGCTACTGCGACAGACATCATCCAAGCGATGGTCTCGAGAATGAAGGACGAGCTCGAAAGACTCGGAGTAGCAGAGAAAGACTGGCAGTCCGTACTCACATTAGCTTCTATTGTTCAGCGAGAGGCCAAACTTGAAGCGGATTTTTTCAAAGTTTCCCGAGTCTTTGCGAATCGACTCGAAATTGACATGCGGCTTGAGACGGACCCGACGATTAGCTACAGCTACAACGGCAAAGACATGTCGGAACTTTCGAAAGAAAAACAGTTAGAACACGGTTACAACACATACTTAATCAAGGGACTTCCTCCCGGCCCAATTGCATCGCCAGGCGCGCTTGCGCTGGAAGCGACTCTTTCACCGTCTGACGGTGATTGGTTGTTTTTTGTGACAATCAATCTTGAAACTGGCGAGACAAAGTTCTCAAAGACTCTTGCCCAACATGAGAGCTATGTTGTGTTTCTGCGTCAATGGGAGAAAGAGAATCCAGGCTGGTATGACAACTAATTTCTGTGTGGTTGGCTCTCCAGTTGAGCATTCCCTGTCACCAATTTTGCACAGGGCTGCCTACAAGCAACTTGGTGTTGATTTTTCCTACGGGAAAAATGAGGTTCTGGCAGGCGGACTTGCAGATTTTCTAAGCTCCACAAACCTAAACGGTGTATCCGTAACGATGCCGCTAAAGCAAGAAGCATTCGCCCTTGCCTCGGTTCACGATCAGGATTCTTTAGCGTCAGGTGTTTCTAACACCCTTGTTAGATCTTCTGATGGCTGGCGAGGGTTCAATACAGATGTCTATGGCATTGCTCAGGCCTTAGGCGGTGTCACGGAACCTATAAGCACAGTAGTTATTGGGTCTGGAGCGACCGCTCGCTCAGGTTTGGTCGCTCTGGCAAAACTATTTCCCAAAACTGAAGTCCAACTAGTCAGTCGAAATCAACATGCCGGAATCGAACTGGAAGCATTTGCAACAGAACTAGGACTCAGGGCCTCAATAAAGTCACCGAGACTGGAAGTTCTATTGTCTTCAAATTTAGTGATGTCTTTGGTGCCAGCAGGTTCGTTTCTTGAACTGTGGGAAGAAATTGGGCTAAGCGATAAAACCAAGCTAGGTACTCTATTTGATGTCGCATACAATCCGTGGCCGTCGAAACCTGCGCTGGCCTGGGATCTTTCAAATGTAATCTCCGGCATAGAAATGCTTATCTGGCAGGCGATTGAGCAAGTTCAGCTCCTAACATCAGCTGCGGGTATCACTGCTGAAATTGATAGAAGCGCACTTTATTCAGTCATGAAGGCAGCCGTTTCACCCAAATAATCGCACCTGTTGGTGGTCTGTGCCAGAATTGAGTTATGTTGCGCTGGTTAACTGCTGGAGAGTCCCATGGACCTGAACTTGTCGCGATTTTAGAAGGATTGCCTGCTGGAGTTCCGGTCACAACCGAAGACGTCCAAAATGCGCTTGCTAGACGACGACTGGGTTTTGGTCGCGGCGCGCGAATGAAGTTTGAACTCGACCAAGTAAATCTATCTGGGGGTGTCCGTCATGGGCTAACTCAGGGCGGCCCGGTAGCCATTACGATTCAGAACACTGAGTGGCCGAAATGGGAGAAGATTATGTCTTCCGATCCAGTCGATGCGTCAGAACTTGAAGGAGCACGGGCTGAAGCGCTTACCAGGCCGCGACCTGGACATGCGGATTTCACCGGTATGCAGAAATATGGATTCTTGGATGCTCGCCCAGTTCTTGAAAGAGCTAGTGCGCGGGAGACTGCGGCCCGTGTTGCTCTGGGTGAAGTAGCGGCTAAATTCTTGAATTCACTGGGCATTGAATTAGTCACCCATACTGTTGCCATCGGTCCGATTTCGAATACAGAACTGTATTTACCTAAACCAACTGATGTAAATGCTTTAGATGATGACCCTGTTCGTTGTTTTTCTAGTTTAGTTTCCGCTGCCATGGTTGCTGAGATCGAAGACTGCCACAAAGCCGGAGACACTCTAGGGGGAGTAGTTGAAACTCTGGTCTACGGTCTACCTCCAGGAATTGGATCTTATGTTCACTGGGACAGAAGATTGGACTCGCAACTTGCAGGTGCCCTCATGGGTATCCAAGCAATCAAGGGCGTGGAAGTCGGGGACGGTTTCGAAACTACCCGTCGTCGGGGCTCTCTCGCGCACGACGAAATTGAAAAAGATTCCTCAGGAGTTGTTCATCGCACATCTGGACGAGCGGGTGGAATCGAAGGGGGAATGTCTACCGGAGAAGTTCTTCGCGTGAGAACAGGCATGAAGCCAATTTCTACCGTGCCAAAGGCTCTTGCGACCATCGATGTATCAACTGGAGAAGCAACCAAGGCCCATCACCAAAGATCAGATGTTTGTGCGGTCCCTGCTGCTGGAATTGTTGCCGAGGCAATGGTCTCGCTAGTTATTGCGAATGCGGTACTTGAAAAATTCGGTGGAGACTCAGTTGCGGAAACAAAGCGCAATATGCAATCCTTCCTAGCTAGCATTCCAGCTGTCCTTAAGTCATTTGAGAGCTGATGAATACCCCGGTGGTATTGGTTGGTCCTATGGGAGTGGGGAAAACCACAATTGGTAAGAAGCTTGCTAAACAGCTTGGGCTCTCGTTTGTCGACACCGACAAAGAAATAGTCAAGCAACATGGCTCAATTGCGAAGATCTTTGAAAAATCAGGTGAGCAGCATTTTCGAGCCCTTGAGCACGAATTCTTGCTTTCAGCTATTTCCACAAATTCTGTCGTTGCTACTGGCGGCGGCGTGGTGACTCAAGAAAGCAATCGCCTAGCTCTTAAGGGCTCATTTGTGATCTACCTCTCGACAAACGGTCGACACATTGCTTCCCGACTTTTGGCTGGGCGGCGCCCGTTGCTAAAAAACGGCATTGCTGATTGGAGACGTATCTATGAAGAGCGCAAGCCACTCTACGAACAGGTGGCCTCCATTGAAATAGAGACCAGCTCAAAGTCCTCAAACTCAGTCGTTTCAGAAATTGTTGAGTTGGTGACAAATCGTGGCTGAAAAATCAAGAATCATTGTTGGTGCCGAGAAACCTTATCCAGTTGTTATAGGGCGATCGCTTTTGGATCAAGTGCCTGAGCACCTTAAAGGAGCAAAGAAGGTACTTGTTGTTCATCCAGTTGGGCTAGCTGTAAGCGCCGAGGAGCTTAGGGATTTCTTGATGGCAGAGGGCTTTGAGGTTTTGCTAGCTGGAGTCCCAGACAATGAAGAAGCCAAGCGTATTGAGGTCGCAGCGTTTTGCTGGGGGATTCTCGGCCAATCGGAGTTTTCGAGAACGGACATGGTAATTGGTTTTGGTGGGGGAACCATTACTGACCTCGCGGGTTTCGTAGCCGCCACCTGGCTTCGGGGGGTTGGAATAGTCCAGATACCAACAACACTTTTGGCCATGGTGGATGCGGCTGTCGGTGGCAAGACTGGTGTCAACACCACTGAGGGCAAAAACCTAGTCGGAGTATTTCATTCCCCAACTGCCGTGATTGTCGACCTAGAAACTTTGAACACGTTACCAAAGAATGAATTGCTTGCTGGCTTCGCCGAAGTGGTCAAGTGTGGCTTCATCAGCGATCCTGAAATCCTAAACCTTATTGAATCTGACTTTGAAAAAGCCGTTGACCCATCGACAAGCTCTTTTGAAGAACTGGTTCGACGCAGTATTCAGGTAAAAGCGGATGTAGTGGCGGTTGATTTTAAAGAATCGGGTCTACGTGAGATTTTGAATTATGGCCACACACTAGGTCACGCAATTGAACTCGCCGAGCGTTATAAGTGGAGGCATGGGGCAGCAATCTCTATCGGGATGGTGTTTGTCGCAGAACTTGCACACCTCAATGGGAGGCTTTCTATTGAGGCAGTCCAACGCCATAGAGACTTACTTGTAAGACTGGGGCTACCAGTGAGCTATCCCGGGGATAAGTGGCCTCAGCTGCTTGCAAACATGCAAATTGACAAGAAATCTCGGGGTGGAAACCTTCGTTTCGTAGTGCTCGACGAGATTGCCAAACCAACAATCATGCATGCTCCAACCGAGGAAATACTTTTCGCAGCTTTTCAAGAGATTGCTCAGTAGGCTAGAGAAATGAAAACCGTAGTTGTGCTAAACGGCCCAAACCTGCAAAGGCTTGGCTCGAGGGAGCCTGAAATCTACGGTGAGATGAATTTAGATTCCCTGACCAAGGAACTCTCCAAGCTAGCCGAGTCACTGTTTATGTCGCTTGAATTTTTGCAGAGCGATTCGGAATCCGAATTAATCGCAGCTGTTCATAGAGCTACCGATGCCAAGCAAGACATCGTAATTAACCCAGCAGCTTTCACTCACTACTCTTACGCCTTGGCCGATGCGTGCAAGGCTCATACCTCCACCGGGGCAAAGCTAATCGAGGTGCATATCTCAAACCCACACGCCCGAGAAGAATTCCGGCACAAAAGCGTGATTTCGGCATCAGCAACTGGCGTAATTGCTGGATTCGGGTTCGACTCCTACAAGCTCGCACTTCGTCAGCTTGCTGGCTAAGCCGATAGAATCAACTAATTCCAATCATCGACAAAAAGAAATCAGAGTAAGCACGACTTATGGCAACCTCAAATGATCTAAAAAACGGACTTGTTCTAAACATTGACGGACAGCTCTGGACCGTTATCGAGTTTCAGCACGTCAAGCCAGGCAAGGGCCCGGCATTTGTGCGCTCGAAGTTAAAGAATGTCCTTACTGGCAAAGTGGTTGAGCGCACTTTTAGCGCCGGCGTCAAGGTTGAAACCGCCAGCGTAGACAAGCGCGAGATGAATTATCTCTATAACGATGGCTCTGGATTCGTATTCATGGATAACCAAAACTACGAGCAAATGAGCTTGACACCAGAAGTAGTCGGTGAAGCTAAGGATTACCTTCTCGAGAACCAACGTGCGGTGGTAGCCGTCTACGAGGGAAATCCAATCTACGTTGAGCTTCCGGCTTCAGTTGTGTTAGAAATTACATACACTGAGCCAGGGCTTCAGGGAGATCGCTCAAGCGGCGGAACCAAGCCTGCAACGGTTGAAACTGGTCTTCAGATTCAGGTCCCGTTGTTCATTGAACAGAATGTCAAGGTCCGAGTCGACACTAGAACTGGCGAGTATCTCGGCCGCGTAACCGATTAGCTTGTGAGTTCGAGAACTAAATCTAGAAAGATGGCGCTTGACGCCATCTTCGCAGCTGACATGCGCAAGCAGAACCCGCTTGAACTTCTTGACGTCACTGCAACAACTCAAGAAAACCGACAGAACCAAGACGAGATTGTTGGCTATGCGCGCCAGATAGTTGAAGGAATCATCAGCTCCCACGCCGACATCGACGATCGAATTGCCTCTTTTTCGCACAAGTGGTCAATTGATCGCATGCCCGCTGTAGATAGGGCCATTCTGAGGGTTGCCGTTTGGGAGATCTTGTTCAACGATGAGGTCCCTGATCCCGTGGCTATTGCCGAAGCTGTGGAGCTTGCCAAGGAATACTCGACCGATGAGTCTGGCTTGTTTGTAAATGGATTATTGGCTGCAATTTCTGGAACCAAGACCGCAAAATAGCAACATACTGCTAAGCTTTCCAAGAATCATCCTTTAAGTACCGTCCTGTGAGGCGGAGAAGGAGGTGGGCGTTGACAAAACGCACCGTCTTGA
>Ga0315908_10003957_pt1 | contig 10723 bp, 13 predicted proteins | sample LakEriMetagenome_12_FD_203520 | JGI IMG/M metagenome (GOLD analysis project Ga0315908, IMG submission 203520) | Freshwater fungal communities from buoy surface, Lake Erie, Ohio, United States - Buoy 4 MA124 | ecosystem: Environmental > Aquatic > Freshwater > Lake > Lake biofilm | place: USA...
CTGGCCACGCTGCCGCACGGGCTGAACGCCAGGACCGGCTGCTGGTCGCGGGCTGAGCAGCTGTCCCAGCCTTGCCCACCTGCTGACCCGCCGTCGGCGTCGGCAGCTGCAGCCGACCCAGCGGCATGTGCTGCTAGGGGCCGACTGCGCAGACCAAGGCGTGCGCCGCACAGCAGGCCCACAGCTGGGTGGGCGCTGGCAGAGGCACCCGCCATCAACCTGGCAACGTCCTCAGCTGCTGCAGGCACAAAGCCGGATGCTGGCGTGGCCGCCGCCGCCGCCGCCGCTGCGCCGTCGCCCTGCACGGCAAAGCCGGACTCCAGCAAGGCTTGGGCTGCCCTGTGCGCGCCCGCCACCTCTGCCTGCTCGGCCTCGGCGTCGCGCACCAGGCCAGCCACGCCCGCTGGCGCCAGGCCCAGCAGCAGCCAGCGCGCGCTCAGCGGCGCTGCGCACAGGGCGTGCCGGCTGCTGGCGTCGCAGCTGACCGGAAGCAGCGCCATCCGCCGGTCTCCTGCTCGCTGCACCAGCCGCAGCAGCGACACGCTGCCCAGGAAGTGGCATGCTGCCACCGTGTGCGTGTCCTGCCGCGAGAGCGCCGAGACAGCGCCCAGTGGGCTGGCAGCCCATGCGGCAGCCTGCTGACAGCTGACCCTGGCCTGGCCTTGCGCCCCTGTTACAGGGGCTGCTGCAGCTGCCCCACCTGCACCGGGCACCGTGCCCGATGCGGACGCCTGCTGCCAAGCAGCTGCCTGCGCAGCTGCTGCCAAAGACTGCTGGACAGCCGTGCTGGCAGCTGCACCCGCGTCGTCCACCCACAGGCGGTATGCGGTCACGCCATCCTTGTGCCCTGCCAACAGGATCAGGGGCGGGGTGGTGCTGTCCTGCTGCGCCGGCGCTGCCGCCAGCCCTGCAGGCCGACCACTGCCTGGCTGACCATCTGCGCCGGCCTGCGCGCAGCCGGCGTCGCCGGCGCCGCCAGCCAGCAGGGCGGCTGCGTCCAGCGTGTCCGGGGACAGCACAGCCAGGCTGCTGATGCGGTGTGGCACCGACACCGTGCCGTGATGCACCAGCGTGCAGGCGCCGGCTGCTGCACGATCAGGCTGCTGTGCTGACGCGGCAGAGCCGTACGCGCCTGCCGGGGTGGTGCGCCGCAGCTCCAACACAGACAGCAGCCCCTGCTCTGCTGCAGGCGCGTCGGCAAGGTCGCCGTGCACGCCCGCCGGCTGCTGAATGTAGGAGGCGAGCACGATGAACTGCTTGCCCGCTGCAGGTGCCGCGCCAGGCTGGGGGGTGGTGGTGCTGGCAAGTGCTGAGCTGCTGCACGGCAGCTGCGCCACGAGCACCGCTGTGTGTCGGTGTGCCTGCTGCAACCTGCAGGCGTCAGCAGGCAGCAGCAAGCGGATGACCGGCAGCCATGGGCTGGCGTTGCCAGGCAGCCCGTGCCCCCCTCGTGCCCAGCCCACGAGCCAGCCTCACAGCAGTGTGATGCGAAGCGCACGCGGCCTGCTCACCGGACTGCCAGCAGCTGGCGCAGCGTAGCAGCTTCCACGACCCGCAGTTGCTGCTCGCCCGCCAGGCTGCGCGTCAGCACTGCGCAGGTGCTGGTGAGCGGGTCCATTGCCAGCGCCTCAGGGGTGTCTGCCACCAAGGTGGACGCCCAGCGCAGCTTGGGTGCAGCGTCCAGGCTGCCGAAGCAGAGCCGGCCAGCCGCTGACACCCAGGCCATGCTGTGGGGCATGTCAGGAGCATGCAGGGCACACGCGGCCTGCAGCCCATCAGCGCCCACCACCCGGGCGGCACACACCAGCTGCGTGGCTGCGCAGCCAGAGCTGCTGCTGGGCCGCCACGGCAACGGCGACAGGAGCACGTCGCTGCCAGCGTGAGCATACACCGCAGCTGGCGCTCCAGGCGGCCGCGGCGCTGGCAGCAGCTGCACGCTCGTGGTACTGATCTGCAGCTGCCTGCCAGCCGTCAGGCTCCAGCGGCTCCCAGCGCCAGGCCGCAAGTCCCACATGAGCACGCTGCCGGTGCTGGTGCCCACCAGCAGCACCTGGGCACTGATGGCGGGCACTTCCAGCAGCGCCGAGCTCCTGGCCTGAAGCTGACCAAGGCTGACGCTGGCCACCTCTGCCAGCGTGTCCAGCTGCAGCAGAACCACTGCATTGTCCACCCACAGACCCACGGCCACCAGCCAGCAGCTGGCCGCACCAGCTGCGGCGGGCACTTGCAGCAGCGCCAGCGCCGAGGCCTGCTGTGGCAGCTGGTGCCGGGCTGTGCAGGTGATGCTGCCATCAGCGCAGCCGATGCTGAGCAGGCACAGCTCATCACCACTGGCGACTACCACGTGGCTGCCTCCAGCTGCTGCCAAGCTCAAGCTGCCTGCAGGGTGGTGGGAGGCGCTGCCAGGTGACGCGAGGCGCGGGACCAAGAATGCAGGAGCCAGTATGACCTCAGCAGCGTCAAGGGTCCTGGGTTTGGGTCCTGGGTTTGGGTGTGAATGACGCAGGCGATACAGGCGGCACAGCTGCGCAAAACACGTGGAACATGCGGCCTTGCATGCAGGCCCTGCCTCCACACCTGGCGCAGGGAATGTCTGGACCAGCTGCCTGGCGGGTGCAGGTGAGAGTACGCGCACGTCGGCTGCCGTCACCTGCACCAGCCAGCCGCCTGGGCAGCCCACAGCCAGGATCGAGGGCCGACTTGCGTCCAGGCCTGGCAGATCCACCTGCACATTTGGATGTACGGCATGCGGGGCAGCACCTGAGCAGCTGGTGTGTTCCAGGCATGGCTCAGGCTGCACACAGGCGCACCAGCACCAGGGCTTGCTAGAGAGCGACCAATCGCCCCCAGGCACCATCCAGATGTGCAGGAAATAGCTGATGGAAGCCTGCCTGAGTCATGGTGCCGCCACACAGCGACATTGCTTGCGTTGATGAAGCCGCCTCGAAGCTGAACACAATCAGGCGGTCGTGCCCTGCAGCAGCCTGCTCCGACACACTGCCTGCCGCAGGGGCTGGAGCATCGGCGATGGCAAACATGGTCGCGCTGCCCTGCAGCGGGCAGCGCCAATCAATGGCGGCAGTCTTGGTGCGTTCACATCAGTGGCAGGCCTGCCAGTGCACAGGCGATGGGATACCTGCAGTGCTGGCACGCAAGATGGTGAACCCAGCAAACATCGCACCGGCACAGCAGGTCCATCCAAGACGTATGGCTGCAGGGCGGCTCCGCTGCGCAGCCGTGCCAGCTTGCCCTGAGGGGCCAGCCCACAAGCCACCAGAAGCTGCTCTTCAGGCAGAACACCTGCGCGCACCAGCAGCGTGTTTGACCTCCTGTCCGCCTGACCAGGGCAATCAGTGACACAGCACAAACACGCACGCCCGTGCACATGCAGCTGTGGCACGGTCAACGCATGCCAGCACGAATGCGTCAGCATGCTACCTGAAGGGTCTGTGAAGGCCGCCACATCATTCACAGGGGCCAAGCTGGGCAGCAGGGCAGACTGCAGGAGCAGCCAAGGCGACCCAGGTGCGCCCGCTGCAGCTTGAACCTCATCTGGCACTCTGAGCACTTGACTGCTGGCACTGCTGCTCCCTACGAACAGCATGCCGCCACACGGCTGTGTTCTGCTGCTGGTGCTGCTGCTGCTGGTGCTGGGCAAGAATGCGAAACAGCTGGCTGGGTGCGTCCTGCCGCTGCATGTGATTGGCAGCAGCTGCGGCAGCTTTCCTGACAGCCTCAGCAGCAGCAACCCTGCGGCAGCAAGGCGTCCGTGCTTGGATCGGACGCCAGCATCTGAGCATCTCTGGCACGCTGCTGCACAAGCCAAGCAGCGCACCCAGAGGCGTATGCAGCAGCAGCCGGCATTTCCACCGGAGCGCGCGCAGACCCGCATGCCTGGAGCGGCATCGCACCTCCTTGCACATCGGATATGACATACACCCCTGAATCATGCAGCTCCTGCATGCCAGCGGGCTCTGCGAGCTGACTCCACGCGCCATCTCTCGCCAGTCCAGTGAATGCCAGCTTGGTCACAGCGCCTGAGGCACGGCTGTCGCCACCGCCCTGCGGTCCACCCGCGCCCATGCCTCCAAACAGCAGAGCCTCTTCTGAGCTGACAGCCAGCATGCCAGGCGGCAGGCTGCTGGCGTCACTGCCTTGGAAGCTGTGCAGCAGCCTGGTCGTTGGGTGCAAGTTCCTGCAAATGGCGGCGACGCGACTCTCAATGGCTGCCACGGCGCATGATGCAGGCATTCTGGGGGGGGGGGGGGGGGGCTGAAGCAGCACGCTCGCTCCGGCGTCCCTGCCCTGCTGCGATCCAAAGGCAAGCGCGCCAGAGTTGCATCCCTGCATCAAGCAGCGCACTGCCAGCCGGCGCTCACATGACAGACCAGGGGCCTTGCTGTGGTTGGACATCACTGCCTGCACGTGCGGAGGCTGGCACACTAAGGCACGCCATATGCACTGATCTGTGCTGTGCCAAATCACCTGCAGCCCACACAGAAGGCACGTACGTGAGCTAGCACTGCGCTGCAAACATGAAGGCTGCATCCGCAGACATACAGCGGCAATGGTGGTGAGCCTGGCAATGGTGGTGCGCCTGGCTCACCAGCCTCATCGTAGAGCGCACACAGCAGCAGCTGCGCGTTAACTGCATGCTGCTGCTGGTACGATGACGGCATCCATTGCAAGCTGCGCAAGTGCACAGCGGCGTGCGGCTTCAGCAGATTCGCCTGCCATGGTCCTGCAAGCACTTGCGCGGCTCTGCCCTGAGCATTGCATCAGCTGCAGGCATGCTGCAACATGCTGAGGCACTCCATGTGATGCTGCCAGGATATGGCAAGGTCACTGCTGCTCATCCATGTTGCATCTGCTTCTGTGCAGCTGTGCAGCTGTCCAGCTGCTCCTGTGTGCACCCCGCCCCCTGCCGGGAAGGCGCACCTTCCCTGTGGCGTCCCGGCAGCAGGTGCTCGAACGGAAGAGCTGCGACGTGCAGCTGCCAGCTGCCACCTTCACACTTGGGCTCCACAAGGTGGATCAGCCCATGTATGAAGCTGACTGCGAACAGCTGCCTGCCAGGGGCCGCAGCTGTCACCCGAATGTCCGCCACGGGGCTGGCAGATTGCGCTCCATGCGGGACGCTGAGCTTGGCGCTCGTGAGCCAGCGCGGCTCAGCACTGCAGTCCAGCACAGAGACTGTGCCGCTGCTGCTGATGGCCAGGAGCGCGTCATCTGGCAGGGACACTAGGCGTTCTAGCGGCTCCGCAGCGGGCCAGGAATCGGTCAGACTGAAACCGTGGTCGCACGGCTCATATACTTCTACCAGCGTGCGGCGGGATATGTACAGCTTGTCCTTCACCACGCAAGCACTGGCCACGGCAGAAGGGTGCAGGAGGCGCTTGATGGCGAGCATTTGAACTTTCAGATCGCGGCTGCAGCAGCCAAGTGACCAAAAGACGAGACACGCGAGTTACAATTGGCGATCCAAGCAGCGTGGCACAGCCCCGCCCTGCCTCCTTCAGTCGTAGCCCAGCGCGACGTGGAAGCGGCGCTGCCGCCGCGCATTCCATGCGTACTCCAGCCTGACGGGGCCCAGGGGGGAGTCGATGCGCACGCCGGCGCCGTAGCCATAACCAGTTCCTGCATCCAAAGCAGCCATAGAGGTCATTGCATGCATGGGGCATGGCCGGTGCTGGCCACATGCACCCGCAAGCTGCGCACCGCCCAGGTTGCAGCCTGGGCACCTGTGGCGCTGCAGCAGCACCCGGCGGGTGTTGCGAAAGCTCACCTGGTTTGCCCCTGCTGCCTGCCGGGTCCCCAATGACGCTGTCGCCACTGTCCAGGTCGCTGCCGTAGTCTGCGAACAACGTGCCGTGCACTGGCTTCAGAATGGTCCACCTGCAATCAATCAGTGCATGCTCGCATCACCCAACCCTAGGCTGAGACCCAGGCACAGCGTGTGTGCCGCGGACACCTGTGTCGTGCTGTGATGTGCTGTGCCGTGCTGTACCGTGCTGTGATGTGCTGTGATGCGCTGTGGTGTGGCGTGGCGTGGCGTGGCCTGGCATGCTGTGCCGCGCTGCATTGCGCTGCGCCACGCAGCGCCGACAGCCTACCTCAGCTCTGTGCTGGCCTCAACGCTGCAGCGGCCAGCGCCCACACCACCCTCGGCATAGCCGCGCACACTGTTCGTACCGCCGAGCGGGAACGCTTCATAGGGAGGCAGGTCACCGATGACTGCGCCTGCCTTGCCCCTGCAGGTGGTGTCATAGCGCATCGTGTTGCAGCAAGGAAGGGAACAACAAGCCAAACAAGCGTCTCTTGAGCCATGGCAACCCTCTGCTGTCGTTGGGATGAGGCAGGAGCACATGTTTGGCATGCCAAGACAACGCGCAGCCCCATGCCAACCCACCTGACGTGCAGGCTTGCACCTCCGCCGAGGGGCAGGGGCTGGTCAATCCGCACACGCATGCGGTTGAAATTCAGCCACTCAGACTGCAAAGGCAGGGCCTGCTCCATGCTGGCTGCCACCTGGCTGCCATCGCCTGGGTCACTGCAGCAGCAATCACCAGCAATGGCAGCAGCCAAGCAAACAGGTGGGGTGACAGCACAGATGGCAGGAGAAGGGCGAGAGGTGGTGGTGTGCACACACTCCCAGCAGCCAGCGCATGCACCCGTGACTCCTTCCCATTGCCAAGATGAAGCATAACTGCATGCATGCGAACCTTGGCGTGTGCAAGGTCGCGTCTGCAAAGCTGGACGGCAGCTGAGATTGCGCGGCAGTGCTGCTGACGGCGGTGCATCAGCCAGGGGCGGTTGCATGCCACTGCACCCAGGCACACGGATGCGCGCACTCACTTGTAGGCTAAGCTGATCATAGCCAGCGCTGCACAGTCATGCGCTTGCCCGCTGAACGTCAAGGGGCTGCCATAGCAGTCTGCTGTCAGGGGCCGAGAGTGCTCGTCCATGAGGCGGGTGCGCTGCATGTTCAAAGCCACTGTGCCGCTTGTGCTGGTGGTCAGTGGGCGCCTGCAACAGCCAGCCATGAACAGCCGGGGACGCAGCAGGCCTGAGAGGCCTGATGGTTGGAGTCAGTGCTGCAATGCAGGTGCACAGAGCCACCACGGCAACGCCTGAATCCCAACACGGCTCTCCCAGCCCCGCCTGTAACGCATTCACCTGTACTCAATGCTGCCGATCAGACGCCCAATCACCACACTGCTGCCCGCACCAGACACATCTGCAGCAGCGGTTGACTCCTCTCCAGGGTCAGGCTCTGCTTTGCCGTGGATGACGCTGCCGGACGTCCTGCGGGGCCATGGCGAGCAGGTGCCTTTGCTTGCACAGGCAAGCACACTGCTGCATGCAGGACATGGCCGCCCTGCAATGCATGCCACCTGCCACAGGTGCACCTGGGCTGCAGAACCGGTGAACCGCCTCACCTGGTGTTCATCATGGACACAGTGCGACTGGTGCGGTAGGGGTCGCCCACAATCCAGGGGTCAGAGTGCTGGACCCTGAACAAACTGTCGCCTTGGCCCAGCTCCACCAGGGCACTCAGGCGCTGCGCAGCAGGGCGGTCTGAATCAGCGCAGGCTCTGATTCAGCTACTGACAGTGAGCAGCACAGCCAACTCAGGGCTGGCCGCCAGCTGCTCGCTGCTCAGCAAAGCAGCCGTGCTGTGCACCGCCTCAGTTGGGCAGCACAGTACCTGGTTGAGCCCAAAAAGGTTGCGCTGGCTGTACGTGAAGTTGCCAACGAAGCCAGGAAGAGCCCCTTCGCCATGTGCCTGCATGCAGCAGCAGCGGCGCCGTGTTGCCAGCAGCCAGACAGGAAAAGCAAACCCGAGTACCAGCCAGGGCGCGCACTGTGCCTGCATCACGCCAGCCTGGCCTTACCTGCGCGCTCAGCCCAGTGCCTGCTCCAAGACCTCCCGTCTTGCGCTCAACCAGGTTGACTGTCAAGTCAACCTGCAGGGTGGGCCAGCATCCACACTTGCGGTGCCAGCCGTGTGACACGCCAACAAGGGCAGCCATGCTCTCAGTTGCAACCAAACACAAGCACACTGCCGCACCTTGGGCTGCGTCTCAGTAGAGTCTTCTGCTTCATTTGGGATGATGTTCACATCCTCAAACAGGCCGGTCGCGTAGACTGCATCGATGTCTGCTTTTGCTTGCCGCAAGCTGTACACCGCCCCTGTAACCAGGCAGTGAGGGTGCTGTCAGCAGCTGCAATGACCTCCAGCCAGGCAGCGCAGAATCACCATGCGTTCAAACCACCCGCCACGCGCTCCTGTGCCTGAGTGTGCACCACATCCCCAGGCAGCCACGCTCACCTGGCTGAGTGGTGAAGTGGCGCGACACCACGTCTGATCTGGTGGCGCCCGTGTCGTTGGGGCCGTTGCCCTGGGGGTCCGTGAATGCCAGGCTGATGCCTCCCACCACTGCCTCACCAACGGTCAGCTCCACGATGCCGTTCTCAAACGTGAAGTCCACCACCTGCAGGCGGTGCCAGGCGGCCAGGACCTGGAGGACACGCCCTGGGCGCCGCTGCCCGGACACGCTGCCTGCACAAAGTCTGGCAAGCAACCCCCGTGTTTGCTCCCATGCAGCCATGGCAAGGAACCTGCAACATTGGCTCACCTGCCCCAGGATGCCACGCTGCTTGTACCACCTGTCCAAGCGCTCGATGGCCCTGCGCCACAACGGCCAGGCAGCATGCAGGTGGGTGCGCACCACTCACCAGCTGCAGCCTGGAACAGCACATGTGCGCCGCAGTCACTCACAGCGCCAGAACGAGCTGCGGGGCCGCAGCCACTCACTTGCCAAACTTGACAAAGTTGAGGGTGCTGCCATACAGCGGAGCAAACGCCTTCTGAACCTCGCGGGTGGGCAGCCGATCCCCGCCCCTGGCAACGATGCCTTTCAGCTGGGGGTTGGCCGACACCTGCGTCACACAGCCAAGCCAGCGCAAGACACAGCGTGAGTAACGGGCGGGGGAGCAAGCCCCCCAGCAGTTGCAAGCCACCCAGCCTGTCACCGGCGGCACGCTCACCTTGACCACCAACTTGACCCCATCCCTGGTGTCCTCCGCATCCGGGATGACGCTGCTGAACCAGCCGGTGGCGAACACGCGGCGCAGGTCTGCCTCCACCTCTTGCAGCGTGTAGGCAAAGTTGGGCTTGGTGGTCAGCGCTGACTCGGCGATGCCTTTCAGCCTGTCCGTGACGCCTGTCACCTCCACCTGCGCGTGCAGGCAGCCATGCAGCCATGCAGCCATGCAGTCATGCGACTGGGAGGCTGTAGCAACTACACGCATGCGCAGCGCGGCGCGCTGGTGTGCACAGCATCAGCTGCGCCCCTGCAGCACCACCCTCACCTCACTGATGAGGATGCGCTCCGCCTCGCCCGAGGCGAAGGCTGCCGCCTGGCTTTTGGTGGGTTCTGGCGGGCTGGCCTTGGGCTTGCGCGGATTGAAGATGTCGGTGATGGATGCCAGCGGGTGCATGTGCACGCGCGTGGGTGCGGCAGATCGCCCCGAGGTGCTGGCATCCTGCCATTGGCGCGGGCTCGGGGGATGTGCCACCTGCTGCTGGCAGTGCTGTGCGCCCTCGCCGCCCTGGGCAGGCCTGCCGGCTCCGAGATTGAAACTGAAGCCTCCCAGCCGCACTGGGTCCTTTGAAAGCCAATCCATAGCACCAGCTGCGCCTTTACTGAAGCAATCCGCTGCCGGTTGCAAGCGCGTGACGCCATTGCAGGGCGGAAGTGGCGGGGCAGCCACAGTCGCGCTGATGTGGATGCATGTCGCCGCCCTGTGCACACCTGCGAACCCTGGAACAGGCGTGTGCGCACGAAAGCCGGCGCCGCGACTGCGATCTGGCCGCCGCTGGCGCAACTGGCCCTCCTCACTGGCCCACAGTCGCTGTGATCGCAATGACGGCCGCTGATATCGAGGCCACCATGCTGGCGGCCCTGGGAGAGGCTGGCGAGATCCCAGACTCGGGCGCGCTGGCGAATTCGCTGGGCAAGACGCACCAGGAGGTGTACGCTGTCATTTCCAGCCTGAGCCTGGCGGATTATGTGTCAATGGAGGTGCGGCTTGACGCATCAGCGGTTCTGGGCCCGCCCGCATGGTGCTGCATCCGCCGCCGCCGCCGCCGGCGCCTGCGCCGCCGGCCAGCCCTGCGCGCACAGGTGCTGTGGGCACCCAGCGCACCGCATGCTGTGTGCTTCGCAGCCCATCGAAAACTCCGTGCTACGCCTGACAGAAGCTGGGCAGAGCTGCATTGAGGAGGGCAGCCCAGAGGCGCGCCTGTGGGGAGCGCTGCCAGCAGATGGCATGGCGCTGACCGAGGTCCAGGTGGGTGCCCCTGCTCCTCCGCGTCCTGTGCGACACCGCAGCTGCGCTCTGCTTTCACTGCTAGCACTTGACACCGCCAGTCCCTGGCATGCAATGTACCTCCCGGAGCGCAAGCTGTCGCATCTGCCAGGCTGGGCATTTGATGCACATGACGTGGGTCGGTGCGCGCCCGCTCCCACATCGAGTCCGCCACCTGATCTGCAGGCCAGCCTGCCATCCGACGTGTCTGGCGGCGGGTTCAAGCAAGCTATGCAGCTGAAGTGGATAGCGCTGGACAAGAGCTCTGGCACACCCACAGTGGTGAGGCATGGCAGCCCCGCCGGGGGGGGGGGGGGGGGGGGGGGGGGGGCGGGGGGGGGGGCGGGGC
>Ga0315908_10003958_pt1 | contig 10721 bp, 8 predicted proteins | sample LakEriMetagenome_12_FD_203520 | JGI IMG/M metagenome (GOLD analysis project Ga0315908, IMG submission 203520) | Freshwater fungal communities from buoy surface, Lake Erie, Ohio, United States - Buoy 4 MA124 | ecosystem: Environmental > Aquatic > Freshwater > Lake > Lake biofilm | place: USA...
AACTTGAATCCGTTAATCTTAATTCCCTCCAATTACAGTTTGTGATGGTTTAAGAACTTCTTTAGGAATTCTGCCTTTCCAAATCATAATCAGGCTCTGCAAATAAATTCTTACTGTTTCTGAACAAGAAATCGTGTAAGCTCTCTTCATCATTTGGAATAGAATGAAAATTATAGTAGAGCCTAGTTGTGCTGTTACTCTTGCTGTTGCTATTAAATATAAGCATATGTTTTAAGGTAAAAATATTGCTATTATTCTTACTGGAGGCAATGTTGATTTGGAAGATACTAAAAACTCTTTTACTAATATTTTAAATTCATAGTGATTATATTATTTTTTATATTTAATTTATAAATAATAAATAAATTATAAATATTATGATGATTATCATAATAAATTTAGAAATAAATAAAAAGAATGAAATAAAATTAAAAATATAATTTTATCTTCAAATTATAAATCTACAGTTTTCTTGTATATTTCCAAGTACTTCACATTTAAAACTTTTATAAATAAACACAAAAATCATAATTAAATCCACTAAAATAAAAATAAAAATTTTAAAATAACTAAATTAATTTAATTTCTGCAAATTTAAAATTAAGTTAAAAAAAATTATAAACTATATATAATATCTAGGCTCAATAAGTTTCGTTATTCCTACAACAAAAAAATTAATAAATTAAAGAAAAATAATTTATAGTTTAAAATGGTTTTGATAATTTTAAATTAACAAAGCTATGAATTTAAATAAAATTGGATAAAAAAATGCTATAATATATTTGAGATAAGGTCTTCTTTCAAAAAAGTATTTCTATATATAAAAAATATAATGTCTATTATCTGATAAATTAAAAATATGCCAATCACTTATATCATAAATTATATTAATTTACGTATTTAAATGAACAATCATTAAAAAAAGCGAAACTTATGTTAAATAATAAATTTTATTAGAATAAAATTATTTTAAAGCATTTTTTAGAATTATTATTTTATCTTAAATATTTAGATTCAACATTATAAATAATGTAACTTAACAATAGATGAATTAAACAAAATTAATATTGATTTCATGATATTAATTATGATTTAAAACAAATCCTTTATTTTTAATTCCAAAATAAACTAATGCTATTATTTCAATAAATTAAAACCAAAATTAATAAAATATTAATTTTATATTTTTAGATATAAGATATAAAAATATTAGAAATTAATTTATTTCTTAAGTTTTATTAAATTAAGGTTTGAATTATTCTATAAATTTAAATATACAAATAAATATTATCCAAATTATATTGTTCTATCTTGTTAAAATACAAAAAATGCTTATCTATAATAAAGTTTATAAAATAAATATACTAAATTAAATAAAAATTGAGAATCCTAAAAATGGAAACACAAAAGAACTGATAAAATAGATAAGGGATCAGTATAAATCAAAAAATAATAGATAAATTAAATAGGCATTAAAATAATAAAAAAGCTGTTAAATAAAATTAGTTCTTATGATTTATTTTTATTATATTTTTGAATTATTTTAAAAATGACTAATAAATTTAAATTCATATAAAAAAGACTAATATGATAAATTATATTTAATACCAATTTACTATTCTTCCTACAAATAAAGTATTAAATCCAAATATTTGCATTATTTTTTGAATAGGATAGTTAACAATAAATCTATTTTTATTAAATAATAAATAATAAATTAAATACAAACCAGGAAAAGTAGTTATGAACTTATTATAATAAAAAAAATTATTGTTCAAATAATGTTCAATTTAATCTAAAAAAAATGGTTCATCCTTTTATATAAAATTTTCGTTACCATAAAAGGGTAATCAACGTATTTATTTACATTGTAAATAAAATAGCACAATATAATTTAAAATAGTCCTATAATTAATATTTTCATTAAATAATAAATTAGATTACAAAAATGTGAATATAATTTTAATAAATGCAAATAATGATTTTTGTAATATATAATATAAAATTATACAAAAATAAATAATTAAATGGAGCAAGAACAATTAATAATTGAGCCACCTCTATATTTTGCAAATGATCATGTATTTGATATTGATTTTCATCCTCAATTTGATTTATTAAGCTGTTGCTTAGTAACAGGAGAAGTCAAATTGTATTTTATTATTTTTATTCTGAAGATTATCTTATAACTAAGATGATGTAATCGAAAAATTAAATTTGAGTTATCATACAGATTCTTGTAGAAAATTATAGTTTAGTCCCAATGGATAATGTAATAATTCATAAATATATTAAAGATCTTGCAAGTGGAAGTAAAGATATGACTTTAGGATTTGTAGATTAAAATGGTAAATTAATCCACTAAATCTAAAAGGCTCACGATATTGGAATAAATTCAATTTAATTTATTGATAATTAAATTTTAGCTTCAGCAGATGAAGATGGCCAAATTAAAGTAATTATAAATAATGATAATAATAATAATGATAATAAAAATAGAATTATAATATTTAAAATAGATTTGGGATTTGAGATCTGGGCAATGTGTATATGATGTCCATGAACAAGAAGAAACAATAACCCAAATGATAATAAACAAAGATAACACTCTGTTATTATCAACAAGCTACGATGGGACATTAGGAGTTTATGATTTACGAAAAGACAACAAAAGCAAAGACAAATTATATGCCTTAAGTGATTGTCTAGAAGAAGATCTGCTTTCAATTTAACTAATAAAAAACAATAAATTCGTTCTTTGTTCTTCCAATTAAGGCACAATCTTCATTTTCAAATGGGATTACTTTGGAGATTGCAGCGATATTATTAGAGGCCACAATAGCTCAATAGACTCTATGCTCAAAATCGATGAAAATACTATTGTTACTGGTTCTGAAGATGGTTATTTGAGAGCTGTCAGTATTTATCCTAATTCAGTTGTTAGTATTTTGGGAAAGCATAGTGAAGATGAAAATGTCTTCCCCATCTTTAAGTTGGCAAGGAGTCATTGTGGCTACTTTCTAGCTTCCACTTCTAATGATTCTTCTATTTAGTTTTATGAAATTAACGATCTTATTCATTAGAGAGTTAATGTCTAAGACTAAGAGGATTACACTCCTAATTAATAGTTTATTGAATAAAATAAGAATAAGAAGTTAGAAGATAGGTAATAAATATCTGATTAAGAAGATGATTATGATGATGATGAAAATGATGATGAAGATGATGATAGTGATGAGGAGGATTTTAATTAAAAATAGTAGAATAAATAAAAAAAAAAGAAAGTTAGTGTGAAAAACTATGAAAAGAGTAAAAACACCTTTTTCGATAAATTATGAAAATTATATTATTAAATTAAAAATTTATTGATAATTTAAATATTAAATATACTGTGTTCATAATTTAAAAAACTGTTCGAATTCTAATAATATATAAAAATTAAAAATTACATGATTTTTGTTAATCAGTGAGCTCCTTTGGGAAATTAACTTAATAAGTAACTACTAAATCCCCAAAAGAACTAGGATTCTAATGAATAGGCATTCCTTCATCACTAATCCTATCAACATCTCCAGGCTGAGTGACCTTATTCCTACTAATCTAGACCTAATGTCCATCCAAATGAGTAACAGTCTTACTGAAGCCTAATAAGGCCTCCTTAAGATCAATATCAACTATAATATGCAGATCATTCCTCTTCCTAATAAAAAAGGGATGGTCAATCGTAATAAATTTGAAAAGAATATCACTAGCCTGTTTATCATGAAACTCATCCGAAGCTCCACTAAGGACATACTAATGTCCATCAGGGATTCCTCGCTCTATTGTGATTTCAACTGTGTCCATTCCTTAGATCACTTTTTGCGATTTGCAGACATGACATTTACTCTTTACGATCTTGCCTCTCCCGTTGCATTCAGGGCAATTAACTTAAAATTATTGATACATGCCCATCCCGATGTATTGCTTTTAGATCGTCATGCCTTTCCCATTACAGCTGTTACAGGTCTTAATATCATCATAATTATCTGCCCCTGATCCTCTGCAATGTGGACAAATTTGCTGTTTTGTCATGAAAATCTCAACCGTCTTTCCATTATAGATATCTTCTAAACTTACAGCTAGTTTGATGTTTAGGGTTGGTCCTTTGTTATCCCTTTTTCTACCACCACCTCCAAACATATCGAACATGCTTTCGAATGGATCATGATGGTGTTCTAGATTCTGTTTTAATCCTTCTTCTCCGTATTAATCATATCTTCTTCTTTTATCTTTGTCTGATAATACTTCATATGCGTTGTTTATTTTAGCAAATTGCTCTTAAGCGTTTGCTGCTCTGTTTAAGTCTGGATGGTATTTTTATGATAATTTTCTAAATGCTTTTTTTATCTATTATTCATTTGCGTTTCTTGATATTCCTAGTATTTAATAGTAATCTTCGCAGTGTATTATTAAAGTCATTAAAAATAATAATAACAACTTAAACTTCAAACTAATAATTTATCTATTATTTCTTATTAATTCCATTTATATTTATATTTATAAATTATTAACACATGTTTAACTTATAATTAATTTTAATAATTATTTTTAATTAAAAATAAAATATATTCAGTTTAATCAAAATTTTATTTCAAAATAGTTTATACTATATAAAAATATATATTTTATATTTCATTAGAAATTCATTATTATTATTATTTTTCTTAATCAATAATTATTTATTATTTTGCTTCTATTATTCTTCTAACTATAAATTTTAATCTTTCTATTATTATTATAATAATTATTATTGCAATTGTTATTCTTCTTATGATTTATTTTCAGTTTAATCTTATTACTATATTTATTCTTTTTATTGATATTCTTAGTGATTTTTATATTACTATTAATTATATTCTAATTTATTCTATAATTATTATTTTTATTACAATTACTACTATGACCATCATCATTTAATATAATTATATTTCTAGATAACTAATTAAATTACCTTCTGCTTTCTAAAATTCTTACTATTAATATTATTGTTTCTTTTTTATTATTAAAATAACAATTATTTTTTCTATAATATATAATAGATATATAAAAAAGATATTAAATTAAGATTATCTTTTTTTATAATATATTATAAAGATAGAAATGAAGTTTTAGAATCTCTTGATTCTGCTTATTAGTATTACTCACGTTTTTATATGCTAAAAAGTAAAGCATGTAAAGCACTAATAAAATAAAAGAAGAATGAAAAAGCATTTTGTAAAAAGGATGTTGGCAGCACCTAATTATGCTGACTTTGCTTCCTTGTATGAGAAATTTGTTACTGATAGAGCAACTAAGTAAGCTCCAAACACTGGTGCTTTTACAGCAGTAGATTGTAAGTTCCTCGCTGGACCAAACAAACAGACGATTGATGCATAATATAAAGTAAAGAATGCTTGTTTGGATTATGACTAAAAAAACACTTGTCTCATGGTTCCTATCGCTCCTTAGAAGCCTGTCTTTTAAGTTTCTTGGGATAAAACAATCAATGAAAGAGATCTCTTTAAGGTAGATAAAAGTGATAAAAGATAATGTGGAACTTAATTGATGCTCTCCATATAAATGATTCCTCTCTAGTCTGAATGTAATAATTAAGTTACTTCTTTTAAAAAAACAAATATGTTTAAATGTTATGATTAAGACAAAAATCTGTTGACTGCTATGGATACATATTCATAGATTATTAATTATGATGATAATGAAAAAAGTTATATTTACTAATTCTATGTCACAGTTAGATATAATCTACCTAATAATTTGTGTCTGGTTTATAGAAACAAAAACAAAGCTTATGGAGATAGTGGAGATAAAAAAAATTATAATAATATTTATGATGCTGGAGTTGTTGATGACCTTATATTGACTTTTACACCTAATGCTGTTTTTAATATTAATGATAATAAAGAAGCTGGATCAGAATTTACTAATAACTATTTATAAAGGTATATGTATTGTGTCAAAGCACTTTAGGGAAGAACTGAAAGAAGTGTAGGATAAAATTCTTTATATAAAAGTATTGAAAAAAATAACGGACTCTAATATTGGCATTTAGAAGGAGCTTTGATTGCTAGATTTGCAACAGAAACTTTGAGAATATAATGTGTTTCAACTAAAAACTTAAAAGATCTAACTGATAAAGACTTCTAAAAATTGAAAGCTGAAATTCCAACATATTTAGAAAAGCCATACACAGGAATTTACTAAAATTTAAACAATTTAAAAGATTCAAAGAATGTTTGTAATGATATGATTGGTATTACATCTCCACCTGAACCAACACCAACACCAAAACCACCAGTAGTTCCACCAGTAGTACCAACACCTGTAGTACCACCTGTAGTACCACCTGTAGTACCAAAACCTGTAGTACCACCTGTAGTACCACCTGTAATACCAACACCTGTAGTACCACCAGTAGTACCACCTGTAGTACCACCTGTAGTACCAAAACCTGTAGTACCACCAGTAGTTCCACCTGTAATACCAACACCTGTAGTACCACCAGTAGTACCACCTGTAGTACCACCAGTAGTACCACCTGTAGTACCACCTGTAGTACCAAAACCTGTAGTACCACCAGTAGTTCCACCTGTAATACCAACACCTGTAGTACCACCAGTAGTACCACCTGTAGTACCACCTGTAGTACCAAAACCTGTAGTACCACCAGTAGTTCCACCTGTAATACCAACACCTGTAGTACCACCAGTAGTTCCACCTGTAGTACCACCTGTAATACCAACACCTGTAGTACCACCAGTAGTTCCACCTGTAGTACCACCTGTAATACCAACACCTGTAGTACCAACACCTTAACCAAATCCTTTACCACCTAAAATCCCTGTTCCTAATCCACCTCAAATTCTTAATGGACCATGTGGTTTAGATTTTAAAGGAAAAAGATTCCTCAAAAAAGTTCATCTCAAAAAGTTATTTAAAAAGCATTAAAGAAAATGATTTTTTTAATTTTATCATCTTTTAATATAAAAATATAAAATATATAAAAAAGATAAATTTTAAATACTAAAATAACAAATATTTATTTTTGAATTAAATTTTTTAATTATACCTAATCATATTCTTTTGAAAAAGTTTTAAAATTTTGTATCTTAAAATAAAAAAATATTTTTGTCTTTTTCATTCAAAAGAATTTAATTAAAATAATTTAAAATAAAATATTTTTTTATGATTTATTTTATTTTTTTAATTAAAATTTATTATAAAAAAATTTAAAATTATTACAAATAAATTTGCAAAAGAATATTTTCTATTTATAATATATTTCTTACTACTTATATTTTCAAAAAAAATTTTTATATTATTGAAGAAAAATTAAATAAATTTTTCAATTTAAATTTACAATAGTTATTGTTTATCAAATTTTTAAATTTTCATAATATTATTCAAAAACTCAATTTAGACTAATAGATTTCAAGCTATTACAAGATTTATAAAATATGGTTAGATTAGATATTTCTTTGTCTAATATTTAGTTTTTTTATTAATATAACTTATAGGCAGATTTTATTGCATAAAAACTAGTTGCAAAAGATATATTAAAATAGTCTAATATTAAAATTCATGAATGAAGTCAAATAAAAATTTTTATATAAATCAAAAAAGTTAGGAATCATGGAAATTTAAAAACATAAATAAAAAATAAGTATAAAAATATATGGAAATTAAAACACCAGATAAGCATACTTTAGAAATACCAATCTTTTATAAATATAAATATATAATAATACTATTATCATACAACATAATATAAAAATAAAACAAAACCAAATTAAAACTAATAATAAAAGACTACAAAAATTTAATTGATAAAATAAAACCTACCATTATACATTTGCATATTAAAATTAACATACGGTAACTAATTATAAAATAAAAAATTATATTAGGTAAATTTATAGAAATACTTATTCATTAAAAATTAACTAATAATTATTTTTTAATCAAATATTATGGGACACAATGAAACTCAATTAAGGAATTTTTATTAGAATTTCCGATAATTCCTTTTAACTTATTTGATATGAAATAATGAATAATATTAAGTATAATAAATATATTTTTAAATATTATAAAACAATATTAAAATGTTTGCATAATTCTTAAAGACATAATATATAAGATAAGCAAATAATATAATTTATAAAAATAATTAATATAAAACAAAAATAAAATAAATAAAATTATAATACTAACTATTATTTATAATGATAATCTATAAATTACTCCTCATTTAATTAATAAGAACAAAAGAACATTTCACAAACAGCTTTTTCCTAAAACAAAAAATAAAACAATAATTTGTTAAACTAATAAAAAACGAAATAATAGGCTTAGAATTAAACACTAAAAAAATATTATATCAATAAATTGAAATAATTAATTGAAATATTAAAACAAGCAAATACAAAAAATTAAAAATATTTGAAAAAAATATAATTTTATGAATAATTAGAAATTTCACAATTAAATTAATAATGATTTTTTTCATATATAACAGAAGAAAAAAATTCAAATCATCTGATAAAAATAAATATTAATTTATTTATTCTTTTAAATAAATATATAAATTAAAAAGCATTAGATTTATAAATTAGATAAAATATAATAATTAAGGTAATTTAATATATTTTAAAAATTTTATAAATTAAATTTTAAATATAATAAAATATTAAAAATTTATTATTTTTATAAATTAATTTATATAAATAATAAAAACAAACTAATATTCTTTTATATGAAATCTCAATTTCTTTATTATAATTTATCATAATAATAATTAATCAAAAATGATTTGCTATGAAAAAAAAACATAATTATATAATAAATCAATTATGTAAAATTAAAAAAAATTAAGACATTATAAATACTTTTATAATGAGTATTTATAATATAATAAGTTTAATAAAAACTAATTTTTTTTCAAATTTGAATAAATATCTAAAAAAAATTAAAAAACTTTGAAAAATAATGATATTTTAAGACATTTATATTAAAATATCTTTTTAAAATATAAATATTAAAGTATATATTATAAATTAAAAAAATTACTAATTTGGTGCATATTAACTTAAATATATATAATTAATAATAATAATCAATCAAAATAAAACTTCATTTAATTATAATTTTTAAAATTATAATGAAGATATTTTTATTTCAATTTTTTTTTTTATATTTTATTATAAAATAATGTTAACATATTTCAAATTAGAGATTAATTTAAACAAAAATTATGAAATAAAAATATTAAAAAAATTAGAAGAACAAAAATTAAATTTATTAAAAAAAAATATTTATAAATAAAATAAAATTATAAAAAATAAGAAGATAATAAAAACAAGTTTAATTTAGAAAGAAAAAAAAACTAAAAAGTAAATCTTAATTGTTTTTTGCTAATTTTAATAAAATATATGATCAATATATTAATTCTTTAAGTTAAAAAAATAAATCTTTATGCTTTTAATCTTGGATTTAAGAAGATGAAAATTATTATAGAAAATAGTTAAATAAATATAATTTAGAAGAAATATTACCGTAATGCTATATAATTTTTTAATAAAATTGAGATTTATGTTTAATGGTCCCACCTTTGAATTCTGAATAAAATTAAGTATTTTAAAGTTATCATTCATCTGAAATAACTTAAGAATAATTATATCTTTAAGATTAGGATTAACTTAAAGAAAATTATTGTTCAACAAAATTATATATAGAAATATAGATGATGTATTATTAAGAATCTTGTAATGATTTTTCATTATTTTAATAATAATTCAAATGTTTTGATAAAAATACTAAGTTTATTTATAAATATTAATAAAAAGATTTTCTAAATATAAGATAAGAAAACAAGTTAAAAAACCATTCGATAGATAAATTTGGATTTTACGTATCAATAAGATATAGTTAAATACATGACTTATGTTTAGTTTATTGAATGAAATAATAATAATATGTAAAAAATCGAAAATAAGATGATTTTAAAAATATATATGAATCAGATAAAATTGATGAATTGATATTAACTTTTAGACCTCCTAATATATTTTAAATAAATAATTTAAAAGATGGCATATTTAGTAATACATTTATTTCCAAAAACATGTATTGTGTAAAAGCAATTTAAATTAGAACTAAAGGATCTATAGGAAAAAAATCTTTATATACAAGTATTTAAAAAACTGATGGATTTAAATATTTTCACTTTCAAGGAGCATTAATAGCTAGATTTGTGGATGAAAATGTCAATATTCATTGCTTTAAAAATAATGATATAAAAAAATAAAAAATTAAATAAATAATTAAAAAATTAAATTTAAAAGAATAAAATTATGAAGGAATTTATGAAGAATTAAATAATTAATCAAAATAATAAAATGTATGTAATAATTTAATAATTTCTTCATGTGATAATATATTGAATAATTAAAATAAATTTTAATAAGAATAAATTTAAGAATGTTGTAATAAAGAATAATATAAAAATAATGATAAATGTCAAAAAAATATACCTGAACCAATAATAAAAACTGATTGTGATAATATATTGAATAATTAAAATAAATTTTAATAAGAATAAATTTAAGAATGTTGTAATAAAGAATAATATAAAAATAATGATAAATGTCAAAAAAATATACCTGAACCAATAATAAAAACTG
>Ga0315908_10003959_pt1 | contig 10720 bp, 12 predicted proteins | sample LakEriMetagenome_12_FD_203520 | JGI IMG/M metagenome (GOLD analysis project Ga0315908, IMG submission 203520) | Freshwater fungal communities from buoy surface, Lake Erie, Ohio, United States - Buoy 4 MA124 | ecosystem: Environmental > Aquatic > Freshwater > Lake > Lake biofilm | place: USA...
GTGGCCCTGCTGCCTGCCCCCGCCTGGTGCGGCGCGCAGGTGCTGGAGGCATCCTGGTTCAAGGGCAAGGACTGCTTGGACATGGGCTGCAACGAGGGCATGGTCACGCTGGACATGGCAGCGCTGTACTGCACCAGGTGGGCATGCCATGGGCGCACACACTGCGCGCAGCAGGCCACAACACTAGACCATCAGTGGCGCACATCCTGCGATGCCCCCCCCCCTCGGATGCATGCAGGTCCATGCAGGGAGTGGACATCGACAACGTGCTCATCGGCAAGGCCGTGCGCAACCTGTCCGACGTGCGGCACCAGCTGGCGCAGCACATGGAGGCCACCCCCGCAGCCGAGTGCAGCCAGCCCGCCTACTGGCAGGCCCAGAAGCGGGCCAAGAGCCTGAGCAAGGTGGGCAGCCGCCAGGCAGCCGGGTGGGGGTGCTGACGGCAGCCGGCGCCGGCAGCTGCGCCAGGCGAGCGAGGGCGCCTGCATGCACGCGCGGGGTGTGTGGGGGCACGCATCTGGCTGCCATGGCGGTGGGTGCTGACGCATGTGCCGGCCCCCGCCCCTCTCCTTGCCCCCAGGTACGCTTCACGGCGGCTGACTGGACGCAGCAGCCCTGCTTCAGCGGACGCTACGACACCATCACCTGCTTCAGCGTGACCAAGTGGGTGCACCTCAACGGCGGCGACGCCGCGCTGAAGGCGCTGTTCCGCAAGATGTTTAGGTGGGCAGCAGGCGTGGCGGGCAGCTGCCGCTGGGCGGGTGGGCGGCACGTGCTTTTGAAGGGTGCAGCGCAGGGCTCGGCGGCGGGGGGAGGGGGGGCAGAAGCTGTGGAGAAGCTGTGCCGGCGCCTGCAGCCTGCTCGGTGGGCTTCTTGGTGTGGGTGGGTGCAGGCAAGGCATCGCAGCCATACCGGAGCCTTGCCCCCCCCCCCTCCCCGCGCGCGCGCGGTGGCTGCAGGTGCCTGGTGCCTGGCGGCATCCTGGTGGTGGAGCCGCAGCCCTGGAGCTCCTACAAGAACGCCAGGCACAAGCAGGACCTGCAGGGCGTGGCTTTCTGGTGAGGCGGTGTGGTGCACGCCTGCACCTGGCGTGCCTGCTGGGCCTGCGTGGCTGGCATCCGGCCTGCCTTGGCGCCCAGGGGCGCTGCTCCGCAACCCAGGGTGCCGTGATGGGCCGGCTGCAGGGACGTGAACGCGCTGCAGCTGAAGCCAGACCGGTTTGTGCACCACCTGACGACCGAGGTGGGGTTCCAGCTGGTGGGCAGCTACCGCGTAGGTGCCGACCAGGTGGAGTCCAAGGGCTGGGACAGGCCCATCCACGTGCTCATGAAGCCACACGGTGCCGGCGGGGGCGCTGCGGCAGCGGCAGCACAGGCCAGCGGCGACGCTGGTGGCGCCAGCAGCGCCAGCAAGGGCAGCGAGCGGGCTGCGGGGGCCAGCGAGCAGTCGTCGGGCAGCCGGCGGAGCAGCAAGTCTGGGCGCAAGCAGCAGCGGCGGCAGGAGCAGGCAGAGGCTGTGCGGCACTTTGGCTGAGCTGCTGTAATCATGCAACGCGAGCGTCCGGGGTCTGACAAGCCTGATTACAAGACTTGACACTCGCAGGAAACATGCAGGAAACAAAAAGAGGGGGGCCCGTGGAGGTATGCATGCCCACGGCCGGTCAAAAAGACCAAACACAAAACCGTAGTGTACTGGCGCTTGTTCAGCGCCTCGCTGGGGTGCCATGCTGCAGTGGCCGTGACGCGGGCAACCCGCGGGCGCAGCCCAAGCCACGGCCACTGGCCGGCGCTCGAAAAATGGTGTCTTCAGTGGAGCAGTGCACTCTCCGAGGCGGGGGCGGGGTGCTGCTGACAGTCGCCAGCGCCGCCCGCCCGCAACATGACGTATCACATGCCATCATGCCACCCGTGTCGTGTGTTGGTTGGTTGCATGCAGGGTGCCCTGGCAGAATCAGGCCAGCTGCCCGGGGGCCGCGCCGCCGCCGGCGCCGGCGTCGCTGCCAGCAAAGTGCCGGTCCAGCAGCTGGGGCAGGCACTGCTGCTTCACGCGGCTGTAGGTGGTGCCGTCGCTGCCGGCCGCCTTGACGCGGCACGCCGGGCCGTTCTTGCAGGCGCCCAGGCACTTGACGCCCACCACCTTCACGCCCGGCGCGTCCCCCGCCAGCTGCTCCGCCTGCGCCAGCAGCGCCGCGCTGCCCCGCTTGCAGCACTTCTTGCCCTGGCACACCAGCACGCAGCCGCGCGCAAGGGGCGGCACGCTGGGCTGCTGCTGGCGCAGCTGCCGGGACTGCAGGTCCAGGGCTGCCAGGTTGGTGGCGGTCAGGCTGCTGGGGCCGCCGCCGCCGCTGCTGCTGGCGTGGAACATGGCGGCCGCGGTGGCCAACACATCATCGCCTACGCCGTGGTCAGACGCCGTGCTGGAGCTGCGCGACGGCGGCGCGGCGGCGGCGCTGCTGGCGCTGCTGCTGGTGGAGGAGGTGCTGGTGGTGCTGTCGGTGCTGTCGGCGCGCTGCAGGCCGCCGCTGCTGCTGCTGCCGGCGCCCTCCAGGGAGGAGAGGGCGGCATCCAGGCTGTGCAGCGACTGCAGGACCTCCTCCACGGGGGAGGCCTCGGCCACCGCCGGCGACGCCTGCAGCTGCCGCAGGTGCTCGCGCAGCCGCTGGCTCTGCTGGCGGACCTGGCGCACCAGGTCACCGCGATCGCGGGCGTTCAGGCCGCCGGAGGCTGCGGCCACGCGGACGGCGCGGGCGCGGGCGGCGCTGCTGCTGTGGCGCGAGTGGCTGGCGGGCGCGGGCGCGGGGGCCACGCATGGACGACAGCTGGACGCCGGGCGCCTGCACACACACCAGCGGGGAGGCAGCAGCAGGGTCAGGGTGGGACGCGGGCAGGCTGGGGCGGGGTCGGCGCGGCGCCATCGGGTCATCTGCGCCCGAGGTGCGGGGGCGGCTGCAGGGCACACCGCCCCCACGTGAGGTTGCGGGCGCGCCCACCCCGTCCGCGCACCTGCTGCAGCCCGCGCGGCCACCGGACGACAGACGCTCCGCCAGGAGGTCCATTGAATTTGGGTGTGGGCTGGTCGGGGGCGGAGGAGCTGGCCGCGAAAGAAAACTGGTTGCCGCTGCTGCCCGCGGCTATCCCAGGCCTGTCAGGGGTTGGATTGCTAGAATGAGGTGGTCAGGTATGATTGCAGGGAGGGACCAGGCCGAGGAGTTAACTCATGGTCGCCGAAAATTCGAGCGCACGCCTGGCGCGTGCCCTCACTCTCACTGTCCCTCACACTCCCTCGGTTGCCCCCGGTCCCCCGGAAGTGGGTTCCAGAAATACTTGCGACCGCCACTCACCCGCCGCTGGCGGGAAAGGGCGGGGCAGCCGCCCAGTGTCCAGTCACACCCGCAACCGACGCCCGCTGGGTCGGGGGAGCCGGGAGCCCGGCTGCTGCCCTGGCTGTTTGCCTGCTGGCCCAGCACCCCACCCCACCCCACGCTGTGAGTGAGCGAAGTTACAAGGGGTGCTGGGCGGCTTTGTGGGTGCCCCGGGGCGGCTTGGCCACAGAGATGTGAAGATGTGAAGGGGAAGGGAAAAGTGACTGCAGATGTCAAAACAAGGGGCTGGCCCACAAACAGGGCTCCTTCCAGCCCAAGCGCGGCACCGACTGCCCCGCCCTGCCTGTGGCAGCCAGACTGTGTGCATGCTGTGCAAGGATTGGAGGCTCAAGTGTGTATGTGCTGCCCCTGGCACAGCAGGAAAGTCTGCTGCGATCAGCTGCTGCTTGCAACCAGCGACAGTTCAACCCCGCCAGATGCCTGCTGCGCGGCAGCAGCTGCAGCAGGCGGCGCCCCTGACGGGTGCGACAGCGACGCCTGTGGCTGCAGCAATCGCGACAGCCGCTGCCTGAGGCTCAGGCTCCTGGCCGGCGGCGCATGCGCAGGCTCCAGCTGCCCGCCGTCGGGCAGCTCGGCCGCCACGCGCGCCAGCAGCTCCCTCTTGCGCTGCTGCGCGTCCGCATGGCTGCTGAGCACAAAGTGGCCGGGCTGCTGCTCGCCGTCGCCGCCGCCCGCTCCGCTGCCAGGCTCCCCCTCGCCGACCATGCTGCTGCGCAACACCTCCTGCCTGAATGACAGCAGGCGCCGTGGGTGCGGAGACTGCGGCGGCAGCAGCGCCTCACCGGCGGCCTCAGCCTGCAGGCATTGCAGGCTGCCCCTCTTCCTGGGCAGCTGCAGGCTGGGCTCAGCCGGCAACGTGGAGCCTGGCGACATCACTTGACCTGCTGGTGCCACGCCCGCCTGGGCCGCAGGCATGGCTGTCAGCGCAGGCGCTGCGGCCAGCGCTGGGGCGGCGGCCTCCTCAAAGATGGCATTGTCCCATGCCATGAAGTTGCCAAAGCACTGCTGCTCAGCGCTGGCAGCAGGCGCCGGCTGGGGCTCCTTGCCGCCCGCCGACGATGCCGTCGTGCGGCCCACTGGCTCCCACAGGGAGTTGGTCAGCACGAGGCCGTCCCTGCGGCTTCCCGGCTGCTGCTGCTCAGTGGGGCTGGACGGGCTGGTCGGGCTGGTCGGTGTCAGCTGCTTGGACGAGCCGGGGGACGGCGGCCCCAGCTCATCACTGTTGACTGGCAGCCTCAGGCTGTTGGGCGTCCTGCAGTCAGCCATCACGCAGCCCTGAATCAGCATCAGCTGTGTTGGTGCCACTGTGTTGGTGCAGAGCAGGGCTGCGCTGAATGCCGCCCCAGGGCACGCAGACATGCCACAGAGGCAGCAATGCTGCAGTTGCTGCACCGCCACGACCATGCCGCAAGCGCATCTCGCACAGGCATCCTGCTTGTGGTTGCGGTGTGGTCCCCTGCTGTGTGCACTCCACCTGCAAGGGCTCCTGGCACCCCACCTGAATCCCGAGTGGGGCCTGCTGTTGCGCGGGGACTGCACTGGGCTGCAGGCCGCCACCGCCGCCGCCGCCGCGGCAGCAACAGCCTCTGACGCTGCCAGCGCTGCTGCTGCCTCCGCTGCCAGTGCCTCCTGCTGCTCCTCGGCGGCAGCATCTTCCTCCATGGCCTTGCGAATGCGGGAGCGCAGCTTGACGGCCAGGATCAGTTTGACAACGAGCCCTGCCAGCACGCCAGCCATCTGCACGGCCACCGCAGCTGCCGCCGCCAACAGCATGTCCTGCAGGGCCGCCAGCAGGCACGTGTGCAGGGAGTGAGCAGCGGCGTCACAACGTGCCACACAGTGTGTGGTGGTGGGTGTCACGCATGCAAGATGTACGCATGGCAGGCAGGCGAGGCCACCCTGGGGCCAACCATCCTGCAGTGCACACTCACGTTCTGGTAGGTCTTGTTGCCCGGTGCAGCAAACAGCAGTGCCGCATACAGCACCATGACTGCCTCCAGCCACAGGGAGGTGGCCTCAGTGACCCAGGCGAGGTAGTCAATGAACGGCCGCATGACTGTGACCAGCAGGGCGTAGAAGCACTGCGCAGCGAACAGGCCCCACAGCAGGCCTGCTGCGATGGTGCTGCCCTGAACGCTCAGTCCCACCATCATGCCTGCACGCATCAGCAGCTGGTGTGCGTCAGCCCGCACGGCAGTGCGCAGAGTGTGTGTGTGTGTGTGTGTGTGTGTGTGTGTGTGTGTGTGTGTGTGTGTGTGTGTGTGTGTGTGTGTGTGCTGTGGGTGAATGTCGGTGAGCTGGAGGTGATTTGAATGCAGGGGGGGTCATCAAGGTGTGTGTGTATGTGTGCTGTGGGGGGCAGCGCCGGCAGCGGATCGCAGCAGCAAGCTGCAAGCACGGCAGGCATAGCTGGCCTGAGTCAGCTTCGCAGGAACGCACCCACAGAAAACGCTGCTGCTGTCCTGTAGAGCAGCTCGAACACCCTGCATGTGCCGGTCACGGCAGGACCAGTTAGTGGTACAGAAGCGACCGCTCTTGATGCCAGCCCAGGCGCAAGCACATGCCAGCAGGCAGAAGCATGGGCGTAGCCTCACTTGAAGCCTGCCGTCCAGGGAGAGTGACCCCTGAAGTCCTCGAACAGGCCCCCAAAGCGCTCTGCAATCTCCACGTTGAGGCGCTGCAGCTCCTCATCCTGCATGAGGTAGCAGGCACCAGTGGCACCACGTGAGCTGGCAGCGACCAGGCGGCCAGCACCACGACGCACTGATGAGGCTCCATGACAGCACCTGGGGTTGCAGTCAGTATGCACACTGCTGGCAGCATGTGATGTGCGGTTCATTGTCAGGAGCTGCAGCTGCCATGACCACACATCCGCACCCACCTCTGCTGCCTCCTGGCTCCAGGCCTTGGCTGCAGCCACGCCGGCCTGCTGCTCCAGGGCATACTTGGCAGCTGCATCAGCACCCTTGGCGCTGCCCCTGCCGCCGTTGCCAATGACCAGGTGCACCTCCACTGCCTCACTGATCAGGCGCCCCACACTGGCTGCGCTGCCATCCCTGCTGCCGGCCTGGCTGCCCGAGCGGCGGCGCAGCAGCAGCGCAGGGGCACGCCGACCGCCGTCGGCGCTGCGCTGCGCTTCTGCTGCAGTGCTGTGGCGTGGCGCCAGCCTGCCGCTGCCGCTGCCCTCCTGCCGGTGCTGCTGCTGCTCCTCCTGCACCCAGCTGAAGGGCTCTTGCCCATCAGAGGCATGGAGATCGAACGATGAAGAGTCCTGCCTCTGCCCTCTGATGCTGCTGAGCAGGCCGCGGCGGCTGGCGGCTGTTGCCTGCTGCTTGCTGGACGAAAGGTGGCGTCGGCGCTTGCCGACGGACCTGCGCAGGCTGTGCTTGCGCCAGATCAGCCGAATGAGAGCCAGCGGGTTCATGCCTGCAGCAGTGGGCAGCAGCAGGCGTGTTGGACATTGGATTCCCACTTCTGGTCTTGAGCAGTCCATGTCGCAGCCAGCAGGAAGCTGCCCTGCCCAACCTGTGGCAAGGTAGTACTGAGTGCGTGCTGGCTCGACGTTCGCTGAATGCAGCAGCTTGGCTTCGCCGTTGCGGCCCCACTGCACACAGGAACAACCAAGAGTGTGTCAGCCAAGCTTGAGGACGCCGGGCATGCTGGCTCGAGAGTGAATTAGACGCCAGCAGGTGGAAGCAGAAGCAGTGCCCACACAGCAGCGCGCCTCACTGCGCCCACGCGTCCTAATGCAGCCCCAACAGGCATCACCTGGCCATGGAAGCGCTGCTGCTTCATGCATGTGGAGAACCAGCCTCTGACCCTCCGGCCTCCCTCCTGGGCCTCGCATGCTCCATAGTGCATCTTGAAGTCTGCACGCAGGGGCGCCCGCAAGCCTTGCTCACTGCTGATGGGCACCCCTGGGCACCCTACCAGCTGATCGGCTGGGCGACTGCCCACCCTGCTGCCTTCCCCAGCACACCGCATCATCACCTGCCAGGTGCCACAGGATGCGCCGGGCCGCCGCTGCAGCCACCAGCAGGAAGCACGCAGCATAGGCAGCAGCCGCTGCGCCCAGGAGGAGGGTGACTGCACTGCTGCTCAGGCTGCCGACTGCGCACACAGGCAGGAAAGGATGCCAGCACTGGTCAGGATCAAGCGACTCGATGCCAGCAGGCTGCTGTGGCAGAAGCACCAGCAGGCCAGCGAAGGTTGGGGGCAAGATGGACGCACCTGCCAGCAGCATGCCCATGGACTGCGCCACCGCCACCATGGAGGACTCCAAGAACGCAATCTCCAGCCGGGGGAAGACCAGCAACGCTGGCAGCGGCCTGCAGGCGGTGGAGCAGCAGCGCGGCAGTACTGGGCGGGGCACGAATGCAGGCGCATGAGGCGTGTCAAGTGTCATGCTGTGGCAGGCAGGAGAGCAGGCAGGTGCAGGCAGGTGCGGGCAGGCGCGCAGGTAGCAGGCGCTGAGGCGCTGCCTCACTGCTGCCTGCTGTCGCCGCACCTGCGCCTCAGGAACCCCACGCTCGCCCACAGAAACAGCGCCACCCAGTGCACCACCAGGATTGCCGCTCCCAGCGCCACCACGGTCACGAGGCGGGGGATGGCGCTGGCCCACACCGTCCTCTCCAGGGCTGCCACCTGCGCCGGGTACTCCTCCGCAGCCTGCAGCTGCAGCAGGGGAAGGGCCCGGCATGTGAGGCGGTGATTGTGAGGTTGCAGGCAAGCCTTGCAGGCGGGCCGTGCTGTTCAGCCCCTCAGTTGCTCAGCTGCTGAGACGCATGTCATACCGCTGCTATGCACAGCACCACCGACCTGCTGTGCCGTCTGCAGGACGCCCACAGTGCTCTGCTGAAGCCGGCGTGTGCTGCTCATCAGTGGGTCTGCCGCGTCCAGGTTGGCCTCGTACACCGTCAGAGCCGCCAGCGAGTCGCTGGGCAGCACGTTGTAGTTGCTCCACTCCACGGCAGAGGCCAGGTTGATGTGGGTGGTGGACAGGTTGACGGGCAGCGACCCTGCAGGCGTGATGAGGGGGTAAATAAAGAGGGGCTTCTCTAAGAGGGCAGGATGAGGTTCAGCAGCAGGCTTCTGCTGCATGCGTGCCAGTGCACGTGGGACAGCATTGTGGTTGCTGCCCCCCCCCCTTTTGAAAGCCCGACGGATCACCCACCTGACAAGGAAAACATCTGGAGGTGGTTGACCAGCCGCCCAATGCCGATGCTGGACGCAGCACCTTGCACGCCCACCAAGCCGCCAATTGCGCTCAGCGAGGCTGCTGCCTGTGCCAGGAAGCCGGACACGATCGCACTGGCACCAGCGGACCCTGTGGCAACTGCAGCCACCAGCACAGATGATGTCACCACCGCCGTCTGCCGCTGCACCTGGAAGTCGATGAGCGCCTGCTGCACCTGCTGGTCGCGCGCCACCAGGAACGCTTCCTCTGCTGTCGGCTGGGCCAGGTCGCGGCACGAGGGGCCCTGGCATGGGCTGCACGCCAGCTGCAGGTCACCCAGCACGCTGCTGGACCCGGGCTGCCAGTCGCTGCAGTCCGTGAAAGCCGGCAGGTGCGTGGCATTGCCGGGGCCGCCGTCGCCCTGGGCGCAGTAGTGCAGCTGCTGGCTGCTGCCGCGCCCGGCAGCAGCCTTCCTGGACAGGCCGGTCAGGTCTGTGGCGGCCACCTCAGCCGTCAGCAGGAGCGGCTGGTCCTTGCTGGCCTTGGGCCGTCCAGGGCGGCCGCTGCCGGTCGCAGACGGCAGGGAGAAGGGCTGCCACCCCAGGCGGATCATCACCGCCCGGCTGCCGTCGGGCCCGCCCGTGGTGCCGGCCCACAGGTCGTAGCCGTAGTAGCTGGTGGCCTTGGTGCGCACAAAGCCGCTGGTGGCAGCTGATGGCACGGCATTCTTGGTGCCTCGAATGGCTGCAGCGTCCAGCACACCTGCCTCCTGCAGGTGGCGGATGGAGCACAGGCAGGCAGTTGGGGTTGAGTTGGTGTGGAGGCAGCCAATGATGCAGCAGCGGCGGCACAGTTGCAGCCGCGGGACGCTCAATCACGCCCAGCGGGCTTCAAAGCCACCAGCAGCCTGCCAGCACTGCTAGCAGGCATGTATGCGAGTAGCCCTACTCACCAGCGCGGTGGCGACCTGCGCCTGGCATACACTGAGCGGCTCACTCCACAGCGACAGCGACCTGAAGTAGAAGCCGCCCGCCGAGCTGGTGATGTCGGTGGCCAGGTCGGTGGTGCCGCCAACAATGACCGTGGACACGCCTGCAACCAGCAGTGGGCACACACGGGGTGATCCCAGCCCCACCAGGGGATGGGCTTCAGCCCGCTGCTCAAGGCAGCAGCTGCCCGGCAGTCAGGCAAGCTGAGGCTGTTCAGCGGCATCCCATCCCACCCACCTCCAAAGTCGTCCAGCCAGTAGGACGCCGCTGCCTGCGCGGCTGACAGCCTCAGTGGCGCCAGGTACACGGGCTGCCCGTCCACCAGCAGCAGCCCTACGCCTGCAGCGTTGCCCGGCTGCACCAGCACAATGCTGTGCCACAGGTCGTCCTGCAGCAGCACGAGCAACGTCGCGTCATTGGTGGGTGAACCCTGCTCTGAATCCAGGCCACTGCCATGAGCAGGCGCGGTGCTGTGGCCCCAGCAGCCCGGCTGCAAGGTGATCGACTGGTGACTGTGCAGGCGAGGGAGACCCGTCTCACCTGCAAGGAGGCAGAGCTGCTACCCAGGACTGCCTTCCACATCCTGCGCGTGCTGCCGCCATCCAGCTGCAGGTCCAGGGTGATGGTGCTGGCGGTGGGCGTGCTGGCAGCCTGCAGCGCGCTGGCCGCCGCTGGGGTGCCCAGCCAGACGGTCAGGCTGCCAGGCAGGGAGCTGGAGGCGTCCTGCCCTTGCAGCGTCAGCAGCGGCTTGACAGCCGTCCCAGCGGCGTCACTGCTTCGAAACCTGCACAGCACGCAAGAGGGTCGGTGGTAGAGTGGGTTGACTTTGCTGACGCTGAGCAGAGCAGCAGGGGGCCTGCCACGGCTGGTCGGCAGTGGTGTGGGACTTGCAGACACTTGCTGCCAGCATTGCGTCGGACTTACCAGAACATCAGCGCTCCCTGGGATGAAGCGCTGCCCTGCGGCTGCGACAGCTGCCAGGAGAAGGTGGGCTGGCTGCACGATGACTGCACCTGCTGCTGTGCCTGCCCCTGACCCTGGTTCTGCTGGCCTGGTGAGCCACTGCTCTGCCCATTGCCCTGGCCGTTGCCCTGACCCTGATTCTGCTGGCCTGGTGAGCCACTGCTCTGCCCATTGCCCTGGCCGTTGCCCTGACCCTGATTCTGCTGGCCT
>Ga0315908_10003960_pt1 | contig 10717 bp, 14 predicted proteins | sample LakEriMetagenome_12_FD_203520 | JGI IMG/M metagenome (GOLD analysis project Ga0315908, IMG submission 203520) | Freshwater fungal communities from buoy surface, Lake Erie, Ohio, United States - Buoy 4 MA124 | ecosystem: Environmental > Aquatic > Freshwater > Lake > Lake biofilm | place: USA...
TCGTTGTGCTGGAGCCTGTATCGAAGCAACAGGTTACTATCTCCAGAGTAAGAAGGCTTATCAAGACGCAAAAAAGTTGAAACTATAGATCTTATCTCGTAAGCATGGCTAATCACCTCTCTATTTAACTCAAGTAGGTAATTAAATACCAAGCCTGATGACATTACCAGTGAAGATGCTATTCCGACGCGCAGGAAAACAAAAAAGGCACGAGATTTTATACTCGAGAGAAAATTAGAAGCAGGGAAAGATTCGTCAATCACAGTTATAATCTTTCTGAATCCGGCAAATCTTGATCATTAGCCAACAGATTAAGCGCTTCAAGCTCAGCCTGAACATTAGCCAGCAAATTATTTTCAGCCTTAAAGAATTTCTCAAGATCGAGCTGATCTATTTTGCCATCTTTATCATAAAATTGTTTATCTTGAATTAAAGCCAAGACTTGATTGACCTGCTGAGATGCATTAATAAGGGGTGTCATGAAGGAGTTTAACCTATCAACTGCACCTTGACCAACGGTTCTAATGTTTGTGATATCGACCTGATTGCCAACGTAGAAATCAGGCTTGCCAGGCTTTCCTCCGAATGGGTAAATTGTTAATCTATTCCAGAACCGTTCGCCATTTAACCTGTAATTTACTAATTCACAGGTAAAGGAACGTCCTTCACGAATCGCCCTAGCAATCTCAGCAGTCGTATTGGGATCTGTGTCCGGTCCTCGCAGGAACCTGCAGTTAAAACCAGAAGCTTTATCCTTTGGATAGCCAGTTATTTTAGAGAAGGCTTCATTAACATAGATTAGAGGATAATCATCTCGTCTCATGTCTGCGATCGAAACTCCGAAAGTTGCATTCTCTACAACTGATCCAAGCAGAGATAGCTCCTGGATCTGATGGCTTAACTTATCTGACAAGCCAACCTCTCTTTTGCTTGCTTCTTTGAGTCTTAAGTTATTAGCTAAGAGCATTTTATTTTGGCGCTGAAAGATTCCAGCTGCCCCAACGGAAACAGCTCCAAGCAAAGCCACGTATCCAACTAAATATCCAATCTGGCCGAATCCATTAACCTGTATACCGCGCACAGTTACTTCCTGAATGCCGCGTACGTCGCCAAGCTTCCAATCTCGCTTGGGCGAATCAGGATGTTGATTGTGGCAAGTTACACAGGCTGGCCGCATAAATACTGGCGTAGCCAATCGATATGAAGCAGTTCCGAAAAGTGGGCGCTCAAGGCTAACTATACGTGGCTGATTTGGGTCTTCGCGAAGGCTTTTTAGAGCCATTTTTTCGAAACTATCAAGTGGTTGTGCGTCCCTCTTCGCAAACGGATAGTCCGAAAGAAAAGCATAGTTTATACGGCCATCACTATGGGCGCTATCAAACAACGCCCCCAGCTCAATGGATAAGGTGGCGGGTATTGGAATGCCGCCATGAATTTCACGGTAGTTTTCGGAGAATACGGCTTTGCCGCCAGCCTGTTGCAGGCGCGAAACTACATTGTCGGCATAATAACTGCGTATTCCAGTAGCTAGCGTAGAAATCTCATCAGCCTGCAGCTCCATCTGCTTTACAGTCGCCGAAGCAAGACTGTTAATCATCACAAAGGGAAGGCCGATTAGGCTAAGAATTAGCAATACCAAAACAAAGCCTGGCCTGCCAACAAATCTAATCAGTTTTGTTAACCACCTTGATGGCCAGCTCATCGCATCCCCATCACTGATCTGTCCATTGTCTTGTCGGTTTCTAAATCTTAGTAGGTGGAGGGTATGGATGCCTCCGTTTGCAAAGGGGGAGTGAGAACATCCATGGCAGCAGTAGGGGGAGGGAACCCGCCGCCCTGAAACTTGATCTGCATGATGACATGATCTGCATGAAGCGAGTCAACCCGCTAGATCAAGGCTGAGCTGGCCAATGGGTTCCCTGCTCAACCGCTTATTGCTTGAAGTTCGCAGACCGGAACGCCGGGAGCCGTGGCGATTCTGTATGGCATCAGCAGTTGCAGCAAAGCCATGCTGCTGCCGTAGGGCCCAGATTCGATCGCGGGCTACTGCAGCCGCAGTATTCCAATCGATCGAAGGCAGGGGATAGGCGCGACCGATCCCTATTCCAAGCCGAGCCTGGGTGCGGTCGTCCATGGTCCAGGGGGTGTGCAGATACACCGGGGGGACACGGGCAAGCTCTGGCAGCCAGCGGCGGATGAAGACACCTTCTGGATCGTGGTCTAGCCCCTGCTTAAGCGGGTTGTATATACGGATTGTATTGATGCCGGTAGTGCCAGATTGCATCTGACACTGGCTCCAGTGGATACCAGGTTCATAGTCAACGAATTGTCTTGCGAGATGGACCCCGCTCTCCCGCCAGGGAATCCACAGCTGATAGCTGGCGACGGAAAGCAGCATCGCCCGCATCCGGAAATTCAGCCAGCCGGTTGCGTTTAGGGAGCGCATGCAAGCATCCACAAAAGGAAGCCCCGTGCGCCCCTCTGCCCAGGCTGCCAAAAGCTCATGATTACTGTCACGCAGTCCGGCAGTGAGGGGATGGAGCTCGCTGTATTCCAGGCTGGGCTGGCATTCCAACTTCTGGATAAAATGGCAATGCCAATGCAAGCGCTCATCAAAGCGCTGCAGGGAACGCCGCCAGGGGACTGCCGCAAGAGCCTGGCGGCGGAGGCGGCTTTTTTGCACTACCTCCCGCATCGACAAGCTGCCCCAACTGAGATGGGGGGAAAGGCGCGAGCAGCTGACGTCGGCCGTATTGGGGCTAGACAACCCGGATTGGTAGGAGCGGCTGCGCTGATCCAAGAAGGAGGCGAGGGTTTTCAAGCCTTGGGCTCGCCCTCCCTTTTGCCGCCCAGGGCAGAAATCGGGTTTTAACCTTAGATCTTCGGCTACTGGCAGAGGACCAGGGTCGAGCCCGGGCAGCGGCGTGAGACAGGGCGGCGCGCCGGTTAGCTCCTCGGCCATACGCTCCTCCCAACGCTTTGCCCAACCCGTACGCCTGCTGAGCCGTCGGGTGACACCAAATTGGGGAATCTCCTGCCATTCAATGCCGTGCCGGCGGGCCCAGTCGGCTACGCGCCGGTCGCGGGCGTAGGTCCAGCCGTTGCCAGTTTCCTCGTGACTCCACAAGCCAGCTACTCCAAACTGGCGATGGGCCCGCTCCAGCACCTGCTCAATCGCACCGATGCGCACCACAAGTGGTTGGCCAAGACCGGCAAGAGCCGCTCGCAGCTCTACTAGACATTCCCGGCAAAACTCCCACTGCCGAGCGGAGCTGTCTGGCTGCAACCACAAGTCTGGCTCCACCACGTAGAGCGGCAGCACTGGTCCCCGCAGCGACGCCTCCAATAAGGGCCTGTGATCAAAGCTGCGCAGATCGCGCTTGAACCAAACGATTTGCAGCGGCCCCATGGCGTCAGAGGCTAAAACCTCATTTGCATTTTAATCAATCTGGAGTCAGTCAGGCGGCCCAACCTGGTTACGGTGGCACCTTTCCCATCTCCCCCACCTGAGCCCGCGATGATCTACCTGCTGCAGCATCTGGCCGTAGTGCTGAGCCTCGCCCTGTTTCACATCGTTGGCCCGGTACCAATCGACCTAGGTGTGCACGACGGCGCCCTGGCCCCTTGTGCCACGCCAGCGCACTGCGCAAGGGCGGATTGGCCTATTCAGCAGAGGAGCGGAGATACACCCCAAAGCGCCCTCGAAAGCCTGATTCCCGTGATTGAAGCGATGGGCGGCACCAAGGTTGTCGAGCGAGCTGAGGGCTATCTGCACGCAACCGCAACCAGCTCCCTGTTTGGCTTCGTCGACGATCTAGAGCTGTACGCAGACACTGAGCATGGAATACTGCAAGCTCGCTCCGTCTCTCGGCTTGGCGATTCAGATCTGGGCGTCAACAGCAAACGCCTGGAAATCTTGCGAAAAGCGCTCATACCAGCTCCAAAGGTATGAAATCAGCTGGCCGCCAACCTGCTCGGAGCGAACTCCTATTTTGTTCAGGAGGGAGGCGTTGATGGGTGCTTTTGGGCGGGCTTTGGTGTTTCAGTGGCTGACTTCAAGCCATCAAACAACTGACCAAGCAGAGATTTCATGTCAGGAGGCAGGGCCTCCTGGGGAGCTGCCTCAGAAGCCAATACCAACAGGGCACAGGCATCAACCAAACTGGATGCCTCTGATGACGTAAGGGCGACCAGGTGCTCACCGTTGCACTGCGTAATTCGCATACAGCTGCGTTTCTACCAAGTAAAAGGTACTCCTTAAAGATTCTGGGCGTGACGAACGACTCCCAAATGGCCGAATCAAGGGTTCAGCAGCTCTTCAGACCAGGAGCCAGAGGCGCACCAGCGCCTGCGCTGGTGGGGTTGCCCGCCAAGCTCTAGCAACTCGACTTGATGCACCTCAAAACTCAGCAGTTCAAAGTGACTGGGCATCGGTGTGGTGTCGACAAGTTCCTGGGGAAAGGCTGCCTCCAGCTCGAGGGGGATTCCTGGCTCCGGCCAGCCCCATAGGGCCCTAGCAGAAGGTGTGAGATTTTGCCAATGGTGCTGACGCTGTTTCAGCAACTCCGCTGCGGGAGGCTGACAGCGCCTTGAGCGCAATCGAAACTGGCTTCGAGCCCGAGGCAAAAGCCAGCAGATTTCGGCGTCTGGCAAATTTCGCAGCTCGCTGGCTTTCTCACTGCGACCATCAGTGAACAAATCCAGAACGGCTGGAGCTGACCAACCCCGAAATACCAAGGTGCGCACCCTGGGGGTGCCATCGCTGGCAACAGTTGCAAGTTGCAGCCAGCGGCTACTGGAGGATCTGCCCTCCCTCTGCAGGGCAGCTCGCAAAAGGGGGCGCCATGGGGGAAGACTATCCATTAGGCCTCCCCAAAACTGCCAGCGACCTCAGCGGGTTGAATTGCTGGCATTGATTTGCACGTAAGCAGGGGTCAAACCTGAAATGCCTTCTGAGGGAGCAGAAATTTCTGGCTTGACACGAACGGTTGGCTTAACGAGCAGACCGGGCAGCATGCCAGCATCAAATGAAAAGCGGCCAGGACCAACAAGCAACAGTGCAAGGCTGCCGCCGAGGTAGAGAACGACCAGTTCGAGCACGTAAATATTTAGCCCTGCCGTAAGGATGTGTTGGTAAGCGGCGACTGTCATCGTGCCGGTGAGGGCGAGAGCTCCAACGGGCGTGAACAAGCCGAGAATTACCAACCAACTGCCGATCAGCTCGGAAAAGCCAGCGGCATAGGCGAAAAACAAGGGGAATGGCAGGTGCAGAGATGCCACATAGGTATTGGCAAATTGCTGGGGATCGGCAAGTTTTTCATGGCCATGGTGAATCATCATCACGCCGATAGCCAAGCGAAGCAGCAGCAGGCCAAGAGACGCAACTCCGCCTGGCTTCAACACATAGGCCTCTAGAACGGAACGGATCCGTTGGGCTTGACCAGTCGTGATCCATAGAGCACTTGCAGGGCTCTGGGCTGCAGCTGGTTGATCAGCAGGGCGGCTGAGGGCCACAAACCAAAGGGCCATACAGGCGGCCAGGAAGCCTCCAAACAGCTCAAGAAGCAGGGGGGTGGACATGGTGGGTTGATTGCTTCACCAATCCTGGCAAGCTTGATGAAGAAACGTGAAGCGCCCAGCTTTGCTTGTCCAGGGCCTACCCCAGAGCAATGGCGATGATGCGGGCCCTTGAGCGCTAGGCAAGTGTTTCAACTCCTAGAGCTAAAGGCGCATCGGGATGGCCGGAAGCGATGCCGCGAAGCAGAGCAAGGTTCTGGAGGCCGCTTTCCAAATGGAGCTGAAGTTGTCTTACCCGGGGGGCAGAGATTGAAGAGCAACCCATTGAAGTGGCAGAACTCACCAGAAAAGGATTGACCTGGCAGATAAATCGCCTGCTGGCTAGCCCGATCAAACCAATCCTTGCCCTCGATGCGAAAACGGGTGAATTTCACCGTGAGCCCTGTTTCCTCGGCAAAGGCATCACGGTCAAGCGCAATTCACCAACTTCCCGGCCGAACGCCAATGCCTGAGTGCCGAGTCAGTCCACTTGCAGGTGAAGCGTCGCATCGGAGGCCGGAGCAGCGGCTGCCACGGAAATACACTTTTGTAAATTAATTAAGTTGTAGGTTAAATGCGTTTCGCCAAAAATTCACCTACTTCGTATTCAGTTCAAAAATCAAGGGGTTTGCTGATACATCTGCTCTAAACGCTCGCGGCTGAAATCTACGTAAAGCACCTCTTCGCCGGGCTGGGGAGCCTCTGGGTGAACCCTGCTGCGTTTACGAGGGGCTTGAAGGGAATCTCTCCCCTGGGAACTACGCAAGTTTTGGGACATCAGCGCGAAGGCACCGCCAGCGATGGCCGCAAAGAAAACCAAATAAATGGCAGCCAGCAAGTCGTTCATCGGGCATCCGCTTTGCTGAATCTTAATATGAAGAAATATGAAACGTGACTTTGGGGTCTGTTGATGCGGCGCTGAGATCCCACAGCAGCCGGGCCAGTGGGTCGGAGCAGGCCTCCGCACTGGGTTGGCTGGTCTCAAAACGCAGCCGACCCGGCCCCACAACTCGGTTGCTCCAGTATTGAAATCCACTGGCTTGCGGTTTTGAGCCATCGGCGAGGCCGGCCAGCAGGGCGCCAGCCCTCTGGGGAGTTTCGGTGAGCCGCAGCAGGTCGCGAGCAACAAAGGCGAACAGGGCCTGGCCCATGGGGTTATGGCTGCGGCTATAGCGGAAGAAGCCCCCCTTACTGCGCGGGATCACCAGCCCCGGGCTCCAGGCGAGCACCGGCAGATGCGTGCCCTGCTCCCTCAGCCGCCGCTCCACCTCCCTTGCCATCAACAGGTTGCAAAGCTTGCTGTCTTTGTAAGCCTTCTCGGCACTAAAGCTGGCGCTGCCATCCAGCATTAACGCCCCAGGGCCCTGACGCAGACCGGCAAGATCTCCGAGGCCAGCCGGGAGACCCACTTTTCCCCCGGCGCTGGTGGGGTCGTGCACCTCCGATGCGGTGACCACCAAGCGAGGTGCCTTGCTCCGGATCAACAGGGGCAAAAGTTGCTGCAGCAGGGCCTGGTGACCCAGGTGGTTGACGGCGATGGTGAGTTCAAACCCCTGGGCCGACCAGCGGGGCTCGACCATGCCGCTGTACTGCAAGCCGGCGTTGAGCACCAAGGTATCGATCGGCTCACCCTTGGCCAGCAAGGCTTCGGCACAGCGCCCGATGCTGCTCAGATCAGCCAGATCGCAGCTAGGGGTATCGATCTTGTCGCTCAGGCGCTGGCGCAGAAGCGCCGCGGTGGTCCCATCCCGGCAGGGGATGGTGAGGTGGTGACCGGCCTGGAGCAGCAGGGTTGCCGCCTCAAAACCGATCCCGGAGCTGCCGCCGGTGAGCAGGATCTTGCGTGACTCTCCAGCACTGCGCTCATCAACGGCCATAGCCCCTATTCCCGGCAACACCCGATTCTGTTGATCCAAAAGGCGGATCGCCAGGCAGCCGGCTTGGCGCCACGATGGCTACATCAAGAGCGCAGCGATCCCCGTGTCCAGCACCGAGTTAGCCCCGGATTCCCTGGTTGAGCGGCTGGCGGGCGTTGCGGGGATGGGTCGAGGACGGCGCCGTTTGGTACTTCTGCTACCCCAGTTGGGGGATTTCGACAGCCTCGAATACGCCCAGGCCCTGGTTCCCGCTCTGCCGCAGCTGGAGACTGCCGGGATCGCCGTGCTGGCAATCGGTATCGGCCAGGCTGCCGGGGCCGATCGCTTCTGTGAGTTCACAGGCTTTCCCCGCGAGCTACTGCAGGTGGATGCAGACCCGCAGCTGCACCGTGCCCTGGGCCTCTACGAGGGTCTGCAGCAGATCGGCGGCCCTTGGCCCAACCTGCTTTTGATGTGCGCCGGCATCGGCTCTCCCGGCACCTTGGCCGAGGTGCTGCGCGGCTACACGGGCGATCGAGCGGCTCCCCAGCGAATCGCCGACGAGGAGACCATCCAGGCAGGCCCCTTGCCACCAATTAAAGGTTCGTTCTTTGCCAGGGCTGGCGGGACCGGATTCCAGCGCCCCTTCGAATTGGCCACGGTTCGGCTGCGCAACATGGGCGAAGTGTTGGGCAACTGGCGCACCTACGTGCCCTGCGACGACTTTCTTACCCAGCGCGGCGGCACCTTCCTGCTGGAGGAAGACGACACCCTGCTCTACAGCTACAAGGATCGCGGCATTCTCGGCTTCTCGGCATCCATGCCAAGGCCGCTCAGCTTCCTGGATCCATACCTCGCCTGATTATTAACGGCATACACAGACAGCGCCGAATCCGGTGGAAGCCCACGGGTCCTCGCTGCCTGGCCCTAGCCGCCAGGCCCTCGCCACATTGCGTTACAGTTCCCGTAACAAACCGCAACACTCATGGCTGATTCTGCTTCCCGCTTCGGATTCGTTGAGTTTGCTGAAACCTGGAATGGTCGCCTAGCCATGCTCGGTTTCGTAATCGGCCTCGGCACTGAGCTACTCACTGGCCAAGGCATCCTTTCCCAACTCGGCCTGGGTTGATCACCATGGAAACCGATTACACAGCTGCAATTTTCACCGTGATTGCCCTTGTGGTGGTGCTCGGTGGCATGACCACCTACGTGCTCAGTCGCCCAACTGATCTGACCCCTAGATCCTGATAGCCGTAACTCTCAGCATCGTTGAGCCTAATTCCTCCTTCTTCGTTGCAAAAAAATGACAAACACTCCGGCTGGCCGAGAATGGCTTAAGCATCGGGCCGAAGAATTGATTCTATTGGAACAGCTCAAACGCGTAGAACTGTTCAACGGCCGAGCAGCAATGTTAGGTATCGCGATTGGCATCATCACAGAAGGTCTTACGGGCTCCGGTATCGCTCATCAAATCGGCCTCGGAGCTCTGATAGACGGTTACGCCGCCTGCCGCACCCAGTTTCTTCCCTTCTGTTTCTGATCCTGATAGCTGCGCCATTGGCTGCAATGCTCTCAGTTTGGGCTTAAATTTTGGAATCTTAATGTTGGGATATTAAGTTCGCGTCAAGATTGCATTGCAGCGGGGCAATTTGCAGCCAAAACTTGCTGATCTCCAAGCAGCCCTTGAGGTGCCCCTGCCCCAGTTATGGAGTCAGCTTGGTCAGCGGCAGCTAAGGCCAGAGCTGATGGATCAGCCCGGACTTGATCCTCTTGATCATCAGCAAGCACTGCTTGGTCTAGCTCGCATCAATGCCTTGACCCGCAGCACTGCTTGCTTCTTTCCTGATATCCGTCGATTAGCAAAATTGAATCCCGCGCGGCGGTTGCGCCTCCTAGATGTGGCCTGCGGTGGGGGCGACGCGGTGCGTGCCATCAGTCGCATGGCCAAGCGGGAGGGGATTGATCTGCAGGTGCATGGCTGCGACATCAGCGCTGAAGCTGTCTCCCTGGCAAGGGCAGCAGCTGAGGCGGAGGGATTGGAGACTCATTTCTTCCAAACCGACGCAATCAATTCCCCGCTTCCCGGCGGTTATCACCTAATCACAACCTCGTTGTTTCTGCATCACCTCACGGAAGCCGATGCAGAAAGCCTGCTGCGCTCTATGGCCGCCGCCACCCTCGATCAGCTGTTGGTACACGACCTAATCCGCAGCCCCATTGATCTGCTGCTCACCTGGATCGGCACCCGGCTGCTGAGTCGCTCAGCGATCGTGCACATAGATGGACCACTCTCGGTGGGTGGTGCTTTTCAACTCGACGAGGTGGCGCAGCTGGCCGCATCGGCTGGCCTGGTGGGTGCCCAGATCACCCGCTTCTGGCCCGAGCGTTTCCTGCTCTCCTGGAGTCGGCATGCAGCCAACGCCTGAACTCGGACCGTTGCATATTTCGCCTTGCTGGGATGTGGTGGTAGTGGGTGCTGGACCGGCCGGCGCCCTTGCAGCCCATGGTCTGGCCAGTCGTGGCGTGCGCGTCTTGCTGGTGGAGCAGCGCCTCTTTCCTCGCTGGAAAGTCTGTGGAGCCTGCCTCAGCCCCCAGGCCCTGGCAGCACTTAAAACAGCTGGACTTGGCGACCTAGTGGCGGCCCAGGGTGGCCTATCCCTTGAGCGACTGCAGCTGGGGGTAGCTGGCCGGGTGAACCCGATCGCCCTAGGAGCTGGCCGGGTCCTGTCCCGCTCTCGCCTGGATCAAGCGCTGCTGGAAGCAGCTGTTGCAGTTGGTGCCACGGTGATGACGGGCACCCGGGCGGTACTGGGCGCTGCAGCCACCGGCTTAGAACCAGACCGGGAGGTGGTGCTGCAAAAAGGCACTGCAAGGTGGAGTGTCCGCGCCAAGGTGGTGTTGATCGCGGCGGGTCTCAGCCACCGCGCCATCGATAACGAGGCTGAGATCAGCACCAGCATCCAGCCCCATAGTCGTATGGGCGCAGGGTGCGTACTGCCAGGGGAAGCTGCCGAGCTGGCTCCCGGGGTGCTGCAGATGGCTGTAGGACACGGCGGTTATGTGGGTCTAGTGCGGGTAGAGAGCGGGGAGATCAACCTGGCCTGTGCCTTCGATCGGCCCATGCTGGGCTCCGTTGGTGGTGCGGCCCTGCTTTGCCAAAAAATCCTGGCTGAAGCGGGCTTTGCGACTCTGCCTGGCCTTAAAGAATCAGCCTGGCAACTCACCGCAGCGCTCAGTCGTCGCACAATTCCGCTTGCGGGTCACAGGCTGCTGCTGCTTGGTGATGCCGCCGGCTACGTGGAGCC
>Ga0315908_10003961_pt1 | contig 10717 bp, 8 predicted proteins | sample LakEriMetagenome_12_FD_203520 | JGI IMG/M metagenome (GOLD analysis project Ga0315908, IMG submission 203520) | Freshwater fungal communities from buoy surface, Lake Erie, Ohio, United States - Buoy 4 MA124 | ecosystem: Environmental > Aquatic > Freshwater > Lake > Lake biofilm | place: USA...
TCCATACAACCACAAGTGGTAGAGCAACTACAATATTCACATGAACCATTATCAACTTCTGCATCGGCATTGAAGTTACAAGCCGTTGCATCCATACATCCGCTAACTGCATTTACCCAATGAAAGGTAAAGCCAGAAGGAGGGTAGTATGCAGCACTAGAGCCACTGAAATAAACAGTAGCGTTGTTTGCTGTTCCTGCATAACTCGTCTCCCATGAATTCATATTATTCGGAGTACTTGCTCTGTTTACAATTTGTGACATAGAGCTACTACTACCGCGCAAGCCCACCTGAGGTGTTCCAGTAACCGATGTAGATACCGATATTACATTGTAGATAAAATTAATACTTCCATCAGAGGTGTTTAATCGAGCCTGAAAGCTGAATCGCTCACCATTTGTGGCAAAACGGCGAACGTCTTGCCATTGGAATACCAATTCGTTTCCAACCTCCTCGAATCGCACTTCAGGAGTTCCAAGCGTAGAGCTTTGGAGGTCGCGACCAAAAACAGCAATTACACCTGAGTTGGTTCCAGTGCTGAGTGGTGTATAAAGAGCGCCGGCAGGAGTTCCACCGAATACTAAGAAACCATTCACTGAAACAGAGACGCTGGTATAAGTAGTCCCATTAAAATTGAATGGGCTGGTATTAACCGACATGTAATTGTCGTCAAAGTTCCCTGACCATAGCACTGTTCCTCCTGTGATGGGGGTGTAAGTGCCGATTGAATGGCCCGCGTAAGAAAATGTTGGTGGAGTTTCTGTTTGTGCCCAACCTGTTAGGGAAGTGCAAAACAAGATAACCGCAGCCACTAACTTTTTAAGCAGTGTATTGGTTTTGGTTTTCATTCTATGGAGTATTTAGAAGGTTCGCATTTAAATCTTGTTCAAAGATGGATGAAAGCCTTCTTCAGATTTTAGATAGTTAGAATTCGTAGGTGTTTTGTTAGAATTCGGACGAAGATAAAGATTTGACTCGGATTTTCAAGGTTTTAGGCAAAGGCCTTATGGGCTTGTGGCTCATCTGTTTTTGCCCATAAAAAAAGGCGTTCAATCTCAATTGAACGCCTTTTTATACTCATTTTCATTAGATTACCCGGTCAAATTGCTTGAGGAATCTTACGTCATTCTCAAAATACATGCGCAAATCGTCGATTTGGTACTTGAGCATGGTAATGCGTTCGATACCCATACCGAAAGCAAAACCGCTATATACTTCAGGGTCAATGCCACTAGCTGAAAGCACAGCTGGATCTACCATACCGCACCCGAGGATTTCGAGCCATCCGGTTCCTTTTGTAATCCGGTAGTCGGTTTCGCTATTCAGTCCCCAATAAACGTCCATTTCGGCACTGGGCTCAGTAAATGGAAAATAAGAGGGGCGAAGACGAATTTCTGTTTTACCAAAAAACTCCTTTGCGAAATAAAGCAATGTCTGTTTCATGTCGGCAAAGGATACGTTTTTATCAATATACAAGCCTTCAATCTGATGAAACTGGCAGTGGGCGCGGGCGCTAACGGCTTCATTTCGAAATACGCGACCGGGCATCACAATGCGCAAAGGCGGTTGGTTATTTTCCATTGCTCGCACTTGCACGCTACTCGTGTGTGTGCGCAAAACCATATCCGGATTTTTTTCAATGAAAAAAGTATCCTGCATATCGCGTGCAGGGTGCTCCGGGGGAAAATTGAGACCGCTGAATACGTGCCAGTCGTCCTCGATTTCTGGGCCGTCAGCTACAGTAAAACCAATACGGCCAAAGATGTCGAGTATTTCTCTACGCACGATGGAAAGAGGATGGCGTGTTCCAACACCCCAATCGCCCGTGGGACGAGAAAAGTCTATACCTGTCTCTAAACCCTTTATGCTTTGTGAACTTCCAGATTGCAGTTCTTCTAATCGCGCTTGTAGCGCTTGCTTCAGCTTGTTGAGCTCTTGTCCTAATACCTTTTTCTGATCATTGGGAACAGCTTTGAACTCTTCGAACAAATCGTTCATGAGTCCTTTGCGCCCCGCAAATCGAATGCGGAACTGTTCCAAATCATCGGCATTGCCTGGTTGGAAGGCAGCGATTTCCGCTAGGTATTGATTGATTTTTTCTTGCATGTTCAAAAGCTGGTTACTTCACCACCTCCATATTCATGATGATATCTTCTTTCGGACGATCACCCATCATTGTAGGTTGCGCTAAAATAGAGTCTAGCACATTCAATCCTTCAATTACTTCCCCGAATACCGTGTAATCCATATCCAATTGAGCAGTACCGCCAATTTTACGATAGGTTTCACGCTGTGCTTCGGTGTATTTGAATCCTGGAGTCTTACGGCTTACGTAAGCTTCTACTTGATTCAACTGCATATCGGTAAGTGGAGTGCCCTGTACGATGTAGAATTGACTTCCACTCGATGAGCGAGTTGGGTTTACTTGATCTCCTTGACGGGCTGCAGACAAAGCACCTTTTTTGTGAAGCAAGTTGGGGTTGAATTCAGCAGGTACTGTATAACCAGGACCACCCATACCAAGTTGTTGGCTCAAAGGAGCACCTTTACTATTAGGGTCGCCGCCTTGTGCCATAAAGTTTGGAATGCAGCGGTGGAAAAGCAAACCATTGTAAAATCCTTTTTCTACGAGCATGAGGAAATTATCGCGGTGTGCAGGAGTTTCATCATAAAGTTTGATGATCATGTTGCCGAATTTGGTCGAAACTTTCACTTTCGCGTTCTTCGGATTGGGGTCTGGGTTGGGTCGTGTTAATGTTTCCATAGGTTTTTCTGGGGCCGGCTCGGCCGCTTGTGTGGGTTGTTCTGTTATAGTATCGGTGCTCTCTGTTACATTTTTTTTCTTGTCGCAACCGCTAGCGCTAGCAAGGATTACAAGGGCAATGCAACCCAATATCGTGTAGAATAGTCTTTTCATAGATATTTTTTCTTTTCTTTGTAACACTTTGTGTCTTTTTGCGAATAAGAGGATGCGAAGTTAAGAAAACACCCTATATGATGAATTTAACATTCACTAAAACACTTGTAATTACCTCCTGTTTTGCAGCAGTATCGCTGGTTGTAGGTTGTAAAAAGGACAAAGAAACCATCGCTACCGTTACCGTAGTGAACGAAGATGGTGAGGCTGTGCCTGGTGCAACAGTACGTTTGTACTCAGAACCATCAACATTTCCGCCACCCGCGGGCTCAGAGCTTCGTTTCGATACCTTGGGCGTAACAAATGGTACCGGTAAGGTAACGATCAACTTCTCTGACTTTTATAAAAAAGGACAGGCAGGTTTTGCGGTATTGGACATTCAAGTGTGCAAAGGAAGCCAAGCCGGTGTAGGAATTATCAAAATCGTTGAGGAAGAAACCAACGAAGAAAAAGTGATCATTGAGCAAGGTGCTTGTCAAATTCCAGAAGAGGAATAAGGCCTTAAAAAAAATATTTAAACCGTTCTCGCAAGGAACGGTTTTTTTTTGCTTGGACTTTTCGTTACTTTTGCCGCCACGTTTTTCGGGATGTAGCTCAGTTGGTAGAGTACACGTCTGGGGGGCGTGTGGTCGCAGGTTCAAGTCCTGTCATCCCGACTACTCCTCAAAGAAAAAGCCCAGATCTCTTTTGGATGATCTGGGCTTTTTTATTTGAAATGGTTGGTTCTGCGTATTAAGATTTGCCTGCAGGAGGCGCAACATCACCTTGTGATTTAACAGGGATGTCGTTTTGAAAGGCCTTCAAATCAAATGATATCGGCATGATAAAGCTTGAATCAACAGGTAAACCATTGCGGGTTGCTGGTGTCCATGTGGGAAGTTTCGATACAAATCGCAAAGCTTCTTCGTCGAGCAAGTAATGCACACCTTCTGAAACTTCCGCTTGGCGAACGTCGCCTTGAGCATCAATCATGAAAGTAATATATACTGTACCTTCAATTTTTCTGTCTTTCGCTTCTTGTGGGTAATTCAAGCTGTCAGCTACCAATTGCTGAAGAGCAGCAGTGCCTCCAGGGAATTTAGCTGCAGCGGTGGTTCGGTTGCTGCGTTTGAAATTTTCATCAGGATAAAAACGATCGGGCTTCGGACGACCGTCGTAGTTCCAACGTTTCCAAGTACCTACTTTTAATCCATTGCGGAATTTGCCTTCAGACTCAAGTGTACCATTGGCATAGTAATACTTGAAATCTCCATTTTCAACTGTTAGATTTTTGTCGGCGTATGTTCCAAACATCATGAATTCACCTGTTCGGTAAACTACTTGAACCTCAAATACGCTATCGTTGACCGTATTAATGGTACGAACAAATTTGCTGGAGAGGCTGTCCGAAATTAAATTGAATTGTGGATCTAAATACTCCACACGTGACTGGGCTTGCCCGCCAATGCTGCTGCACATGACAATAACGAATGCTGACAGGCAAAGAGTAAAAAACTTCATATCGGTTAACGAATCTGCGTTAGGTCTTGAATGCTGCGAATATATTACATTTTTTGGACGCATGAATGTTGTGTTAGTTGTTTTATGAAACCACATTTTGTGCCGTTATTTGTGCCATGGATTATATTTTTGAAAAGGCGTGGAATGACACCGTTGAGATGGCTTCAAAACATTTTGGAGAAAAGTTAGACTACTCAGCTATCCTCTTTCTTATTGGAGTTCAGGAACTTGGAAAGGGATACCAGAAGTTTAAGAAGGACCAAAAATTGGAATTGATGCACATTGCCATTTGCACATTATTGGAACCTTATGGGTACTATACCTATGAGGGAAGGGATGAAGAAGGGTGGCCTCACTTCAATCGTGTTGAAAACTTACCGCCGCTTTCTCCCCCTGAACAAGAGCTTTTGATCAAAAAAGCAATCGTGAAATACTTCCACACGGTTACTTTCTAGTGAATTAGTCATAAAAAAACCCGATCGTTTGATCGGGGTTTCTTTTTTTATACGGCTCGTACTATGGGATTTTCTTCTTCCTCTTTATAACGCATAATCTGCTCGAGAGCATCTGGAATTACATCACTACAAATAGTAATAAATGATCCAGGCACTGCTCCTTTAATAGCGTATTCTATAGCTTGTGCTTCTTTCGGAATTACCGTTACTTTACGCTCCGCTCCAACGCTGTGGATGCCTTCTGTCATCAAGTCGATGATTTCTTGCTCGGAACGACCGCGTAGGTTTTTGTCCTGACGAATGACAATTTCATCAAACATTCCTGCGGCTACTCTACCTAGGTTGCGAATATCATCATCTCTGCGGTCACCCACACCCGCAATGATACCTACTTTCGGCGAAGCATCGACCTTCGAAAGGAAGTCGCTGATAGCCATAAATCCATGCGTATTGTGCGCATAATCCACCATTACCGTGAAGTTTTTGAAGTGGAACATATTCATACGTCCTGGAGTTTGAACGGGGCTAGGTATGAATGTTTCCAAAGCAATGCGCATATCTTCAATGCGGAAGTTGCGGATAAATCCGGCTAATACGCAAGGCAGAATGTTTGCAATGTTGAAGGTAGCTCGGCCACCATAGGTCAATGGTATGTTGGATGCTTTGTCTACGCGGATCTTCCACGTGCCTTTGCAAATGGTTACATATCCGTTTTCATACATAGCCGCTAAGCCACCATTTTTGATGTGCTCTAGTACAACGGGATTATTTTCATCTAACGTAAAATAAGCCACTTTACTTACTACGTTTTTCGCCATTGCCAGTGTGTACTTGTTGTCGGCGTTTAGAATGCTATATCCTTCGGGGAATACGCTTTCTGGAACAACCGATTTCACCCGTGCCAATTGATCGAGTGTATCGATGTCTTGAAGTCCAAGGTGGTCTTCTGCAATGTTGGTTACAATAGCAATGTCGCAATTGTGGAAACCTAATCCTGCGCGCAAAATTCCGCCGCGTGCACATTCAAGTACTGCGAAATCAACGGTTGGATCTTTTAATACGAACTCAGCGCTGATAGGTCCTGTACAGTCGCCTTTCATCATGAGTTGATTTTGAATATAAACCCCGTCTGTAGTGGTATATCCGACTTTGTGGCCCATCGATTTTACAATGTGCGCCATGAGTCGGGTAGTGGTGGTTTTACCATTGGTACCAGAAACAGCAATAATGGGAATACGCGCCGATGTTCCGGGAGGATAGAGCATATCGATCACTGGTTCGGCCACATTGCGGGGCAGTCCTTCGGTTGGCTCAATGTGCATGCGGAAGCCCGGCGCAGCGTTTACCTCGAGAATAGCACCGCCATTTTCACTGATGGGCACACTCAAGTCCGGAGCCATAATGTCAATACCGCAGATATCAAGTCCAACGATGCGTGCAATACGCTCGCACATGAAGATGTTATCTGGATGCACATGATCCGTAATGTCAGTGGCTGTGCCACCTGTGCTCAAGTTGGCGGTAGGTTTTAAGAAAACCTCTTTGCCTTTATCAGGAATAGATTCCAAGGTTAAACCTTCTCGAGTGAGCATTTCTAGCAGGAAATCGTCTACACTAATTTGAGTGAGTACTTTTTCGTGTCCGTAGCCGCGACGAGGGTCTTGGTTGGTAATGTCAATTAATTGCTGAATGGTGTGCATACCATCGCCCGTAACTGCTGCGGGCTTACGAATAGCAGCTGCTACATATTTGTAATTGATGACCAATACACGGTGGTCAAGTCCTGTAATGAATTTTTCTACGATAACCCCGCGCGAATATTTTTTTGCTGCAGCGAGACCAATGACAGCGCCTTCCCAATCGGTGATATTGGTGGTAGCTCCTTTGCCATGATTGCCATCTACAGGTTTGGTAACGATCGGATATTTGATCGAGTCAATAGCGTCCTTTAAACCCTCTTCAGAATAAACAATACGGCCTTTTGGTACAGGTATTTCGGCTGCACCAAGAAGATTTTTTGTTTCCTCCTTGTCGCAGGCAATATCAACAGCAATGCTTCCAGTAGTGGAAGCAATGGTAGCTCTAATGCGACGTTGGTTAACACCATAACCCAACTGCACGAGTGAATGGCGATTTAAGCGGATATAAGGGATTCCGCGTGCTGCGGCTTCTTCAACGATGCAGCCTGTAGAAGGACCAAGGCGCTCATCTTCGCGGATTTCACGCAATTGCTGAATGTCGGCTGCAAGGTCATAAGATGTGCCCTCGATAAGCGATTCAGCGATTCTCACAGCTGATTTTGCAGCGAAAATGCCTGCCTTTTCTTCCATGTAGGAAAAAACAACATTATAAACACCCGATTTTGAGGTTTCTCTGGTACGTCCAAAGCCGCATGGCATGCCTGCGAGCGTTTGGATTTCTAATGCGATGTGTTCAATAACGTGACCCATCCATGTACCTTCTTTTACACGAACGAAAAAGCCTCCGGGCTCACCGATAGAGCATCGATGAGAGAACATGCTCGGGAGCATGGCCTCCATTCGTTCCAAAAAGCCATCAATTTTGTTAGTGGGGCGCTGTTCCATGTCCTCCAGATCGAGGCGCATTTGGATCACTTTATGTCGACGAATAGACCAATAGTTAGGTCCTTTCATCACTTTGATATCTAATATTCGCATAGTATGGTTTAAGGTTCGTTCGGTTGTTCCTTACAAACATGGTGAAAGTTTTTCCAAAATCCTACGCCCTAGTGAAACTATCGTGGAAAAAAAAAGTATTATGCCCACACTTTCTTGCTGATGGAGGAAAGTACGGGCTAACTTTGACCCGATTTTAAAACCCTTACTCATTGGAACTACCAAACGGAAAGCTCATCGCCATTGGAGGCGCTGAGGATAAAGGAACAGAAAGCGAAGGCTACTACTCACAACAAGGCAATCTCAATTTTTTTGAATTGGGAATTCTAAAGCGTGTTGTGCAAGAAATGGGGGGGCTTAATGCACATATTGAAGTAATCACTACTGCGAGTTCTATCCCCGTAGAAGTGGGTGAAAATTATATGAGTGCGTTTGGCAAAATGGGGTGCACTAACGTTCATATCATGAGCGTTCGCAATCGCGCTGATGCCGCTAAACCAGAGTTCATCGAGCGCATTAAAAAGTGCAATGGTGTAATGATGTCTGGTGGTGATCAACTGCGATTAACCACTATTTTCGGAGGTACCGAATGGTTAGATATTGTGCTTGATCGTTACCGTCATCATGGCTTGGTGATTGCCGGCACTTCTGCAGGAGCGATGGCCATGAGTAACACCATGATTTATCAGGGACGCAGTGATCTCGCTCACTTGAAAGGTGAAGTGAAAATTACCACAGGATTGGCATTTATGCCCGATGTTATTATCGACTCCCACTTCGATAAGCGTGGACGATTTAATCGCCTTGCTCAAGCGGTAGCAAGTAATCCAGCCTGCACGGGCATTGGGTTGGGTGAAGATACTGGGGTTATCGTTACGGGTTCTAATCACCTCGAAGTAATTGGCAGTGGCGCTGTAGTAATCATTGATGGTAAAGACATTCGCCATTCCAATATTACTGAGGTAAGCATGGGTACACCGATTTCCATCGAAAATATTCGCGTGAATATTTTAGTGCATGGTAATTCATACCTCGTAAAAGAACGTCAATTCGTTCCGGGTGAAGAGGTGTATGATCAAGACACAGAATAAGATCAGCATGATATAATAAAAAGGCCCTTCATTGAAGGGCCTTTTTTTATTTATAAATCTCAATTTTTTCTGTACCGTCGGTTTTGCGGAAGGCTCTATACATGCCTTCAGAGTTGAAGGGAAGGCAGACGTTGCCATGAGCATCTACGGCTACCAAGCCGCCTTCACCGCCAAACGGAACGAGCTTGTCGTGAACGACTACTCGACAAGCTTCCTCGAGGGAAAGACCTTTGTACTCCATTAAGCAGCTGATATCATAAGCAACTACTGCGCGAATAAAAAATTCGCCATGACCAGTGCAACTGATTGCGCACGTTTTGTTGTTGGCATAGGTGCCCGCACCAATCATTGGGCTATCGCCAACGCGTCCCCAACGTTTGTTGGTCATGCCTCCAGTGCTGGTTGCTGCGGCTAAGTTGCCGTGCATATCCATGGCTACGGCACCCACCGTTCCAAACTTTTTATCTTCGGTAGCATCGCTGTTTTTTGCTTCGGTATGATCGAGTTGGTAACCTTCTTCATCGCGAACAGCTAGGAATTGCTGATAACGAAACTCGTCATGAAAATACTCAGCACTCTCCATGGGGAGATTCATTTTTTGAGCAAACTCTTCTGCTTGGTGGCCTGCTAAAAAAACGTGTCCTGATTTTTCCATAATCGCCCGCGCTAGAGAAACCGGGTTTTTCACATGATTAATGCCTGTTACTGCACCAGCCTCTAGGTTCTTGCCGTCCATGATTGAAGCATCCATTTCATGTGTGCCGTCATGCGTAAAAACCGCTCCACGTCCTGCGTTAAAAAGAGGGCAGTCTTCCAGGGATCGAACCGCCGCTTCAACAGCATCCAATGCACTTCCGCCTTTTTCCAAAACAGCTGTTCCAGTATGCAAGGCGTCACGTAATGCGCTCGTATATCGTTCGAATTTTTCAGGCGTCATGCTGGCAGGTGTAATGGTGCCAGCACCTCCATGTATGGCAAGGGAGAATTTTTGCATGGCTCAAAGGTAGGAGTAAGGTGGATATCCTGATTCCTTTTGTACCGTTTCTCCATCCACAATTTTCTCGGGCCTTTTGATCTGATATCCTTATTTTCGCGCTTCTTACGATTTTTAGAAATAGACCATGAAAATATCATATAACTGGCTCTGCGATTTTGTGAAGACCGATTTGTCTCCTGAAGCGATTGGAGCTGTGCTCACATCGGTAGGATTAGAGGTAGAAGGAATTGAAAAAGTAGAAGCTATTCCCGGTGGGCTTAAAGGAGTAGTAGTGGGAGAGGTATTGACGTGTGAAAAGCATCCAGATGCTGATCGCTTGCGCATCACCACTGTTAATTTAGGACAGGGCGACCCAGTGCAAATTGTTTGCGGTGCGCCGAATGTTGCGGCGGGTCAAAAAGTATTGGTGGCCACTATTGGCGCGGTGCTTTACCCTTCAAGTGGTGAACCCTTAACGATTAAAAAAGGAAAAATTCGCGGAGCAGAGTCGCATGGTATGATCTGCGCTGAAGATGAATTGGGAATAGGCCAAAGTCATGACGGGATCTTAATCTTGGATCAAGCTTCTCAGCCCGGAACTCCGGCCGCTGAACAATTGAATATTAAAGCCGATTACTGTTTAGAAATTGGTTTAACTCCTAATCGTACCGACGCTTTTTCTCATTACGGCGTAGCACGCGATTTGGCGGCGGCATTGAGCGCTGAAGGAAAACATTTTTTTTCTTTTGAAAAATTGAATTTCAGTGAACGGAAGTACGAAGTGAGGAATGAAGCCTCCGTTGCCGTTCGTGTAGAAGATCAATCGGCTGCTCCTCGATATGTGGGCTTAACTATTCGCGGTGTGAAAGTAACAGATTCGCCAGAGTGGTTAAAGGAACGTCTTTCGGTCATTGGTTTGCGACCCATCAATGCGGTGGTGGATATTACCAATTATATTCAGCACGAGGTAGGACAGCCGTTGCATGCTTTTGATGCGGCACATATAGCGGGCCAGACCGTGGTGGTAAGAAAGGCAACGGACAAAGAAAAGATAACGACTCTCGAAGGTACCGTTCGCGAGCTATCTGCCGAAGATTTAGTGATAGCTGATGCGGAAAAACCGATGTGTATTGCCGGTGTTT
>Ga0315908_10003962_pt1 | contig 10716 bp, 11 predicted proteins | sample LakEriMetagenome_12_FD_203520 | JGI IMG/M metagenome (GOLD analysis project Ga0315908, IMG submission 203520) | Freshwater fungal communities from buoy surface, Lake Erie, Ohio, United States - Buoy 4 MA124 | ecosystem: Environmental > Aquatic > Freshwater > Lake > Lake biofilm | place: USA...
CGTTCCTCCAACCGGTTCGATCAGCTACATCAACAACTCAACCTCGTCGATCCACCCGGTGGCTTCGAAGATTGAAATCCGTAAGGAAGGAAAGCTCGGTCGTGTTTACTACCCAGCCCCTTACCTTTCAGATGAGACCAACGAGTACTACGAAGATGCCTATGAGATTGGCCCAGACAAGATCATCGACACCTACGCCGAGGCAACTCAGCACGTCGACCAGGGTCTTTCACTAACCCTGTTCTTCAAGGACACCGCAACCACTCGCGATGTCAACCGTGCCCAGATCTACGCATGGCGCAAGGGCATCAAAACCATTTACTATATCCGTATCCGCCAGCTGGCACTTGCCGGCACCGAAGTTGACGCTTGCGTCAGTTGCATGCTCTAAACCCAACCCGACAGAAAGATTCCGACATGAACACGAAGCTCGCCATCACTCGTCCGGTTAACTGGAACAAGATCGAAGATCCAATCGACCTAGACGTGTGGAACCGCCTCACCTCCAACTTTTGGCTGCCTGAGAAGGTTCCACTAAGCAACGACATCCAGTCTTGGGAGACGCTAAAGCGCAACGAACAGCTGCTAACCATGCGCGTGTTCACCGGCCTAACCCTCCTAGACACCATCCAGGGAACCGTTGGCGCTGCAGCACTTCTACCAGACGCCATCACCCCGCACGAAGAGGCTGTTATCACCAACATCGCGTTCATGGAGAGCGTTCACGCCAAGAGTTACTCGAGCGTGTTCTCAACCCTGTGTTCAACAGATGACATCGAGCAGGCTTTCCGCTGGTCGGAAGAAAACCCTTACCTTCAGAAGAAGGCCGACATCGTGCTCGGTTACTACCGAGGAGACGACCCGCTAAAGCGCAAGGTTGCTTCAACCCTTCTGGAAAGCTTCCTGTTCTACTCAGGTTTCTACCTACCGATGTACTGGTCAAGCCGAGCAAAGCTCACCAACACTGCCGACCTAATTCGTCTGATCATCCGCGACGAAGCCATCCACGGTTACTACATTGGCTACAAGTTCCAGCAGGCTTTCAACCAAGAAAGCGCAGAACGCAAGCAAGAAATCAAGAGCTACGCTTACGATCTTCTACTTGAGCTCTACGAAAACGAAGTTAAGTACACCGCAGACCTCTACGACGAACTGGGCCTAACCTCAGACGTCAAGAAGTTCCTTCACTACAACGCCAACAAAGCGCTGATGAACCTCGGCTTCGAAGCATTGTTCCCGAAGGACGACTGCGATGTAAACCCCGCCATCCTCTCGGCCCTATCCCCTAACGCCGACGAGAACCACGACTTCTTCTCAGGATCTGGTTCTTCATACGTTATGGGCAAGCACGAGTCGACCACAGACGACGACTGGGACTTTTAGTCCAACTCAACTACTAGAGTCGCTAGCGAGAGGATGCCATGAGTCCTAAGCCAAAGATCCTTGTTGTCGTTCACGACATCGATGACAACCTCAATGAGATGGCCAACCCCATTGCCGAGGCCGGCATTCACATGGTTACCTGGGATGTTCAGAATGACGGCGACGGCCGGCCGGAACTAGACAAACTTGAGCAGTATTCGGGCATTATTTCGCTCGGCGCTCACGCGGGTGTGCTCGAAGAAGCAGAACACGAGTGGATGAGCCACGAGCGCAAGATCATGCAGTGGGCGCTAGACACCGAAACCCCACTGCTCGGTCTGTGCTTCGGATCACAGTTGCTAGCCTCAGCAGCCGGCGGTAGGGTCTATAAGGCCGAGAGTGGAGAGTTTGCCTGGACCAAAGTTGACATGCTGCCTGAAGCTGCCAGTGATCCAGTTTTAGGAGCGTTGGGCGAGACCGCAGATGCCTTTCAGTTTCACTACGACACCTTCGACCTTCCAGAAAATGCTGTTCTCCTTGGGGAAAGCAACGGGACAATCGAGGCGTTCAGGGTTGGCTCGAGCGCTTGGGCGACCCAGTTTCACCCCGAGGTGGGTCTTTCGCAGCAGTTAGCCTGGTTGAGCACCTATCGTCGTTATTTCGAACGTGAAGGCATCAACCTAGAAGAGCACATTGCGAAATCCCATGAGTTGGCCGCTAGCTACCGCAAGCAGGCTTGGGCACTTTCCGAGGCTTTCGCAAAGCAGGTTTTGGCCTTCCACAGTCGCTAGATCTAAGATTAGGCAAAACAATTTCGTCGTCTCATAACCAATTCGCTTAGGAGATTCACAATGGATATCAATCGCGTTCACCCAGAACTAAGAAAAGCCATCGCTTCGTTTCCAAAACTCCCAATGACGAGCAGCTTCGGAAGGTCTATAACCAGACTTCTGCTGCCACTTCTTCTGCCTCGAACGAAGGCCCCTGAGGGCGTTTCAATTGCTTGGCTAAAAACTTCAAGTGGGCAAAGACTCCGAGTCTTCACACCGGCCTCGAACAAGACCAAGGCCGCAATGCTTTACATCCACGGTGGCGGAATGATCATCGGCGCGCCACAAATGGACGACGCTTTACTATCGCGAATTTCGAAAGACCTCGACATCGTGATTGTTTCGCCGCAGTACCGTTTGGCACCCGAGAACCCATACCCTGCGGCAATCGATGACTGCAATGAAGCGTGGCACTGGATGCTTTCAAACGCCGCCATGTACGACATCGACACCAAGCGAATTGCAATTGGTGGCGAAAGCGCCGGCGGAGGGCTTGCTGCCGGGTCTGTGCTTAGAATTCACGATGAAGGCGGCCCTCAGCCGATAGCACAGTGGTTGTTCTGCCCGATGCTCGATGATCGAACCGCGCTCGACCGGTCATTAGACGATGACGACCACTTTGTTTGGAACAACAAACTAAACCTCGCCGGCTGGAGCAGCTACCTCGGCTCTCAACTCGGCGCAGATGATGTCTCTGCCTATGCGGTGCCTTCGAGAAGAAAAGACCTTAGGGGACTTCCCAAGGCATGGATGGGCGTTGGCGACGTCGAGTTGTTTTATGAAGAAGATCGAAAGTACGCCGAAAGATTGAAAGCGGCCGGTGTTCCCTGCGAGCTAGACGTTGTGGCTGGTGGCCCTCACAGTTTCCAGGGGGTGGCGCCAGCTGCGCAGATCTCAAAGGACTACCTGGCTAGGGCAATTGGCTGGCTCGCAAAGGCTCTCGCTACCTAGCCCTGAAAAGTAGAAAATCCCGGCCCTCGTGAGAAGGAACCGGGATTTCGTGCACCCCCTCGGACTTGAACCGAGAACCCACTGATTAAGAGTCAGTTGCTCTGCCGATTGAGCTAGAGGTGCGAGTTGTTTTTGGCAACGAGTTCCAACATTACCAAAGGAAGTTTGACTAGGCAAACGCTAGGCTATTGCTATGAGTGACGTTCGTTTAGACAGTGGAGTTAAGGCTCCTGCATTTACCCTTCCAAACCAGAACAATGAGGCCGTTTCATTGGCTTCTTTGGCTGGTAAAAAAGTGATTGTTTACTTTTACCCCGCGGCTGCTACCCCTGGATGCACCAAGGAAGCTTGCGATTTTGAAGAGTCTTTGAATGTATTTACCGCCGCCGGTTACGCGGTGGTTGGGGTTTCACCAGACAAGCCTTCGAAACTACTGAAATTTGTGAAAGATCAGTCTCTGCGTTTCGATCTGTTGTCTGACGAAGACCTTTCGGTGCACAAGGCTTACGGAGCCTACGGTTTGAAGAAAATGTATGGGCGTGAATACGAGGGAGTTCTTCGTTCAACTTTTGTTGTGGATGAAAAAGGTGTCGTTGAGTTGCCGTTATACAACGTGAAGGCAACCGGTCACGTGGAGATGCTCAAGAGGCAACTCGGGCTCGTTTGAAATCTTGTGGTGGGGAGATGATTTGAAAAAGTTTGCCTCATCAATTTATAAACTCATCTCGTTCACTTTGGCGTTGGCGCTTTCGCTTTCTTCGGTAGAACTGGCTTTTGCTGAACAGCCGCAAGATAATGCGGCACCCTGGCTAAGCAAACTTACCGCCAACACATCTTCAATGAGCGATGCCCAAGGCAAGACAATTACTTACAGAGCCACCCTTAGTGACGATTCCTACGTTCAAGGCGCAACCTGCCAGCTGAGGCAGGGAGCGAGGGTTTCTCCATTGGTTGCCTTCAAGAAAGTGGCCGGAAGCCATTTAAGTGGAACCTGGGAATGCAAAATGTTTTTCGCTAAGAAAAGTAGTGTTGGAGATTGGCGCTTGGAACTATCTCTTATCGACGCGGCTGGGAATCGGCGGTCTCTTAAGGCCCTAACTCATGGCACTTTCGAGCAGTGGCAGATTAATTCCCAGTCATCTCCGGAGATTAGGTCGTTGTCCGGTGGTATTTTCAAAGTCACTGACTCGAGACAGAAAAAAGCTGAACAATCATTTAGCCATCCGTTCTCGCTGATTGGCGAGTTTGGGGTTGGCGGGTATGCGCAAGTTTGGCCGGAGACTTTGCCAAACAAGAGTGTGTCGGTGAAGTGGTTTGCCGATGGTCTGCCAATCCAAAATGAGTCGGGTACTCGGCTTAACCTAGGTGAAACTTTATCGGGGAAAACTCTAAGTGCACGACTGCAGATCGCGGCATCTGGTTTCCGCCCAAAAATGGTGGACATTCTGGCCAAGCATCCAGTAGGTTCTGCAATTGCCGATAACAACTCAAGTGCTGGTTGGATTTATCAGGATGGTGTTCAACGCACGCGTACAAGACCTTTCTGCTTTGAGCCTCAGGCAGTTTCGTCACTGGGAAAAGCGCGTATTGGATGGAAGATTGAAACCTATTGTCCGTACACCAGTTCGTCGACATTTGGTTTCCCTACCGGGAAGAAGATTTATTGGTTCAGCAACGGACTCCCTCAGGAAATCACTAGCCAAAGTAGTTATCGGATTAGAGCTAGCGATGCGAATCGTGATCTGTTTATGGTTTCTGAGCAAGTTTGGGCTAACGGTTATTGGACGGCGGGGGTTGACAAATTTGCGAGCCCGATTCAGGCCACTCTCGCCTCCGCTCGACCAACTCTGATTGGCAATGTTGCAGTTGGTGAGAACATCAGCGTGAATTTGGGAGCTTGGCACCAAGGTTCCCAATTCACGTATCAGTGGTTTAGAGATTACGTGCCGATTGAAGGGTCAAGGGCGTCGACCTATTTGATTGGTGCCGCCGACCTGGGAAAACCAATCAGTGTCATGGTGAAGGGCGTTCACACCGGCTACAACCCTTCAACCAGGGTGAGCCTCCCGATTTCAAGTCTCCCGGTGATCGCTCCAGACATCCAAGGTATCTACAACGACGCAATTGCATCGTATGTTCCAAGTCAGAATCGCACTGTCACCGATATTCATTCTTCACCCACGGTTGACCCGGTGAGCCTCAGCGTGAACGAAGCCCTAATGCAGAAGGCAGCGGACTTCTGGAGCAATCAGTTTGATGGAACTGCTGTTCGGGTAATCTTTGTGACTCCGGCAGACAGCCAAGGCACCTGGATTGATGAGCTTTTTACCACCAACCCCACTTGGGGTTCCGCCGCAACAATTCGTCAGAAGATTGCATCGAGTGGTTGTGGATGGGCTTATGCAAATGCTGGCTCAGTGGTTCAGTGCGTGCCGGGTTCTGACACCTTTGACGACAACTACCGGCAGGTGATGCCTCACGAATATACCCATCTGGTTCAGTACGGATGGGATTCATATATAAACTCGCAAACTATGCCCTGGATGGTCGAAGGGATGGCGAACTTCTATGGTTTAGCGTTGGGTGTTTCCTCACAGGCAGGAGCCGTTCAGACCATCAACAAGTCTCTAGCAGGGCATGCCACGCAATGGGACACCTTCAACGGGTACCCTTTTGCGACCTTCAAGATGCTCTCGGTTATCAGCACCGATGCGGAAGACTCCAGACTTTTCTTTCGCAGAGGCGCAGATCTTTGGACTAACTACCTGATTGGCAGCCTATTCAGCGAATGGTCGATCAAAACGATCGGACATGCCAGATATTCGGAATTTGTTCGCGACTTACTTAGGGCTAGAACAGAACGAAACGACGTGGAAAAGACCAACGTTATTACCCAGCGCTATTTTGGGCTCAACCTGGATGACCTGAGTTTTGCGGTGGCACCGTATTTTGAACAACGAGCAATTCAGCTACAGGCCTCATGGCCAAAGTGATTTGCTAGAGGCTACTTAGCTTCGAAGGCTTCGGTGCAACCGCGGGAAAACTCCGCCGCAGAGAAACCCTCTACCGTCGCCGCGCTCTCCGCGATCATGGAATACTCTTCGCAGAAGGTGGCAGGGTTGGTGATGTTGAGGGCTTCGAGTTGATCGGCTGGGATGGCGTTAGCGAAGAGTTTGCCGGCTTGGTAGGAAGCGGATGCCACTGAAGTTTCTTGTATGAAGCTGCAGCCGTTGAGGCTCAGAGCAAGAGCTGCTATTGCTAGAGTGGTGATGATTTTCTTCAATTGTTCTCCTGCTCGTTGGTGTTTACTCTTCTTCGAAAAGTCTAGCCACGGGTTTCGAAAATAGCAGAACCGCGGTTAGCCCGGAGATTGCGAAGATTACGACTCCTAACCACAAGATGCCGCTCTGACCCTCGATTGAGCCCCAGCCGAGTGTGACTTGGAGGAACTGACAGAAAATCAGTGCGGATCGACCCCAGCGCTTTCGGTTATAGAGAGCCTTCGTCGCCGCTGCCAGAAAGGCGGTCGTGGCAGACATCAGAACGACTATGGAGAAGAGCACTAAGAAGTCTTTAGCCTGATTGGTGATTAGTCCGTAGGCGAAGTAAATGGTGACGGCAGCGGCTGTGGTGACTTCTAGAGCGGCTAGGGCTAGAGCGAATTGGAAAGGCTTGGTGCTCGGCATACGCTCGTCCTAAGAAATTGGGTCTTGATTAGTGGTTGGTTCTGTGAAACGATTTAGAGAGGAAACAAAGGTTTCAAATCTCTTATCAAGAGTAAAACACCCTTCAGTTTCTACCCACTAAAAGCCTTAGTTCGTTCGGCTTTTTGTTTTTATTTTTAGTTCAAGATAAAGGAATAACCGCATGGATATGCACTGGCAAGATGAAGCAAAATGTCTAACCGAAGACCCTGAGCTATTCTTCCCGGTTGGCAACACCGGGCCAGCGGTTGACCAAATCGATCAGGCAAAAGCCATCTGTCGCGAATGTGCTGTTTCCACCAGCTGCCTCGAGTACTCAATCAAAGAGAACCAGGACACCGGCATTTGGGGTGGCCTTTCAGAAGACGAGCGTAAGTCGCTGAAGCGCAAATACGCTCGTGCTCGCCGCGCTAGCTAAGCGGTAATTCAACTACCACTCTGGTGCCGCCGTCTTTAGGCGAAAACCAGTTGATACTCCCCCGAAGTTCGCCCTCGATTAGCGATTTCACAATACTTGTGCCAAGGCCTTCCTGAAGTTTTCCTTCCGGGAGGCCTTTGCCATTGTCGGAGATGGTTACGGTTAGCTTTTTACCTTTGCGCTCGGCGCTAACGTGAACCACACCAGAGCGTTCGGCCAAACCGTGCTGAACGGCATTGGTGACGATTTCCGTGATTGCCATGGCTAGGCTAGTTGCCTTCTCACTCGGTAGTTGACCAAATTTGCCATCGACCATGGTCTTCACCGAGGTTCCGGCACTGGCGGCAACCTCTGACGTTAGTTTGAGCACGCGATCGAAAACCTCGTCAAAGTTAACCTCTTGGCTGAGCCCGGTCGACAACGTGTCGTGAACTAGCGCGATGGCCGCCACGCGCCGCATTGCCTGGTCTAGAGCGTCTTTGGCATCCTCGCTATCGGTTCTTCTAGCCTGGATGCGAAGCAGGCTGGCAACCGTTTGAAGGTTGTTTTTTACTCGGTGGTGAATCTCGCGAATTGTGGCGTCTTTGGTTATTAGTTCGCGCTCTTGGCGTCTGAGTTCTGAAACATCGCGGCACATGATGATGGCACCGGTTCGCTCATTTTTGCTCTTCAGCGGCACGGCTCGAAGGCTAAGCGTCATAGTGGGGCCCTGGGCATCCGCTCGCCACGGCGCTCGACCGTTTACCACCACGGCAAGATCCTCGTCGGAACGAAGTTTTTTTCCAAAGGCTTTTTCCATGGCAACCTGTAGGTTCTGGCCAACCAACTCACCGGAAATACCAAAACCGTTGAATGCGCTTAGAGCGTTTGGGCTGGCAAAAGTCACGGTGTCGGTTTCGTCAAGGATTAGCAGGCCGTCGTTAGCTCGTGGCGCACCTCGCTTGGAACCGGTAGCGTTTTGAAAATCCGGGTAGGTACCCTCTTCAATCATTTCCAAGAGTTCGTTACCAACCTTGCGGAAGTTGATGCGCTGTTTTGTGGGGTCGCGCACCTCGCTGAGGTTGGTGTGAACGGTAACTACCGCGATCGGGTCGGAAAACAGGTTCTGGTTGGCTTTAAGCCGTCGGCGCACGGGAACCGCACGAATTCGCATCGAGATTCCGTCGTAGTTATCGGGAACCGGTAGGTCTTGGTGAGTCCCTGATGTGAAAGCCTTGGACACCTGCTTGCTCCAGAGTTTTGCGGGCGGCTCGCCAATAATGTCTCGGTAGAAGAGGGTGCCGGCACTGGATGGGCGGGAATGGGCGGCGGCGATGAATTCTTTCTCGTCTTTTGATTGAACCCACAGCACCAGATCACAATTGACGAGGTCGGCAACCAGCTGCCAGTCGCCGATGAGCAGATGCAGCCACTCAACATCACTGTTGGGTAGCTTTCCGCGTTTTGAAATCAGCTGGCTGAGGGTGGACACTCTAAAAGTTTATGGCCGAGAACGGCAATCGCATTCCTCGCTGGGGATTTCCTTCGAGCGAGCGCTAGCGGTAGGTGAGCGCTCTCTGACAATTCGAAGCCCGGCTGGTCATCTGGGATGGTGGCGAAGACGGCCTGTTTGGTCAGAGTTTTGAGTGCCGAGACGATAGCCGACCTCTGAACTGAGCGATTAAGTATCAGCAGTTGTTTCGGTTGTAATTCTTGTAGTTCGGTAAACAGGTTTAGGTGGCGAGAAAGTGAGAGCGAAGATTCGCCCAGAACGTTGAGTGCGAAGTCACATTTGGCGAGGGCGCATCTAGTGGCAATGTTACGTTCGGTCGGATGAGCCGCAGTGACAAGATTTGGCTCGATGGCTGAAGCTACGTCGATTAGAACCAAATCGAATTCGAGCCTGGCTACGTACAACAGCTGAGAAACAGTCTCTTCAGACACTTCCGGCCATCGGCGAGGTGATGTGAGCCCGGTTAAAACTCGAAATGTTGCTTTTCGATGTTTCACCTGAACACTCAGGCGATTTAGCTGCTCAAGATCAAATCTTCCCTGGCGAATTAGCCTCGCGCATCCGGCGAGGGCCGCCGGGGGTTCATGGACTCCAAGCTGATGGGCCAATGATGGTGAGTGAGTGTCTAGGTCGATTAGCAGCACCCTCTTGCCCATTTCCGCAAACTCGTAGGTGAGATTTAGGGCTAGAGAGCTTTTGCCGGTCGAACCTGGCGGGCCAAACACCGTGAAGACCAGGCACTCGTTTGCCATAGCAGTTCTAGCCTTGACGCGGCTATGAATGAGTGTCGCCGTCAATCGGCATCACTCAGTGTCTCTTGGAGAATCAGGGAAATCTTGTGATTCGAGTCTGTGGCCATCAACAACGGCTCTAGATAGTCGGGGGCTATCCGCAGTTCAACAGACGTAGTTGCCTGGGCCAACGCCGTATTGCTTTCGATGGCCACCACAATTGCCCCGAACACCACCGGCTCGGGCGCGCTCGGTTGCATATTGTTCAAAGCCGTAGACCAGACATCTACTCGGTCGCCGACATCAATCGCCTTAGAGATTTGGGGAAGCCCGTTGATTCGAACCGGCACTCGGAGATCCACTTGATTTGAGATTGCCGACTTAGGTATCAGCTCTCCTGCCTTTATTGACGTATTGGCGATGTAACCGCTCTGGAAACTCGATAGATAGCTTTTGACGAGGCTACCCAAGGGTAAAACGGTCTCCTCAATGAAGCGTTCGGAAATCATCTCGCCCGCAGCGATGTCGACCGAAGCCACCAGCACCTTTTGCTGCTTAGCAGGGAAAGAAAAGCTCAAACCAGCAATAACCACCGCAGCCAAGAGAGCGGAGAAAGAGATTATTGGCAGCAAATACTTAACGCCGACGCGTTTTAGTTTGATTTCCACTAGTTATCGCCGGCATGCACTTCGAGCCAGGCTAGACGTTCAATAGCGACAGCCAAAACTTCCCCTGTTGCCTCAAACAGTATTAGAGAAGCCAGGACCTGCAGTACCCGACCTCGACGAATTTGCTGACCATCTCCCGAGAGGGAGTAACGAACAAATCGACCGATCAGGCTTTCAGAGAGCAGCGCCAAGTCGTCTTGAGTGTCGAGATTTGGAGCAGGTTTTTCACTAAAAGTGAGTTTTGCCACTCCCAACGTGCGATGCGGCTGGAACCGCCAGATGGCCTTACCGGAAACCAAACCGGCCACGAAATTGCTGCCCAAAATCGGGCGATCTAGAGTGATGCGGTGTCCGGCGATGGATGCTGAGAGACGCTCCAAGCCAAATCGCTGACTTGGCTTGCTTCTAGTCAACTCGGCTTCGAACTGAGTTTCAAGGTCTTCAAAAAGTTTGTCGAGATTCATAAAACGATTATTTGAGAAAACACCCGCGTGCAGAAAAGTTATCCACAGTAATCGGCAAGGTGGATAGACGACCCGACCCATCCACCCTAGCGTTTG
>Ga0315908_10003963_pt1 | contig 10714 bp, 9 predicted proteins | sample LakEriMetagenome_12_FD_203520 | JGI IMG/M metagenome (GOLD analysis project Ga0315908, IMG submission 203520) | Freshwater fungal communities from buoy surface, Lake Erie, Ohio, United States - Buoy 4 MA124 | ecosystem: Environmental > Aquatic > Freshwater > Lake > Lake biofilm | place: USA...
CTTCGCGGTTGCGCTGCACTTGCTTGGAAACGTCACGCAGGGCGTCCTGAGATCCCTTGCGATCGAATTTGTTGATGGCCACCGCATCGGCGAAATCGAGCATGTCGATTTTTTCCAACTGGCTGGGGGCACCGAAGTCTGGCGTCATCACATACAGGCTGGTGTCTACATGCGGCACAATAGCGGCATCGCCCTGACCAATGCCGGACGTTTCAACCACCACCAGATCAAAGCCTGCCGCCCTGCACGCGGCCAACACACCCGGCAGGGCTGCTGAAATTTCACTGCCTGCAGCCCGTGTTGCCAGCGAACGCATGAACACCTTGCGGCCCGCGTCCTTGACTGTGCCATCCACACCAAAGCGTGGCCAAGGGTTGATGGCATTCATCCGGATGCGGTCACCCAATAATGCGCCGCCGCTTTTGCGGCGCGAGGGGTCGATTGAAATCACCGCCACGCTAAGGCTGTCGCCCAAGTCGAGACGGAAGCGGCGAATCAACTCATCGGTCAGGCTGGATTTTCCGGCGCCGCCGGTGCCGGTTACGCCCAGCACCAGCGTTTTTGCAGTTTTCGCTGTTTCCCCTAAGGCAGACAATACATCCCCAGAACAGGTGCCCGCCTCAATGGCGGTAATGGTGCGCGACAACGCTCGCCACGCCGCTTCGCTGTGCCCCTGCAGGCTGGACACGTCTTTGGCATAGGCCTGTGTAATGTCCACATCAGCGCGGCGCAACATGTCTGCAATCATGCCCTGTAAACCCATTTTCTGGCCATCTTCCGGGCTGTAGATGCGCGTTACGCCATAGGCCTGCAACGCTTGTATTTCAGAGGCAATGATGACGCCACCGCCACCGCCGAACACCCGGATGTGCTCGCCGCCTCGGCTGCGCAGCTGGTCCATCATGTATTTAAAAAACTCGGTGTGCCCGCCCTGATAAGAACTCACGGCAATGCCCTGAACATCCTCTTCCAGCGCGGCTGTCACAATTTCATCCACAGAACGGTTGTGGCCCAAATGCACCACCTCAGCGCCCATGCCCTGCAAAATTCGCCGCATGATGTTGATGGAGGCGTCATGTCCGTCGAACAAGGACGCCGCGGTAACAAACCTGACTTTGTGCACAGGTACGTGGGTATTGGGGTCTTCGCCCTGCAATGCATTGGCATCGGATAAATTGGTCATGATCGCCTCTGAAAACTCTATTCTTGTAAATGGTAAACAGAATACTGCTTTACGTTTACGTAAACGTCAATTAGAAAAAAATGAAAAGGCATGTATTAAAAACACCCTCAAACAATCGATGTAAAGGAAAAAACAGCCAAAGTGCCACGCAAGTTCGGTAAAAAATTCACCACCTTGCCGTTGGCAAACACTTCACGGCCCGTGATGCGCAAACCGATGCGCTGAGCAAGAATTTCGAAATCAGCCACGGTACACAAGTGAATGTTGGGCGTATTGAACCACTCATAGGGCAAATGCTTGCTGACCGGCATGTGACCGGTTGCAATGGACCAGACATGAAACCAGTGGCCGAAGTTCGGGAAAGACACAATGCCGACTCGCCCCACCCTGGAAATTTCCTTGAGAATTTCTTCTGTATTGCGCATTGACTGCAGGGTCAGCGACAAGATAACCACATCAAAAGACTGGTCGTCGAACATTGCCAAGCCGGCTTCCAGATCTTGCTGAATGACATTTACGCCATTTTGTATGCAGCGCCACACCTTGGCATCGTTGATTTCAACACCATAACCTGTGACCTGCCGGTTTTTTTTCAGGCGCGCCAGCAAGGAACCATCTCCGCAACCCAGATCGAGCACGCGGCTGCCCACAGGCACCCACTGCTCAATGAGGTCAAGGTCTGAGCGGTAATGCTGCAATGTGTTTGCGAGATTCATGCGCCCACCTCTGCGGCCACGCGCTCAAAGTAGGCTCTCACCACGTTGTGGTAGCGCTCATCGGCCAATAAAAACGCATCGTGACCGTGGGGTGCGTCAATTTCCGCATACACCACATCCCGCTGGTTTTTTAGCAATGCCTGCACCATTTCGCGGGTGCGCTCCGGCGCAAAACGCCAGTCGGTACTGAAGGACACCATCAGGAATTTGGCCTCCACCGGCTTTAGCGCCAGCGTCAGATTCCCCTGCGTGTGGCGGGCCGGGTCGAAATAGTCCAGCGCCTTGGTAATCAGCAGGTAGGTGTTGGCATCGAAGTAGTCGGCGAACTTGTCGCCTTGGTAGCGCAAATAAGATTCCACTTCAAAATCAACACCATAGTCAAACTTGTATTCCCCTGTTCGCAGTGCACGCCCGAATTTCTCAGACATGTCGTCGCCAGACAGATAAGTGATGTGACCCACCATTCTGGCCAAACGCAAGCCCCGGCGGGGCACCACACCATGGCTGTAGTAGTCGCCACCATGAAAATCCGGATCTGTAACAATGGCCTGTCTGGCCACGTCGTTGAATGCAATGTTCTGCGCCGATAATTTCGGCGTGGAAGCAATCACTGCACAATTTGCCACCCGCTTCGGGTAACGTAACGACCATTCCAGGGCCTGCATGCCGCCCAAACTGCCGCCCATCACAGCGGCGAAGCGCTCAATGCCAAAATAGTCGGCCAGGCGGGCCTGCGCATTGACCCAGTCTTCCACCGTAACAACCGGAAAAGAGGCACCATAAGGTTGCCCGGTTGCAGGGTTTACGGTTCTGGGCCCGGTCGAACCGAAACACGACCCGAGGTTGTTCACGCCAATCACAAAAAACCGCTGCGTATCCACGGGTTTGCCCGGGCCTATCATGTTGTCCCACCAGCCCATGTTGGCAGGCGTGCCCTCGTAAAAACCCGCCACATGGTGTGACGCATTCAGGGCGTGGCAGACCAATATCGCATTGGATTTGTCCGCATTCAATTCACCGTAGGTTTCCACCATCAGCTCATAGGGGCCGAAATCCTGACCACAGGTCAGCGCCAGCGGCGTTTCGAAACGAACCGGAAAAGGTTTGACCAGACCTACGGAAGAAGACGGAAAACTCACGGGAATATCAACTTTTAAAATCAGGCTAGCAGTGTATTCTGTCGGGCGGCGCTTGGCAAAAAGCTAGGCGTCCGAGATCTGTTTCATGGCAATGGCAATTCTTGCCGGGTCGTGGGTGCGCAGCACTCGTCCCACCGCTTTTTCAATGTCGGCCAAGGTGGTTTTAAGCACCACTTCCTTCACATCAAGCAACTGGCTGGCGTGAACTGAAAAGTTCTTCAGCCCCATGCCCAGCAACAAGCGGGTAACCCGCACGTCGCCCGCCATCTCGCCGCAAATACTCACCGGAATGCCCGCCTTGCGCCCCGCGGTAATGGTGTCGTTCAACAAACGCAACACAGCCGGGTGCAAGGGGTCATACATGAAGGCAACACTGGCGTCGACCCGGTCAATGGCAAGCACATATTGAATCAGATCATTGGTTCCGACCGATAGAAAATCCATCCGGGACGTCAGCATTGGCAAGCACAGCGCAGCCGCCGGCACCTCCACCATGGCACCCACCGGCACCGGGTCTTCAATGGCAAGCCCTTTTAACTGCAATTGCTGCTTGGCCATTGCAATGTAATTCAGCGACTGCTGTATTTCCCGGGTGTTGCTGATCATCGGCAACAAAATTCGCACAGGCCCGTGCACGGACGCACGCAAAATGGCGCGCAACTGCGTCAGGAAAATGGTGGGCTCTGCCAGGCAAAAACGAATGGAGCGCAAACCCAGCGCAGTGTTTGTTGAAGGCGGTGGGGCTGCATGCGCTTCGTCTGTTTGCAGCGTTTTGTCGGCACCCAGATCCAGCGTGCGCACTGTCACGGTCTTGCCTTTCATGGCTTTGACCACCGAGCTGTAACTTTCATACTGCTCGTCTTCGGACGGCCAGTCTTTCCGGTTCATGAACAGGAACTCAGAGCGGAACAGGCCCACGCCATCGGCACCAACCTCCATCACCTGCTTCATGTCTTCCGGCAGCTCAATGTTGGCAAACAATTCAATGCGCGAACCGCACACCGTTTGTGTCGGTGTGTCCTTGAGCCGTTGCAGACGTTGCCGGGACAAAGCCAGCAAGGCCTTCTTGCGGCGGTATTCTTCCACCACAATGTCATCGGGGTCGATGAGCGCCACACCCGCCTTGCCATCCACCACCGCCAACTCGCCGTGACGAATCATGGTACTGGCATGGCTCACACCCACAACCGCAGGAATGTTCAAACTGCGCGCCAAAATTGCCGTGTGCGACGTTGCGCCACCCACGTCAGTGACGAAAGCCGCCACAGAACGGTCGCGCAACTGCATCATGTCGGCAGGGGAAATGTCATGCGCCACCAGCACCCAGGGCTCTTCGCCGCTGGTACCGGATTCCGGCAAGGGGCAAACGGAGGCACCGCGCAGCGATTTCATCACCCGTTCCACCAACTGCTGAATATCGGCATTGCGTTCGCGCAGGTAGGAATCTTCAATGGCTTCAAACTGCGCCATCAGGTTTTCCTTCTGAATGATCAGTGCCCACTCCGCATTGATTTTTCTTTGTTCGACCAACACCTTGGGTTGCTCGGACAACGCTGGGTCGCGCAGAATCAGGGAGTGCAGGTTGAGCAAGGCATCGACTTCAGCGGGGGTGTCTGCAGGCAGGTCTGCCCGCAACGCATCGAGTTCGTCAAGAACTTCCTTGACGGCGACATCAAAGCGCTTTTGTTCACTGACAATGTCTTCTGGCGCACGCAGCGTCAGGCGCGGCACATCGTGCGATGCCGTTCCCCAAACCAATGCACGTCCAATGGCTATCCCTCTTGAAACAGATATGCCATGAAGAGCCAGCGTCATCCCCGTCTCCTTCGGTTAAAAGGCTTATTCACCTTCACCGAACTTATTGTCAATTAATCCTATGACGGCCTCGAGTGCCTTTTTTTCATCGGCACCACTGGCCTCGATCAGCACCTCGGCGCCCTTGCCTGCCGCCAGCATCATGACACCCATGATACTTTTTGCGTTTACACGCCGACCAGCCTTGGAAATCCAGATGTCGCAAGGAAACGCACCCGCGGTTTGCGTCAGCTTGGCTGAAGCGCGCGCGTGCAAACCCAATTTATTGCTGATGGTAATCGCCTGCTGGACCATGTTTATCACTTACGTTGGTATTTTGTTTCTGTTGCGGCAGGGCGCCGCTGCTCACAATCCCGTTTCGTCCACCTAAAACAGCTTTCTCCGCCAGAGACTGCAATGTTTGATCGCGGTATGTCAATGTGCGCAGCAACATAGGCGCGTTCAAACCGGAAATAAGCGCGCACTGGCTGCCCGTGTAGGCGGAGGCCACTTCCATGGCCAGGTTACAGGGCGTCGCGCCAAACAAATCCGACAACAACAGCACGCCGGTGCCGGCATCCACACTTTCAACGGCGCGCAACAACTTTTCCCGCGCCTTGAGCAGATCGGCATCAGGCAAAACATCAATGGCGACCACACGCTCTGGTGTTTTCCCCAGAATGTGCTCAATGCAGGACAACATTGCACTGGCCACAGGCGCATGCGCAACCAACACAAGACCGGCCATCATTACCCGGCACCTTGTTGGCTTCGCAGACCCAGCACGGTCAGCAGCGTGTCCATGAACAATCCGGCGACATCGAATCCGGTTTGCATCTCAATTTCCCTAAAACAAGTCGGACTGGTGACATTCACCTCAGTCAGGTAGTCGCCAATCACATCCAACCCCACCAGAAACAAGCCGCGTTGCGCCAGCACCGGGCCCAGCGTTTCTGCAATCTCAACTTCCCTGGCGGACAAGGCCTGCGCGCGGGCAGTACCTCCAGCCGCCAGATTGCCCCGGTGTTCTCCCGCTTTTGGCAAACGCGCCAGCGCGAAAGGAACCGGCTTTCCCTGTATCAACAATACACGTTTGTCGCCTTGGGCAATCTCTGGAATATAACGCTGAACCATCACGGTTTGTGCACCCCGCTTGTTCACGGATTCCAGAATGACACCAATGTTGGGATCGTCCTTGTGCAACCTGAAAATGGATTCCCCGCCCATGCCATCAAGTGGCTTGAGAATGGCAATGCCTTCAGCTTCCAGAAATTCGCGCACCTGTTCTGCCCGGCGCGTCACCAAGGTTGGCACTGTGAATTGCGGAAACTGTGCAATTGAAAACTTTTCATTGTGGTCGCGAATAGCCGAGGGACGGTTAAAAACCCGAGCCCCCTCCCGCTCCGCCTGCTCCAGCAGCCAGGTGGACGCCACAAACTCCGCATTAAACGGCGGATCCTTGCGCATTACCACCGCCGACAAGGCACGCAGCGGCAGGGTTTGTTCAGCCAGCACGATGCAGCACGGGTTGCCCAGCATATCAATGCTGACCCAACGTACCCAACCCGTCACACCTCTGGCCTGACTCCATGACAAGCCACCGTCTTCAATCACGCCCACCCGCAAGCCTCGCTTTTGCGCAGCCTCCATCATTGCCAGCGTGCTGTCCTTTTTCGGATTCAGCGACTGCAAGGGGTCAATGACGAACACGATGGCCGGCTGGCTCATGACAAGTCTCCAATCGACTGTGTCTGCTCCAACTCAATGGAGGCGGCAAGCGCAGCCAAGCGACCAATGACGCCATACGCATAAAACCGGTTCGGGGCCGCATCGGGGTTACCGAAACAGTCGGGCGTATTGCAAGGCGTTTCAAACGCCAGAGGTACAAAGTGCATGCCGGGCGCGTTCAGGTTTTCGTCACGCCCACGCTCGGTGTGCACCCGGTAAAAGCCGCCCACCACAAAGCGGTCTATCATGTAGACCACCGGTTCGGCCACGGAATCGTTGAGGCTTTCAAAGGTGTGGACGCCTTCTTGCAAAATAACCTCTGTGACTTCCAAACCCTCTTTAACCACAGACATTTTATTGCGCTGCTTGCGGTTCAAATTCAACAGTTCTTCAGGACTTTTCACTGTCATGATGCCCATGCCGTAGGTGCCTGCATCGGCTTTTACCACCACATAAGGCGTTTCCGTAATACCGTATTCTGCGTATTTTGACCTGATGCGCGTCAGCAATGCATCCACCGCCTGGGCGAGTTCGTCCTCACCCACGCGCTCATGGAAATTGATGCCGGCCTTGCCGCTGAAATAGGGGTTTATCAGCCACGGGTCAATGCCCAACATCTCACCAAAACTTTCAGTCACGCCATCGTAGGCGGCAAAATGTTTGGTTTTGCGGCGCACCGCCCAACCCGCTTGCAAAGGTGGCAATAACACCTGCGAGCCTAAATTTTTAAGGACGTCTGGAATGCCCGCAGACAAATCGTTGTTCAGCAAAATGGCACAAGGGTCAAAATCTTTCAATCCGACCCGGCTGCCCTTGCGCACCACCGGTTCGAGCAGCAAGTGCTGACCGTCCGGCAAATCCAGTTGCGTGGGCGCCACAATGTCCTCAGACAAACTGCCCAACCGCACCTCCAAGCCGGTCTGCTTGAGAATCTGCATCAGGCGCGCCACGTTGGTCAGGTAGAAGGTGTTGCGGGTGTGCCGTTCAGGCACCAAAAGCAGGCTCTTGGCGTCAGGGCAAATTTTATCAATGGCAGACACCGCTGCCTGCACCGCCAAAGGCAGGGAATCGGCAGGCAGGTTGTTGAACCCGCCCGGAAACAGGTTGGTGTCTACGGGTGCCAGCTTGAAGCCTGCATTCCTCACATCCACGGAGGTGTAGAACGGAGGCGTATTTTCTTGCCAGGCCAGACGGAACCAACGCTCAATCTGAGCAGTGGAATCGAGCATGCGTTTTTCCAGCTCAAGCAGGGGGCCAGTCAGCGCAGTGACAAGATGAGGAACCATGGGGCATCCATTGATTGCAGGGTTTTATAGTTTACCCGAACCACTGCACCGGGAAACAAAAAAGGCGCCCGAGGGCGCCTTTGAGCAGATCAGAAACCACACCTGACCCGCAGCAGACTAATTTGACGTTGATTAGCCGTGGTATGCAGACTCACCGTGCGAGGTAATGTCCAAACCTTCGCGCTCTTCGTCTTCAGACACACGCAGACCCACCAGAATATCAACCACCTTGTAGGCAATCACAGACACAACCGCAGACCAGACAACGGTTGTCACAACCGCCTGCAACTGTATCCATACCTGACCGCTGATGCTGTACTCAGGGTTTACGGCGTTGGTAACATAATCAAACACGCCAGTGCCGCCCAGTTCCGGTGCAGCAAACACACCGGTCAGCAGAGCACCCAAAATACCACCCACGCCGTGCACTCCAAACACATCAAGTGCATCGTCAGCACCCAACAAGCGCTTCAGGCCATTGACACCCCACAGGCAGATCACGCCAGCCAACAGGCCGATGATCAAGGCACCGCTGGGTCCGACAAAACCGCAAGCCGGGGTGATGGCAACCAAACCTGCCACCGCACCAGATGCGCCGCCCAACATGGAAGGCTTGCCCTTTGCCATCCACTCACCGAACAACCAGGACATGGTTGCAGCAGCAGTGGCCAGCAAGGTGTTTACGAAGGCCAACGCAGCCACGCCGTTTGCTTCAAGGTTGGAGCCAGCGTTGAAACCGAACCAGCCCACCCACAACAAAGACGCACCAATCATGGTCATGGTCAGGCTGTGTGGTGCCATGGCTTCCCTGCCATAGCCCACACGCTTGCCCACCAAATAAGCACCTACCAAACCTGCAACCGCAGCGTTGATGTGAACCACTGTACCGCCAGCGAAATCAAGCGCGCCCTTGGCCCATAACCAGCCTGCGTTGGCAGTCACTGTTTCAAGCGTTGCAGCATCAATGATGGCATCGGGACCATCCCAATACCACACCATGTGCGCCACGGGCAGGTAGCTGAAGGTAAACCACAACACCGCGAAAATCAGAACAGCGGAAAACTTCATGCGCTCGGCAAAAGAACCGATGATCAGCGCCGCGGTAATGGCTGCAAATGTAGACTGGAAGGCCACGAAAATCAGCTCAGGAATGACAACACCCTTGCTGAAGGTGGCTGCAATGCTGTCCGGTGTAATGGACTTGAGCATCAGTTTGTCAAAGCCGCCAATGAACGGACTGCCGCCGGTGAACGCCAAGCTGTAGCCGTAAACAGACCACAACACGACAATCATCGCGAAAATCGCAAAGGTTTGCATCAGTACGGACAGCATGTTTTTGCTGCGGACCAAGCCACCGTAGAACAAGGCCAAGCCAGGGATGGTCATCAGTATCACCAGCAAGGTGGCAACAATCATCCAGGCGGTGTCGCCCTTGTTGGGCACGGGTGCGGCAGGTGCAGGTGCAGCGTCAGCTTTTGCCTCAGGAGCCGCCACTTTGGCCGCCACGGGAGCAGCAGGCGCCTCGGCTTTCGCTTCGGGCGCTTTCATTTCTACTGCAGGTGCAGTGGCAGGCTTGTCTTCTGCCATCGCACCGGGTGCAACTGCAGACAAGCTCAAGGCCGCTGCTGTCACCCAAATGGAAAGTAACTTGTTCATTTTGACCTCGTTGCTAAATTACAGGGCTTCTTTGCCGGTTTCACCGGTGCGGATTCGGACAACCTGTTGCAGATCGAACACGAAAATTTTGCCGTCACCAATTTTTCCAGTGCGGGCAGCGTTTTCAATGGCTTCAATGACCTGGTCAACGATGGCATCATCTACGGCGGCTTCGACTTTGACCTTCGGCAGGAAATCGACCACATACTCGGCACCGCGATACAACTCGGTGTGTCCTTTTTGTCGGCCGAAACCCTTGACCTCGGTCACGGTGATGCCCTGCACGCCGATGGCCGACAGAGCCTCACGGACTTCATCAAGCTTGAATGGCTTGATCACAGCTGTGATTAATTTCATGGTGTCCTCCCTTGAGGGGCTAAACGCAGCGGGCGAACCCGCTGCCGTTACAACGATGCGTAACTGATGATGGAATGCTTAGAACGTTTTGCCGACTGACAGGACGATGGTGTCTTTGTACAGTTGCTTGGGGCCGGTTGAAGAAGAGAAAACCGTGTAGAAAGTCTCTGCGTTGGAGCCCTTGACGTCTGTTCCAATGTAATGGGCACCCAGTGCGAAACCATTCAAGTCATAAGAAGCGCCAATTTTGTAGTCGGTGTAAGAAAGTTCTTTATAGTTCTTCACGTCGGTGTAACCTACGTGCGCATTCAAAGTTACTTTAGGCATAACTTCTTGAGAGAAATTCAGCTCTGTGTAGGAAGAACCTTTAGATTTCCCTGAACCGACGGATGCGGGAACTCCTGCTTCGGTGTTGAGGCCAAAGTAGTCGGTAGTTGCATATGAATACTTGCCGCTTACCGGACCATAACTTAAGCCCAAATAAACCTCATTGTTGTCATATTTCTTGCCTGCGAAGCCAACTCTGTTGCCGTCATCATTGAACAATTGGTAACGGGCGTTATCGTAGTAGTAGTACAGATTACCAATATCGAATCCTACGCCTTTGTATTCACCTTTATAGCCAGCGTAAAAATCCATTTCCAAACCGTTTCCGCCAGGAAAAGACTCGCCGGACACATTCGAGTTCCAGTTACCGGCATAAAGGCCGCTCTTGTGCGCCACATCAAAGCCGCCTTGCAGCGCTGGGCCGCGGGCAGTCTGGGAAATACCGCGGAAGCGGTAATCCGTCAAAACGTTCACATTGCCTGTGAAAGTGAAATCAGGGGTTGGCCCGGCAGCGAAAGCAGGTGCTGC
>Ga0315908_10003966_pt1 | contig 10710 bp, 10 predicted proteins | sample LakEriMetagenome_12_FD_203520 | JGI IMG/M metagenome (GOLD analysis project Ga0315908, IMG submission 203520) | Freshwater fungal communities from buoy surface, Lake Erie, Ohio, United States - Buoy 4 MA124 | ecosystem: Environmental > Aquatic > Freshwater > Lake > Lake biofilm | place: USA...
AAAAAGAAGGAAACAATGTATAGTACAGAAGGTGTAAAATTACAACAATATAATAAATATTTTGTAAATAATAATACAGATAATAATGAAAAATATGAATTAAATAATAGTAGCAGTGATAGTGAATAATTTATTTTACTAATATTGGATTTTGTTCCAATATTGGCATAATTTCTTCAACATCTTTTTTTCTTAATTTATCATCTTTGACAGCATTAATAAATCTTTGCTTTAATTCATCTTTGAGAGCATTACATTCGTCTAACAATTCCAATAATTCAGTTTTTTTTTCTGCTTCTATTTTAATATATGGATTTGATGCTTCCTCAGCTTCTTGGGGTGTTTGAAATGTTATATCAAAATCTTGATTATAACCTATTCCGGCTGTTTGAATTACAGCTTTTTTAACTTCTCCACTAACAGTATCTATTTCTGTAGTAGCTGATGCAATAATTGCATTTTCTCCTGAAGGTTTTGTACCAAAATTAATAGTTGGTGCATATGTATATCCTTTGCCAGGATTAGTAATTCTTATTTCTGAAACAGCACCAACAATAGCTATAACTTTAGAATCATTTCCAGCACCAACTATTTCAATTACAGGAGGATTTTTTGGGTCATATCCTTTTCCATTTTTAGTAACTAATATTTTTTCAATTTCCCCATTATCATTAATAGTAACTTCTGCCTCCGCTTTTATGCCATCTGTTGAAGGTTCAGCAATTTTTACAGTAGTTTCACCTTTTATATATCCCGTACCCTTTTTTTCTATTTTAATTTCTGATATTCCACTTACGATAGCTTTACCTTCTGCTTTAATTTTTTCAACTTCAAAGTTTTCTATATGTGAATTGAAAAAATATCTATATAATATAATAATTAATATTATTAATGCCAATATTAAAGAAATATAATTTAATATTTCTTCATAATCTATATCTTTCATTATTTTAATCTGTTATACAGAAAGATTATTTATTTATAAAAAATAATAAATTTATTTTCATTTAAATAGATATATTAATGACAGATTTAAGTTTACTTTACGGAACAGAAGATAATATGGGTTCTAATCAAAATGATAATTCTGATAATATGTATTCTTCACAAATATCAGGACAACAATTGCATAAATTAGCTTTAAATGATATGAATAATGATAATTATTCACAAAATCAACAACACCAGGTATCTCATAATTCACAACAGCAACATAATTCACAACAAATTCAATCACCACCTCAAAATATAATGAGGCAGCAAATTAATGAAGAACAAAAAAATAATTTAATTGAACACCAGCGACAGCAAATGTTGGAACAACAACATATTATTAAACAACAAAATAACGCAAATTATCAACCTCAACAAAACATACAATATCAAAATAATAAAAATTATAGAACAAATGGAGATTATAATTTTATAGATAGAATGAATCTTAAAAAAGCGGAGGTAGCTAAATTAGCATTGTTTTCATTTGTAATAGTATTAGGTATATCAATAGATAGAATAATAACACATTATATATCAAAATACGTTGGCGATAATGTATTAACAGATATCCAAGAGTTTTTATTAAGATTAAGTTATCCTATCGCAATATTTTTACTTTTATGGATTTTTAAAGCTATCTAAAATTAATATAGCAATATATTAAAGATATAATATGAGTAATGTATTTACAACTATTAAAAATTTTATTAATGATAAAATGGATATAATATTCTTAGTTTTTATGTCTATATTAACATTAATCATATTTTTAATTAATTATTTTAAGGTTTACAATTTTGTGCAAAGTAGATATAACAAGGTAATGGAGCCTGTTTCGACAAAAATGAATATTAATGAAAGTTTAAATAAAGAATATTGTAATATAAATTTGGATAATAACCTTGCTATTAATAATTCAAATAAAATATTATTGTTAATATATTTTATAATTATAATATTATTTTGGTATAATTATATAATTGAATTGTTTTCTAATATTAAAATAAATAATGAAGTAAAGATTATTGGTTTTAGCAAATATTTCAATAAGGATTTAACAAATGAAATAGAGTATAATTATTTAATACTTTTCTCATATATAATATTATTTATATTTTCAGTTTATTTAATTATTTATTTAATATCTATAAATGGATATAATGAAACGGAAATATATACTTTAAATAATTTAAAATTATACAATGATACTCTAATAAATTATATTGATTACAATTTATATAACAGAATTATTAAAAATTATGAATATAATAGCAGTGTTCCTATTTTAAACAAAGCTAGTGAATCAATTTACACTGAATTAAATATAGATGATAATATTAATTCTAATTTAACAGACGAAGATATTCATTATAGAGTTAAAATATTAATTACATATTTATTGCTTAAGGATGAAGATTTTTATTATATTTATAATTATTGTAAAAACGAATTAAAAGGAGAACTTGATAATAGTAAAAAATGTTCTCGACTACCGCCAAATTGCATGTATCCGTATATAGCAAATGTAAATAAAGAACCTTCAATAAGAAGTTATGATGAAATATCCAATGATACAATAACATATATAACAAAGGATATGACACAAATAAAAAAAGATTTATTTAAAAAAATATATGACGGTATAAGAAATAATCTTATAAAATATTCTGAAAATATTAATTCTAAATATAGTGATAATATATTTAATTATAAATTAGGTATTATATTTTTAAATATACCCGCTATCGTTATTAGCATATTACTATTTATTGTGATATCTTATTATTTATGGCATTATAGTTTAATTATGGCAAATAATTATAGTATTATCGAAGAATTGTTTGATAAGGTTGAATATGTAAAGAATTTTGTATTGGCAGGATATATAATTGTATGTGTTTTTATTATTAATTTGTAAATATTTATTAAGTAGAGATTAAAATATTAATGGATAATAAAAATGTAATTAATTTAATAAACGGATTATTATTCTTTAGCACTTTCATAGTAGCATTAATTATATTTATTTCAATTATAAATTATGTTTTGTATACAATTTATACTATTAATGCAAATATTAAAGAATATACATACAATAGCTATCCATTTTTTAAATTAAATCAAATATATAATTATATGCTTATAAATTATGTTTATTTATTTAATAATAATAAAAATATTAAATATAAAAAAAATAATGAAAGATATCATTATGTTAGTAAAGAAACTGTGAAATGTAAAAGTGATATAGACGCAATTAATTGTTTTAATAAATATATTCCAAATCTTGAAAATGAGAATATGTTTATAAAAGATTATGAGATTGAAATAGAAAAAGATGAAGACAAAAAGAAAATATTTGATAATATAAAAATAGAATTGAAAATAGAATTAGATAATTATTTTACAAAATATATATATTTTAATGATTATTCGTATATTAAAAAACAAATAAATAAAAATAAAACTGATAAATATGTGTATATACTATATGATTATCATGAAGATTATTATATTTATTGTAAATATGATAAAATAGATGATGATATATCATTAATTGATAGCATTTTTAAAATACCATATGAATTGTTAAATTTTACTAATTCGCATGATCATAAAACAACAGATATATATATATTATTTAATAATAAATTATATGAACTATTATTTTTAATAATATTTATAATATTTTTTGCGATTATTTTAATTATATTTATAAATATATCAAATGATATTTTAAATATAACATCAGTAGGTTATAAATCTAATAAAAATATTATTAAAGAATTATTTGAAAATAACAAATATATAATTATTGCAATCATTGTAATAATTATATATTGTATTTTGCATAGTATTCAGTATTATTACATATTTATTAATAATGTTTATAATAATGTTTATAATAAATATTTGGAATTAATTAAAATTGATGAATATATCAAATCAATTATTGGTGAAAATATAATTAAATATAATAATAATAATTATTCAAAAATTTTAGATAATTTTAAAAAGTTATCAATTGGAGGTGATAATGTAATGAAACGAACTACAATAATTGATTTTAATTCTAATATTTCTACAAATGAACAGTTAGAAAAATATAGTAGAAAAATTATGAAAATTTTAAATTATTTCAATTTAGATGGCACAAGTAATATTTATTATATTCAAAATATAATAGAAATTGTAAATAAATTACTAACAAATGTTAAAGATGTATCAGTAGATAATAAAAATATTGACGAAGCAGCAGCAATATCTTTTTTACTAATTATATATATTTATTTTATTAAAAACAATAAAGATGACCCATATATAATAATAAAATTAAATAAATTATTATTTGGTGAAAATATAAGAGTTGGTGTTGATTATATAGACAAGGATATAGAATATACATTAACATTGAGGTCATTATTATATAATAAAATTAATATTGAATCAATAAAACAAGATTTAAATAACTTGCGTATAAATTTAATAAATAAAATATTTCCATCAGCACCAAAAAAAACAAAGGATTCGCCAGATGATAATAATAAAGATAATTTTAATGACAAAATTGAAAATTACATTAATGAATTTGTTAATAAAATAAATGAAGGTGAAAAATCATTAGATTTTTTTCTACCTGTTTATTTTATAAATTTATATATGGCACTAGAAATTTTAATAGGTTGTATTGCTTTAATGATATTAATTTCATATTTTGTTTTACCACAATATGATAGCGACGAAATCAAAAAATTTATAGAAAATAATATATATTCTCTTTTAATCTAATGTTTATTTATTATGATGTTATTAAAGATATAATTTAATTTTTAATATAATAATAGATAAGATATAATATTATTAAATGGATGAAGATAATATTATTCAAAAAATATATAATAAGCTTCAATTAACACATATCGTGTTATGTTGTATTATATTAATATTAATATTTATTAATAGTATTTACATTCTTTCAGCAGCTACATCAAAATCTTATGATAATTTGAAAAATGATATAAAAAAAAATATAAGCGTTAGTTTATTAAATGATTATAAAATATTATGCAATTATTATATTGATAATAATTTTAAATATAATGATATTATATTGTCGATAAATGTTTATAATGATATTTTTATGTCATATTTTTATTTTAACTTACTTTATATTCCAATAGTATTATTGTTATATAAACTTGGAGAAAAAAATATAAAACTTTTTGATAATGATTATTATGATTCTATTCATATAGATAAAAATTTTTATTATATTATATTAATAGTTCCAATTATATGTTTTATTTTATATTATAGTTTTTATGGAGTAATTATTAATAAAAAGAAAAATTATGATTATAGAATAGATGAAACGAATGAAACTATAGAACAATTTATATATAATCGTTATGAAAAAATTTTATCAAAAACAGATATAACAAATAATAAAGAATGTATTCTTTTGTTAAATGATATATTAAATAACAACAACAAATATAATTTTATTAAATTATTAAATAAATCTTCTGTTGAAACATTTGAAAATATTCAGAAATTTCTTTATAAAATATATGATGCTAAAAAAATTAATAGAGAATATGCGAATATAAATAATGATAATTATATTTTCTTATTTAATGTTGTTCATATGTGTGCTATTTTATGTAAAATTAATGAAAATACAACTATTGATGTCGTAAAAACGATTAGAGATTTTTTTAAAAAATGCGAATATAATTATGATACAAAGGAAAAATATAATAATAATAAAGAAAATACTTCATCATATGGAAAAAAAATATATTCTGATTTAAATTTAACATTCAATGAATTAATATTTAAAAATATTAAATCATTTGTTAAAATATTTTTAAATATAGCAAAAGATGAGAATGATGATGATGTTATAAAATTTGATAATAGACAAGTAATATTTTTACATTCATTATTAACAGAATATTATTTAAATATAAAAAATACAACTATAGATGGTGTAGATATTCCAAATAATGATGTGCGTTGTGAATTTTCAAATAGAATTTTAGGTATGGATAATTATCCTGAAAAAAAAAATTTTAATAAAAATATTAAATTTTTTAAAGATTTAACATTATCTTTTACATCAGTATTTTTAGTTTTAACATCTATTACACTTATTATTTTTTGCGTCATATATAAAGATGCTATAAAAAATATATTAATCGATAAAACAAACTATATTTATTTATTTAATAATTATTTTATATATTTAATTAAAAATTCACATAAAAACCCATCATTTTATAACAATATGATAATAATTTTAGATTTTATTAATAAATATATTAATATAATGATACCTTTATTTTCAATTATAATAATAATATTATTTATCGTATTTATTAAAAATTTGTAATATTTTTATATTTAAATAATACATATTATATATTATATATAATGGAAAATTATAATATATATATAAGTTCTAATTATGCTTATCAATTTAAAAAAATCGTAAAACCTTTTAATGCGTTCATTAATAATTTAAAATTATCTTTTAATTATTCTGGTGTAATAATTAATATAGATGGTGTAATAAATGATGTAGAATTATATTCTAATTATTTTGATGAATATTATTGTAATAAACCATTTAATATAGAAATTGATGATATTACACTTAAACAGTTATTTAAAAATGTTAAAGATGGTGATATTATTTATATTGAAGTTAAAAACGATGAACCGGATAACCCGTATTTAATTATTAAAAATAATAATAAAAAAAAAGAGGTTGTTATAAAATTATTAATAAATGGAGATAATAGTTCTAAAATTATCTAAATAACATTTAAGGAATTGATATTATAGATTAATTATTAATATGGATAGTAATAGCGAATATATATTAAATATTAAAACTATTCAGGCTTCAACATTTAAACAAGTAATAGATGCTTTAAAAGAGATTTTGATGGATGTAAATTTGGAAATTGATGAGACAGGTATTAAAATTGTAGCAATGGATAATACTCATATTGTCCTAATACATTTAAAATTAGAAGCAGATAAGTTTGAAATTTATGAGTGTAAAAAAAAAACATATGTCGGTATTAATATGTTAAGATTACATGCTTTGATTAAAACAATAACAAATAACGACATATTATCTCTATATATATTAAAAGACGACCCTAATCATTTAGGAATAACAATAGATAATAATGACAAAAATTATAAGACAAATTATAAACTTTCCGTATTAGATATAGATGTATTAAATATCCAAATACCACCTGTAGATTTTCATACTATCATAAATATGCCATCAAATTATTTACAAAAAATTATAAGAGATATGCATAATTTAGCTGAATTTATAGAGTTTAGAAATATTGGGGACAAATTAATATTAAGTTGCAAAGGTGATTTTTGCTATCAAGAAACAATATTAGGTTCTGAAAAATCACAAGCAATAACCATTAAAAAGAATTGTGAAAATGATGAGCAAGAAATAATACAAGGTATATTTAGTCTCAAATATTTATCTATTTTTACTAAATGCACAAATTTATCAAATAATGTAGAAATATATCTTAAAAATAATTATCCAATTATTTTGAGATATACAATAGCGTCTCTTGGAGAGATTAAATTATGTTTATCACAACAAGACATAAATTAAAATTATAGTTTACATATATAATATAAAAAAAAGCTAAAATTTTGTTATTTTTGTTAATTTTGGATATAATATATATTTATAGTATATATCTTGTATTTTACATAATGTTTTTTTTAAAACATATAATATTTCATTTAAACATAGGAAGTAATTATTTGAAAAAATTATTTCATTATCATTTAATATATATATAATATGTTTTTTTATTTCATTAAAAATATTAAAAAATTTATTCATTTTTTTTATATATTAAATAATATTTGATTGTCTTTAAGTATATCATATTAAAATTCAGCTTCTAAGTCAAATTTGCGTATTTGCGAATGTTCTTGTTTCCCTCCAACATTTGCTTTGCTATATTGTGAAACACGGCTCTCAAAGAAATTAGTTTTACTTTCAATAGAAATTCTTTCCATAAAAGGAAACGGGTTTCCAGAATTCCATATTTTTTCATAATTGAGTTGAGTTAATAATCTATCGGCAACAAATTCAATATATGAACACATCAAATCTGCGTTCATACCAAGCATAGAGCATGGGATGCTATCATTAATAAAAACTTTTTCAACTTCTACAGCTTCCTTAAATATTTTATGAACTGTTTCTTGTGATAATTTATTTTCTAATTTTGAATACAACAATACAGCAAATTCAACATGCATTCCTTCGTCGCGACTAATTAATTCATTTGAAAAAGATAAACCTTGCATCAATCCTCTTTCTTTGAGCCAAAAAATACTGCAAAAAGCACCACTGAAAAACACACCTTCTACAAGAGCAAATGCCAATAATCTTTGAGAAAATGGAGAATTTTCATCTTCAATCCATTTAAAACACCAATCTGCTTTTTTCTTGATACATGGCATGTGATTTACAGCATTAAATGCTTGTAATTTTTCATCAGGATCTTTAAAATATGTATCTATTAAAAGTGAGTATGTTTCAGAATGAATATTTTCTATAGCCATTTGAAAAGCGTAAAAAAATTTAGCCTCAAGAACTTGAACATCGTTTAGAAATCTTTCTCCCAAATTTATATTTACAATAGTATCACTTGAACTAAAAAAAGCAAGAATATGCTTAATAAAAGTTCTTTCATTATCCGTAAGTTTATTGAAATCATCAAGATCTTTACTCAAATCTAATTCTTCAGGTGTCCAAAAAGCACTGACTGATTTCTTATACATATCCCACATATCATGATGTTGTATGGGAAAAATTGCCAATCTTTCAGTTGGTTTCAATAAAAATTCATCATTGTTTTCTTTAGCCATTTATATATATAAATATATTTATTTTTTATATATAAAAAAATTACATAACAATATCGGAAATTACATTGACCCCAGAAGCGGCAGCGAGTGGTTTAAAATATATAGTAAATATAAGCCATGCTATAGATAATAATATAATTAAAACACCAAATATAATCATTATTAATCCTATAATATAATTATCATTACCTATTACAAAATTATCAGGATTTTTTGGATCATAATAAACTACAACTTTATCATTTTCATTAATAATTTTTGTTCCTGATTGTTTTTTAACATATTCAATTCCTTTAACATTATATATAACATTATAATTACAATTATTAATATTTTTATCTTTTTCTTCACCTTTAGAATTTATATCTTTAATTGTTTCTTGAGTACATTTTACGTCTTTTAATAATCCAGAAACATTTTTAGTTTTATCACTGTCTATATTTATTATATAAACCCCCGCCGCTATAATAATACCAAATATTATACATATTATTATTGTTGCGCCAATATTATAGATATATCCTATTGTTGCTGTTGTATCATATATTGGGTTCAATATATCTTTGTTATTATTAATATCATTAATTGCTGTTCCTATAAATCCCTGCTGTTGTAAGGGTTGCGTCGGTTGATTAATAAAATTATTTCCTCCTTTTCTCATTTGGTTTCTATTAAAAGCCATATATATTTATTAAGAAGAACACAATACACATGTATCCCCATTATCTTCAATGCATTTTAATTTTTTTTTGGCAAAATTAGGATCGATTGTAAATTGTTGTGTTTTAGCTCTTGGTTTTGTTCTTAAATAATAAGACCCTGTTTTAAGCCCTTTAGAATGTCCATAAAAATGCATTGAAGATAATTTTTGGAAATCTGGGTCTTCCATAAAAATATTTAAACTTTGCGTTTGACAAATATATTTTCCTCTATCAGCTGACATATCAATTATAACCCTCTGCTTAATTTCCCATGAAGTTTTATATAATTCTTTCAAATCTTTGCTAATTTCTGGAATATTTTGAATACTACCTTCATTTAAAATTATCATATCTTTCATATTTTTATTCCATAATCCTTTACTAATTAAATCCCTAATTAAATATTTATTAATTATAATAAATTCACCACTTAAAGTTTTTCTTTGAAAAATATTATTTGTTATTGGTTCAAAACTTTCATTAAAACCCATTATTTGTGATGTTGATGCTGTTGGCATAGGTGATATAAGCAAACTATTACGTACTCCATATTCTTTAATATCTTCTCTTAATTTATCCCAGTTATATCTTGTTGATGGCTTCTCATTCCATAAATCAAATTGAAATTTACCCTGTGATATAGGGCTTCCTTCATATGAACTATAAGCACCTTTATAGTTTTTATCAATTATGTCTCTTTCATATTCATTAATATATTTATTAATATCTTCATTATTATCATTTAATGGATTATTAATAATATTATCTATTATACCTCTTCTCTTTTTAGATAATTCCATAGAAGCTTCCACAGCTGCATGATATATTGTTTCAAATATTTCACTATTTAATTTTGATGCTTCTTTACTTTCAAATGGATATTTCATAATCATAAATACATCAGCTAGACCCTGAACACCTATTCCAATTGGGCGATGTTTTAAATTGGAAACTCTTGCTTTTTCTACAGGATAAAAATTAATGTCTATTACCTTATTTAAATTTTTAGTAACAGTTTTAACAATATCGTGTAATTTTTCAAAATTAAATACATTATTCTCAATATATGATGTTA
>Ga0315908_10003973_pt1 | contig 10702 bp, 7 predicted proteins | sample LakEriMetagenome_12_FD_203520 | JGI IMG/M metagenome (GOLD analysis project Ga0315908, IMG submission 203520) | Freshwater fungal communities from buoy surface, Lake Erie, Ohio, United States - Buoy 4 MA124 | ecosystem: Environmental > Aquatic > Freshwater > Lake > Lake biofilm | place: USA...
GGGTGATTTGCGCCAAGCCGCGTTGAATGTCAGCCAAGTCTTGCGCGTTGATGATGCCTTGGGCTTGCAGCATCTCGGCGTGGGCCAAGCTGCCTTGGATGTCAGCGCGCCACAGGCGCTGGTCAAAAAACACACTGGCGGTGTAGCGCTGCACCAACTCGCTCATGGGTTCAGAGAACAAGGCGGACCAAGCCTCGGATTTGCGGTCGAGCGAGTTGGAAGATGTCATGCGAGCATTTTAGGTGTGGTCTTTAACTTGTAAGCCAAATCAAAGGACAGCACCGCAAAATTCATACCAAAGCCCCTTTTTTGGGAACTCATTGATTTAGGAGACAGCTACCATGTGGAAAATTGCATTGGGATTCGTGGTGTTTGCAGCTTTGGCACTGTTTGTCATTTTCAAAGCAGGTGACAAGGTGGACATGAGCGGTGAAAAGCACGGCGCAGAAGCGGTACATGCACCTGAAGAAACCAAGCCAGATGCCGCACCTGCACCTGCACCTGCACCGGCACCGGCACCGGCAACTGAGGCGCCTGCTGCACCGGCACCCGCCAACAAATAAGAACCGTTATCAAGCTGAACTCGTCATTGCTGGGGCATGAAGGCTTCGCAATGACCCTCAGCACTTAACCTGTATTGCGCAAGCCCGCAGCAATGCCGTTGATTGATAAATGGATGCCTCGCTGCGCCCGCTCGTCGGTGATGCCTGCTCGATGGCGCCTTATCAGCTCTACCTGCAAATGGTGCAAGGGGTCGATGTAGGGAAAACGGTGTTTGATGGAACGCGCCAACGAAGCATTGTTGGCCAAGCGTTGCTTGGCACCTGTGATGAGTTGCAAGGCCTGCGCGGTCAAGTGCCACTCGACTTCTATTGCCTTGAAGATTCGCCGACGCAATTTGGCATCGGTCACCAATTCGGCATAGCGTGAAGCCAGCGCCAAGTCGCTCTTGGCCATGACCATGTCGATGTTTGAGAGCAGTGTGCGGAAAAACGGCCACTGTTTGTCCATGCGCCTGAGCAATGCCAGCGCTTGTACACGGCTCAAAGTGGGGTGGTGGTCTAAAAACTTCTGCACGGCTGAACCAAAACCCAGCCAGCCAGGCAATGCAAGACGACATTGCCCCCAACTGAAACCCCAAGGAATGGCGCGAAGGTCTTCAATTCGTTGGGATGCTTTGCGCGACGCAGGCCGCGAGCCAATATTGAGCGCGGCAATCTCGCGCAGCGGCGTGGCTTCGAAAAAATAATCGGTGAAACCCGACGTTTCGTAAACCAAATGCCGGTAGGCCTTGAAGCTATGGTCCGACAACACCTCAGCCGCTTCAATGAAAGCTCGCGGGGCGGCTTTTTGGATTTGCAGCAAAGTGGCCTCCAAAGTAGCGGCCACCAAGGTTTCCAAATTGCGCCGTCCCAAAGCAGGGTTGGCGTATTTGGAGTTGATCACTTCGCCTTGCTCGGTGAGTCTAATTTGCCCACGCACCGTGCCAGGGGGTTGCGCAAGAATAGCGTCATAGCTGGGGCCGCCGCCGCGCCCCACGGTGCCGCCGCGGCCATGAAACAAACGCAAAGTAATGCCGTGTTCTTCTTCTAAGGTTTGGAACACATTCACCAAGGCCATCTCGGCTTGGTAGAGCGACCAGTTACTGGTGAAAATGCCTCCGTCTTTGTTGCTGTCAGAGTAGCCAAGCATGATGTCTTGCTCGCCACCACTGCGTTTCACCATGTTCGCAATGCCTGGCAAGGCGTAATAGCCGCGCATGATGTGCGGCGCTTGTTGCAAGTCTTCAATCGTTTCAAACAGGGGCGACACAATCAATTCAGCCGTGGTCTCGCCGTTCAAGGTGCCGTGCAGCAAGCCTGTTTCTTTTTGCAGCACCAGCACTTCCAGCAAATCGCTGACACTTTCGGTGTGGCTGATGATGGCGTGGCGAATCGCGTGAGAACCGAAGTCGTGGCGAATCTGCCTAGCGGATTCAAAGATGCGCAACTCGGACATGCTTTGGGCGCTGTAGTTGTGGTTGGGGATACGCAAGGGACGTGGATCATTCAAGCATCTCAGTAACAGGTCTTGGCGTTCTTCTTCCACTAGCTTGGCGTAATCCGCTTGGATTCCTGCCACCTTCAGCAATTCAGCTACCGCCAGTTCGTGCTGGTCCGAGCTTTGACGCAAATCGACCGTGGCCAAATGAAAGCCAAACACCTGTACCGCACGTATCAGTGGGCGCAAGCGCGGCACAGCCAAGGCCTGCGCATGCTGCGCGCTCAAGGCTTCGTTCAAGGTTCGCAAATCGGTCAACAAATTGTCGGCATCAGGGTAGGGTTGCTGCGGCGGGAGGGCATGGCGCGCCGCTTCTTTGCCTGTCAAATGCAAAAGCGTGGCAGCCAATCGTGCGTAAATAAAGGTCAAACTGCGGCGGTAAGGCTCGTCTTGGCGATGCGCATTGGTGTCGGGTGATGAATCTGCCAAGGCCTGCAATGCAGGGGGCACGCCGACCAGCATGGCCGAGGTGGACAACTCGCTGCCCAGCAAATGGATTTCCGTCAGGTAGTGGCGCAACGCCACCTCGCTTTGCCGCTGCAAAGCGTATTGCAAGGTATCTGCGTTCACATTGGGGTTGCCGTCACGGTCGCCGCCCATCCATTGGCCCATGCGGAAAAACGGAGCAATGGTTTGACCGCCCAACTCGGCCTCCAAGTCTGCATACAGCTTGGGGATTTCCGACAAAAAAGTGGACTCGTAATAGCCCATGGCGTTTTCAATTTCGTCCGCCACAGCGAGTTTGGTGAAACGCAGCAAACGGGTTTGCCACAGTTGCAACACTCGCGCCCGCACTTGGGCTTCAATCAGCGCCATAGCGCGGGCAGTGGTGGCGTCAAAAGGCCGAGAGGTGATGGCGTCTCGCTCTTGCAAACTTTGGGCAATGCCGCGCTCGGCATCCAAAATACTTTTACGTTGCACCTCGGTGGGGTGGGCGGTCAGCACGGGCGAAATATGCGCATGGGCCAAGGCTTGGCACACCGCCTTGGGGGTCAACCCGGCGGTTTTAAGTTTACTCAAGGCTTGAGCCACACTGCCCACTCTCACTTCACCTGCACGGTCGTGCATTTGTTGACGGCGAATATGGTGCTGGTCCTCAGCCAAGTTGGCCAAGTGGCTGAAATAGGTAAAAGCCCGAATCACGCTGACTGCTTGCACGCTGGACAGGGATGCCAATTTTTTCTTCAAGGCTTTGCCAGCCAAAGCGTCCGCGTCGCGGCGAAACGCCACCGACAGGCGACGAATTTGTTCAACCAAGCCAAACGCCGCCTCGCCCTCTTGTTCACGAATCACATCGCCAAGAATCCGACCTAGCCAGCGGATGTCGTCAACCATGGGACGTTCTTGCTGATTTAACAGTGTGGTTTGTCGTACGGATGCAGGTGGTCTGGACATAAAAAATCAGGTGTGACGAGGGAAAACCATGAGGAAGCCCATGCTAGCATTCACACGAGCAAACACGTCAACACCAGCCCCAATTTTGAGCACCGTTCACCTCACCATCGCCACCCGTGAGAGCCGTTTGGCTCTGTGGCAAGCCCACCATTTGCAAGACCTACTGCAAGCGCGAGGTTGCAAAATTTCTATTTTGGGTATGACTACCCAAGGCGACCAAATCTTGGACCGCTCTTTGAGCAAAGTTGGGGGCAAGGGTTTGTTTGTCAAAGAGCTAGAGGTCGCCCTCGAAGAAGGCCGAGCCGATTTGGCGGTGCATTCCCTCAAAGACGTACCCATGGACATGCCCGAAGGCTTTACGTTGGCCTGCGTGATGGAGCGCGAAGACCCGCGCGACGCTTGGGTCTCGCCCCGTTTCGCTACCCTGCAAGACCTCCCGCAAGGCGCGGTCGTTGGAACCTCCAGCCTTCGGCGTACGGTTTTGCTTCGCGCTTTGCGTCCTGATTTGCAAATCGAGCCCCTGCGTGGCAATTTGGACACCCGCTTGCGCAAACTCGACGAAGGCCAGTATGCAGGTATCGTGCTGGCAGCGGCGGGCTTGAATCGCTTGGGTTTGGCAGATCGCATCCGCCATATTTTTTCTACCAGTGAGATGCTCCCCGCAGCTGGACAGGGCGCTTTGGGTATAGAAATTCGCAGCGCACGTGACGACGTGAGTGACTTATTGGCGCCGCTTGCCCATCAGACCACTTGGTTGGCTGTGGCCGCCGAACGTGCCGTCAGCCGCGCCATGGGGGGCAGTTGCTCCATGCCTTTGGCTGCTCATGCCACGTTTGACCAAGGCCTGTTGCGCATCGACGCCGCTTGGGGTAACCCAGATGACCTGCATGCTCCCCTTTTACGCGCACACACCGAGGGTATGGCCTCCGATTTGTCGCAAGCGGAACAACTCGGCTTGCAAGTGGCTGCCCAGCTGCGAGCTCAGGGCGCCGCGTAACTGCGCTGGCTGCTCCTCTTATGGTGCGTTCTGCCAGTTTGCCCTTAGACGTCATCCTTACCCGACCTGCTGCTGAAGGGCAGACTTGGGTAACGGGTCTACGAAAAGCCGGACACCGCGTCAAAAACTGGCCGTTGATCGAAGTCAACCCCATGACCGATTTGATGCGTTTGCGTTCTGTGCTCGATGCTTGGCATGGTTACCAAGCGGTGATGTTTGTCAGCCGTGCAGCCGTGACCAATGCTTTAGGCGCAATCAAACCCAAAGCAGGATGGGGCATGACGCGCTGTTGGGCCACAGGGCCTGGCACCCGACAGGCATTGCGCGATGCAGGCGTGCCAGACACACTGATCGACTCGCCACCTCCAGACGCTGCACAGTTTGATACCGAATCATTGTGGCCAGTGGTGCAAGCCAAGCTTCAGCCGCTCAAGCCCGTTTTGCTGTTGCGAGGCAGTGATGGCGACCAAGAAGACCCTAGCTCGCAAGGCTCTGGACGCGACTGGCTATTGCGGCAACTGGCCTTGAGTGGCGTTGCAGTGGAAATTTTGTCGGTCTACCAGCGCTCAGTTCCGCGTTGGGACAAATACCGTTTACAAGAAGCAAGTCAGGCCGCCCAAGACGGCAGTATTTGGTTGTTTAGCAGTTCTCAAGCCTTGGACAATTTGGCCAGTTTGCTGCCAGACCAAGGTTGGGGTGCCACCCGAGCCATGGCCACGCATGAACGGATTGTGCAAACTGCCAAGGCCATGGGCATAGGGAAAGTGGTTTTTTGCAGACCTAGTCTTAGCGAAGTACTTGCCTCATTAGAATTGATGGTATGAGCAGTGAGTCTGGACCAACGCAAATAAACCCTCCCCCAGCGGCCGGTCCTGATATCTCACGTCCCTTCTGGCACTCTTATGGGGGCAAAATTATTGGCTTGCTTGCTTTGCTTGCGCTGACTTTGGCCATCATGCTGTGGCAAAAACTCAGTTTGATTCAAGAGCAGTTGGCCAGACAAAGCGCGGATGCAGGACAACTCTCCATGCAAGCCAATAGCTTGGCGAAAAACGCACAAGATTTGGCCAACGAAACCGCTGCTCGCGTCGCCTTGCTCGATACCCGTCTCAGTGAAGTGGCCTTGCAGCGCTCGCAACTTGAGGAGTTGATGCAAAGCCTGACGCGCTCCAGAGATGAAAACATGGTGGTCGATATCGAGTCCGCGCTGAGTCTGGCGCAGCAGCAAGCCGAACTCACTGGCAGTGTGCAACCCATGTTGGCGGCACTGAACAGTGCGCAAAAACGCCTAAGTAAAGTGTCGCAACCGCGTCTGGCACCCGTGTTACGTGCTTTGCAAACCGATATCGACCGTATTCAATCGGTCAGCGTCACCGATACCCCTAGCTTGCTCAACAAGCTCGATGAGTTGGTGATCTTGGTAGAAGAACTGCCCTTGCTCAATGCGGTTGGCTCAAACAGCCAAGCCGCACCCGCACCCAGCAAACCGTTAGGCAATGTGTGGGAGCAGGCTTGGCGACAAGCGCAGTGGTCGGTATTGGCTGGTAGTGTGTGGGCAGAGTTGAGCAGTCTGGTGAGAGTCAGTCGCATTGACCAACCCGAGGCGGTATTGCTAACCCCTGAGCAGAGCTTTTTTGCCCGCGAAAATTTGAAATTGCGTTTACTCAATGCCCGCTTGGGTTTATTGGCCAGACAGACAACAGCCTCTCGCAATGATTTGCAATGGGCCGAACGCGATATGCGTCGCTTCTTTGATGTGACGGGTCGAAAGGGCATCACTGCCTTGACCTTGCTTAACCAAACCCAAAACCAAATGCGGCAATTCGATATGCCGCGTTTAGACCATTCTCTGGCAGCGCTGGCGACAGCGGCGGCAGGTCGCTGAAATGCGCTTGGCCCTGTGGCTTGTCGCCTTGTTTGCGGTCGCTGTGGCTGTGGCCTTGGGCTTGAGCCAACATGCTGGCACGGTCACCTTGTTTGTGCCGCCTTACCGTGTCGACCTTTCTCTCAATTTGGTTTTGATCAGCTTGGCTTTGGTATTTGCCTTGATGTACTTGGCGCTGCGCGGTCTATTGGGTTTATGGGTACTTCCGCAGCAGGCGAGGCGTTGGCGGGTGCAGCAACGTGAACGTAGCGCCCAATCGCTCATGCTCAACGCCCAAATAGGTTGGATGACGGGACGTTATTTGCGGGCCCGTAAGTCGGCATTGCAAGGTTTGGCGCATGTTGACGGCTTGCTTTCAGCCGAAGATGGCGTCTCGCCAAGCGCCAGTTTGTTGCTCATGCGCAGCGTATTGCATTTGTTGGCCGCTGAAAGTGCTCATGTGCTGCGCGACGAAAAAGCGCGGGACGAGCATTTGCAGCAGGTCTTTCAGTCACACCCTGCTTTGAGTTCATCACTGCGCAATGAGGTGCAAGATGCTGCACGTTTGAACGCAACGCGTTGGGCCTTGCATGACCGCGATGAGCGCAGTGCGCACCAGTACCTCAGCCAATTGCCCCAAGGAACGGCGCGCCGCACCTTGGCGCTGCGCTTGCGATTGAAAGCTGATCGCATGGGGCAAATGCATCTGCCCGCATTGGATACCGCACGTTTATTAGCCAAGCATGGTGCTTTTTCCCCCAACGCAGCCAACAGTTTGATGCGCGGCCTGGCTTTAGCCAGCATTGACGACTGTCGAGATGCGCATCAGTTACAAGCTACATGGCGAATCTTGCAATCTGCCGAGCGCGCCATGCCCGAGGTTGCAGTACACGCTGCACGGCGCTTACTAGGCTTCAACGGCGAGGCCAAGTTGGCCTTGCAATGGCTGCTGCCTGTTTGGCAAGCCCTTTCGAGCAACACCGCAGAGTGGAGCGACAGCGCAGTGCGCCAACGTGTGGTGGAAGTACTGGCGCATGCCCTGCAGACCTTAGCCCCAGACAGCGAGTGGTTAGCGCGTGTGGAGCAATCGCGTTTGGCCAATCCGCGCAGCGTCGAGTTGCAGTACCTCAGCGGGATGGTTTGCTTGCGCCACAGCTTATGGGGTAAGGCTCAACAACTGTTAGAGCAAGCTGCTCCGCGCTTGCAGTCCAGCGATTTGAAACGCAGCGCTTGGCGAGCGTTGGCTGAACTGGCCGAACAAAAAGGCGATACAACCCAAGCGCTGGCGTGTTGGAAGCTGTCTGCCAGCGCTTGAATTGCAGTCTTAGGCCGTTGGACGGTTGTCGTCAAACGGCATAGCCATTTGCCGTAAATCGCGTTTGGTTTCTACCAGTACCAAGGGGCCTTCATCAATCACGATAGGTGCTGGACGCTCTCGCGGCACATGCATGGGCTTGGGTTCGGCAGCAATGGCCGCTTTTACTTGCGCGATGCGCTCAGGGTTGGAGTTCACCCACTCTAAACCGCTGCCAGAGGCGACTTGTTGCAGTTTTCCCATGGGCAGTTCATAGGTGGCGATGCTGGGCATGCGGTGCGGCGGCACCACTGCCGTGGCAGTTGCCGCCACTGCGATGGGCGCGGGTGCTGCGGGCGACCAAGCGTTATCCACACTGGCAGTGTTTGCATCATCGGACTTTTCTGCGCGGGGTGCACGATCACGGCCATAGCGGTCACGGTTGCGCCGTTCTCGGCGCTCATTGACGCGCTCGCCGCCTTCGCTTGCCACTGCGGTTGCGTCGGTCGTTGCGGACACACTTTGCTGCTCGACACCATTTGCATTATTCGCAAACGCTTCTTCTGCCAATGGCATTTGAGCGTCGGAGGTGCTTTGGTTGTTGCGCTCGCCACGACGTCCACGCCCACGGCGGCCATCGGTTTTTTCCCGCGGTGCGCGTTCGGTGGTCTCGCTGGGGTTGACTGCTACATCGCCAACCACGGTGTTGGCGCTGGTTTCTGTGGCTCCAGCCTCTTGGCGACGGCGTCCGTCTGGGCGATCGCCTCGTCCACGTCCGCGTCTACCTTCAGCGCGGTCGCTGCGTGGGGCATCGGTCTTGGCTTCGTTGCTGCGGTCATCACGGCTTTCACCGGAGCGGCCTTCGCCGCTACCTCTGCGTGCTTCGCCACGGCGTTGACCGCCGCGACGGTTATCTCCGTTGCGGCCTTCACCAGAGCGACCTTCACGGCGCTCGCCTGAGCGAGCTGGTTTGTCTTCAGTGGCAGGTTTGGCGGGCTCGTTGGCAGGTTCGCCACCAAACAAATTTTTCAGCCATCCAAAAAAGCCTTGTTCAGCTGGTGCAGTAACTGCGGGCTTGGTGCGTTTGGCTGCAGGTGTTGAAGGAGCTGTCGCTTCAGACCTGGCTGCACGAGGTTCCGCATGGGGAGCGGGCAAATCGGGTAGCACCCCTTTGATGACGGGTGACTGTTTGTTTGTTGGCTCTTGCGAGCGACGGGTCACGGCGGTTGGGTCTTCAATTTCCTCGGCCATTTTGTAGCTGGCTTGGATGTTGTCCAAGCGCGGATCGTCGTGCTTCAAGCGCTCCAATTTGTAGTTAGGGGTCTCCAAGCTTTTGTTGGGGATGAGCAGCACATTGGTGCGTTGCTGCAACTCGATTTTGGCTATCTCAGAACGCTTTTCATTCAACAAAAAGGAAGCTACTTCAACAGGCACTTGGGCGTGAACCGCCGCCGTGTTGTCCTTCATGGACTCCTCTTGGATGATGCGCAAAATTTGCAGCGCTGAGCTTTCGGTGTCGCGAACATGGCCCGAGCCGCCGCAGCGTGGGCAGGGGATGGAAGCGCCTTCGCTCAAGGCAGGACGCAAGCGTTGGCGGCTCATCTCCATCAAACCAAATTTGCTGATGGTGCCAAACTGCACACGGGCGCGGTCTTGGCGCAAGGCGTCGCGCAAGCGGTTTTCCACCTCGCGGCGGTTTTTCGACTCGTCCATGTCAATGAAGTCGATGACGATCAAGCCGCCTAAGTCGCGCAATCGCATTTGCCGAGCGACTTCGTCGGCGGCTTCGAGGTTGGTGCGGGTGGCGGTTTCTTCGATGTCGCCGCCTTTGATGGCGCGTGCCGAGTTGACGTCCACCGACACCAAGGCTTCGGTGTGGTCAATCACAATCGCGCCGCCTGATGGCAGATTGACGGTGCGGGCATAGGCCGACTCGATTTGATGCTCGATCTGGAAGCGCGAGAAAAGTGGTGTCTCATCTCGGTAGCGCTTCACACGGGCGGCATGTTCGGGCATGACGTGGGCCATGAACTGCTGCGCTTGGTCGTAGATGTCGTCGGTGTCAATCAGGATGTCGCCGATGTCGTTATTGAAATAGTCGCGGATGGCACGAATCACCAAGCTGGATTCTTGGTAAATCAAGAACGCACCTTTGGCGCCACTGGCACCATCGATAGCGGTCCACAGTTTCAAGAGGTAGTTCAAGTCCCATTGCAACTCGGGGGCGCTTCTGCCGATGCCAGCGGTGCGGGCAATGATGGACATGCCATTGGGGTATTCCAACTGGTCCATGGCTTCTTTGAGCTCTGCGCGGTCGTCACCCTCGATGCGACGACTAACGCCGCCGCCCCGTGGGTTGTTGGGCATGAGCACCACATAGCGGCCGGCCAAAGAAATAAAGGTGGTCAGAGCTGCGCCCTTGTTGCCGCGCTCTTCCTTTTCCACCTGGATCAGCATTTCCTGACCCTCTTTGATCACGTCCTGAATGCGGGCTTGGGAAGCCGACACATTGCCCGAGAAATATTGTTTGGAGATTTCTTTGAAAGGCAAAAAGCCGTGACGCTCTTCACCGTAGTCGACAAAACAAGCCTCTAAGGAGGGCTCGACACGTGTGACCACGGCTTTGTAAATATTGCCTTTGCGCTGTTCGCGCCCTTCAATTTCGATTTCGTAGTCGAGGAGTTTTTGTCCGTCGACGATAGCCAAGCGGCGCTCTTCGGCCTGGGTGGCATTGATAAGCATCCGTTTCATGATGCGTTCCTTTTCATAGCATTACAACAACACAGGTCCATGTCGGACCAACGATGCCGCAAGCCAATGCTGGAAAAAGAAACGGGGAACCGGACAGCTACAGGAATCGGCGCATCAGCGGCGCCGACGCTCCTGCGGGGGAGGGTTAGGCGTGATGCGAATACGAACAGGCTGGGCTTGAGGCACCAGTGGGTTCGCGGGGAAGCGGGTGCGGGGCTGTGAAGCGCTCGTGCCTGACGATGGCAACAGCCAAGTCAAACAAAATTTCAACAAAACCATCACCAGATTCATGCTCATCTATCTCGCTGTGATCCTCTGACGGTTTAACGCAAACCGGCAGCTGGGGTATTTCGTTTCAAGG
>Ga0315908_10003976_pt1 | contig 10694 bp, 10 predicted proteins | sample LakEriMetagenome_12_FD_203520 | JGI IMG/M metagenome (GOLD analysis project Ga0315908, IMG submission 203520) | Freshwater fungal communities from buoy surface, Lake Erie, Ohio, United States - Buoy 4 MA124 | ecosystem: Environmental > Aquatic > Freshwater > Lake > Lake biofilm | place: USA...
CGCTGCGATGGCCACATTGACCACCGCGATCATTGGCTGTCGCCCGACGAAATGGCCAGCAACACCAAAATCATGCCCTGCGTCAGCCGCTTCACCGGCAAGGCGCTGGTGATCGACCGATAGGAGCGACCGATGAGCCTTGATTTCAAATACGGCTTTGATGACTTCTTCCGCGACGAGACCTATTGCGACGACTTCACCTATCGCAACTCGCCCGCTGGAATTCGGCGCTTTCCGTTCCCGTTTGACCGCGACGATTACATGTATTCGGTCAATATGGAGCCGCATGTTCCGGGGCGCAAAGGGTCGGTCTTTGAGCATACCTTCGATGTGGATGAGCATTACCTCAGCGAGATGCGCGACCGTGCGCGGGTGCTGGCCAAGGACCCGCTGCGCTGCCAGTCCTTGCCGCATATGACGCTGGCGGGATGGGATCTTCTGGAACTCATCATGGAAACCAAGGCGCGGGACTATCCGCAGTGGTTTTCGCTGACCAAGGACGGCAATCGCTGGCACTGGATCAACCGCCCCTTGGGCATTGACCAGAAGTTCACTTTCTTGGACGAATCCACCCTGCCTTATGGCCCGATGGAATACATCAGCCGCCAGACCCAAGGTGATTTCACCTTGCAGGACGAACGCGAAGGCACGCTCTGGGTTGATGCGGGCATGGTGACGACACAGGCCGACTGGTCGTTGGATTTCAACATCGGCATGAACTTCCACGAATGGCATGCCCCGGTGCCTTTGGCCCATGAAAAGGGCATCTTTGACCGGGCGTTGAAATTCCTTCTGAAGCTTCAGCACGGGGCACCTGTGCGGCGCTATAACTGGACGATGACGGCCAATCCTTTGCTGGACACCGCACCCGAGACTTATCCTGAATGGGGCTATATGCGCACCCAGCTAAATCAGGAGAACATGGGCCGCATGATGCACCTGCGGGTGGAGCTGCAGACGCTCTATCGCCTGCCGCGCTCCAACGCGATCTGCTTCGACATCCGCGCCTATCTGGGCAAGTTCGAAGAGCTGGTCACCGTGCCGAAATGGGGCCGCCGCCTGCACCGGGTGGTGCGCGATCTGCACCCGGATCTCGCAACCTACAAGGGCTTTATCCGCAACCGCGATGCCATGGCTCAGTGGCTGTCGCAGTATGACGATGGCCAGCCCACCTCACCCGGCTGGTGGCCCGAAGACTGACAGGAGACCGGATATGCCAAGCGAAGGCCCCCTGCGTTTGGGATTCCTGATGTTTCCGGGCTTCCCCATGGCCTGCCTGACCGGGGCGATTGAGCCTTTGCGGGCGGCCAATGAAATCATGGGGCGGCGCGAGTTCGAATGGCGGCTGGTGGCCGAAACCCGCGCGCCGGTGCGGTCCTCGGCCGAGGTGCGGTTTGAACCTGACGTCACCTTGGCCGATCTGGCGGGCGTGGATCACCTCTATCTGATCTCCCCACCGACCGCCGAATTCGTCGATCCACGCCAAAGCCCCGCGCGTCTGCGTTGGCTGGAGCGGACGGGACTGACCTTGGGCGCGTTTTCTGGCGGGATTTTCCCGCTGGCGCGCGCGGGGCTGATGGAGGGCCGCGGCTGTTCGGTGCATTGGTGCTATGAGGCCGCCTTCAAGGCCGAATTCCCCGATGTGAAGGCGTCCGAGGCGGTGATCCTGCGCGACAAGCGGCGCATTACGGCTTCGGGCGCGGGCGCGGTGTTTGATCTGATGCTGCGCCTGATCGAGGAACGTCTGGGCCGCCAATGCATGACCGAGGTGGCCTGCTGGTTCCAGCATCCCTTTGTCCGCGATGAAGATGCCAGCCAAAAGGTCCCCGTGGCGCGCACCGCCTCTACCGCGGACCGCCTGACGCCGCCGATCCGCGAGGCGATCCGGCTCTTTGAGACCCATGTCGAAGACCCCTTGCGCATTCCCGATGTCGCGGCGGCGGTGTCGATGTCGGGGCGGCATTTTGAGCGGCTGTTCAAGCGCGAAACCGGGCAAAGCCCCTTGCGCTATTACCGCCACTTGCGGCTGGCCAAAGCGCGGCAGCGGGTGCTCTATTCCAACGATCCCTTGCGGGAGATTGCGGCGGCCGTGGGTTACCTCACACCGGCACCGATGGCGCGGCATTATCAGGAATTGTTCGGCGTCAGCCCCAAGGATGAACGGCGTCTGGCCTCGGGCCTCAGCCGCGCCGTGCCTGTGGCGGCGGAATAGCCGCGCCACGCTTCGAACGCGCCTCAGCCTTGCGAGGACAGCGCCGCAATCCCGGCGAACACGGTGACAATCCCCAGCCATTGCGCGGGCAGGACGGCTTCCTTCAGGATCTTCCACGCCAGAAGGATCGTCAGCACGCCAAACAGTGACGAACTGATGGCGGCATATTCCGGGTTGGGCAGACGGCCAGAGATCGTGACAAGGCTGATCGCGATCGCATCCAAAACCCCCATCACCGCAAGACTGCGCCCCGTGCCCTTTGGCGCGCGCCAAGGTGCCCGCGCGGCCAGCACAATCGCAAAGACCGCCGCCAGCGCCACCAGACGCGTCACCGCGATCGAGGCCATTTCGTCGCCTTGCCGCGCGCCCTCCTGCGCCAGCCAGAAGGTTGTGGCAAAGCCCACGGTTCCCGCCACCGACCACAGCATCGCCTCCCCCATCCGCGTGCTGTGATCCGCGCCGTCTTCGGCACGTCCGGCCAGTGCCACGATGGCAATCCCGCTGACAATCGCCAGAACCGCCGCCAGTTCGATCCCCGACACCGCCTTGCCGCCGATGGCGGCAAACCCCAACGAGATCATCGGGAAAGACCCCAGAATCGGCGCGACGATCCGCACCGGGGCCAGACTGAAGGCGCGGTAAAGCCCGCCCATGCCCAGAACATAAGCCAGCCCGGCTGTGGCCGAAAACCCATAAGCAGGGCCGGTCATCAGCTGCCATTCGGCGACCAGCGCGGTCGGCAGTACCAAAGCCACCGTTCCCGCCGCCAAAACCGCCAGCATCATCGGCAGAATCGGCGCTTCTTGCCCAATCTTGCGCACCAAAAGGTCATGCACGGCCCAAGCGCAGGCCGCTGTCAGGCCGCAGATCAATGCGAGCATTTTGTGTCCTTCCGCAAAGGTCGTGCTTGTGCCAAGCTTGGCCCGTTGTTATTCTTGTGAATGAACAAGTTTTAACTCCATTAAAACTTACTGCAAGGGACACCGATGCTCGACACCCCCTATCCCAGCATCATTCCGGGGCCGCCGCGCCCCTCGCGCATCCTGACACCGCGCGATCTGGAACGCCACCATGGACGTGAACGCCACCTGATTCCCGGTGGTGGGGCTTTGATGCTCCGCCTTGGGGCAGGGGACCGCCTGACCGTGGTGAATGACGAAGGCGGGCAGATCGCAGAACTGGTCGCTACCACGGCCGAGGGCCGGATTGATGCGGCCATTCTGGGGCAGGCATCAAACTCGGGGGCCGAGGGGCTGAAGGCGATGCTCGCCTTGGGCGATGCGGCGGGCGAAGGGCTGGCCGCCTTGCGCCGTGGCATCGCGACCAAGGGCATTGATCTGGCCCGTGCTGGTGCCTTGCGCCTTTTCGCGCCCGACACCCAACCGGGCGCGCGGGCTGACCTGACCGCGCTGGATGATGGCTGGCTGATCCTTGCCGCCCCCGGCCTGCCAATGGCGCCGGACGCACAAGACACCGCCACGCCCATCACGCTGCACCTGCAACGCGCCAAACTTCGCGAGATCGGCAAGTTTGACTTGCCCGATCCCTTGGCCGACCCGGTGCTGGACCTGCGGGTAAAATCCGCGACCGCCGAGTCCTATTTCGTGAAGGCCGGTGACTACATCCAGATCATCGACGTCGAAGGCCGCCAGTGCACCGATTTCCAGTGCTTTGACGCCCGCAAACTCGACAAGGGCATTCAGCACGCGCTGGACGTCACCACCTCGCGCACGCTGATGGGCCATGCTTATTCGATGCCGGGCCTCCATTCGAAATACTACGATCAAGAGTGGGTCCCGCTGGTCGAGGTGGTGCAAGACACCGTTGGCCGCCATGACGCTTTTGCCATGGCCTGCGCGTCGAAATACTATGACGACATCGGTTATCCCGGCCACGCCAACTGCTCGGACAACTTCAACGGCGCTTTGGCACCGCACGGGGTCGATGGCCGTCCCGGCTGGATGGCCGTGAACCTCTTTTTCAACACCAACATCGACGCCCATGGCGTGCTGATCTCGGACGAACCGTGGTCGCGCCCGGGTGACTATGTGCTGATGCGGGCGCTGACCGATATCGTCTGCGTCAACTCCGCCTGCCCCGATGACACCTCTCCTGCAAACGGCTGGTATCTGTCGGATATCCACGTCCGCACCTATTCGGGTGCCGAAAAGTTCAGCCGTTCCATCGCCTATCGCCCCACGCCGGAGTCAGAGCCGAAGATGACCAAGGAAACCGCCTTCCACGCGCCCATTTCGGCCAAGACCCGCAACCTTGTGGAATACAGGGGCTATTGGCTGGCCAACCACTTTTCCTCCAACGGCGCGATCGAGGAGTATTGGGCCTGCCGTCAGGCCGCCGTGGTCTTGGACCTGTCGCCGTTGCGCAAGTTTGAAGTGACCGGCCCGGATGCCGAGGCACTGATGCAATGGTGCATGACGCGCGACATGAAGAAACTGTCGGTGGGTCAGGTGGTCTATTCCGCCATGTGCTACGAACACGGCGGGATGATCGACGACGGCACGGTGTTCCGTCTGGGCAAGGACCAATTCCGCTGGATCGGCGGCGATGATTATTCCGGCGTCTGGCTGCGTGAGCAGGCCGAAAAGCTTGGGCTCAAGGTCATGGTGCGCTCCTCGACCGACCAGATGCACAATCTGGCCGTTCAGGGCCCGAACTCCCGCGAGATCATGAAGCGCATGATCTGGACCGCGCCCCATCAGCCGACCATCGAGGAACTCGGCTGGTTCCGCCTGACCGTGGGCCGCCTTGGTGGCCCAACCGGCGCGCCGGTGGTGGTGTCACGCACCGGCTATACCGGTGAGTTGGGCTTTGAAATCTTCTGCCACCCCAAGGATGGCCACGCGGTCTATGATGCCGTCTGGGCCAATGGCGGCGATCTGGGGCTGAAGCCCATGGGCCTTGCCGCCCTTGATATGGTGCGCATCGAGGCCGGGCTGATCTTTGCGGGCTATGATTTCTCCGACCAGACCGACCCGTTCGAAGCGGGCATCGGCTTCACCGTGCCCTTGAAGACCAAGACCGATGATTTCATCGGACGCGAGGCCCTGATCCGCCGCAAAGAGAACCCCTTGCACAAGTTCGTGGGTCTGGACATCGACGCCAATGTCGATGTCGGCCACGGTGACTGCCTGCATATCGGCCGCGCGCAGGTGGGGGTGGTGACATCCTCCATGCGCTCGCCGCTTTTGGGCAAGAACATCGCCCTTGCGCGGGTGGATCTCGCCCATTCGGCCGTGGGCACCGCGCTTGAGGTCGGCAAGCTGGACGGTCAGCAAAAGCGGCTTCCGGCGGTGATCGTGCCCTTGTCGCATTACGACCCGAAGAAAACCCGCCCGCAAAGCTGACCCTGCCCGCAAGGCACGGAATTTGCGCAAATTCCGGCTCGGAGCCTGGACAGGCTCCGGTCCGATTTCTGCAAAGAAATCGGGTTCTTGGGGCGCTGGCGGATAGAAGGGAGAGCAAGATGGACCCGATGATAGACCGCATGGGCGGCGAAGAGACGGTGCACCTCTTGGTGGATCATTTCTATGACCTGATCGAGACCCTGCCACAGGGCCGCGCGATCATGGAGATGCATCTGAAAGGCCATGGCCTGCCCCATGTCCGCCCCGCGCAGTTCGAATTCCTCTGCGGCTTCTTCGGCGGGCGGCGCTATTACCACGAACGCCACGGCCATATGAACCTGCGAGAGATCCACGCCCATGTGGAAATCCGGGCCGCCGACGCCGAAGATTGGCTGGCCGTGATGGACCGCGCGATGGGCGATGTGGGCGTGGATGCCGCGATCCGCGATCAATTGAACAGCACCTTCCGCCGCGCCGCGTTGTTGCTGGTGAACACGCCCTGATTGCCCCCCACGGGGGTTTCTCATAGGGTCGGGCCAACGGAGGACAACCATGTCAAACACATCCCAATCCCTGTTCGAACGCGGCATGAAGGTGCTGGTCGAAGGCGTCTCATCCGCCTCACGCGGCCCGGCCACCTTTGGCGGCGCACCGCGTTACATGAGCCATGGCGCAGGGGCGCGGCTTTATGATGTGGACGGGCGCGAATACATTGACTGGATGATGGCCTTTGGCGCGCTGCCCTTGGGCCATGCCCACCCCAAAGTGGTGGAAACCATCACCCGCGAAGTGGCGCGCGGCACCCATTTTGCGACCGCCTTGGAGGTTGAGGTGGAGGTGGCTGAAATGCTGGTCGCCCTTCTGCCCCATGTCGACAAGGTGCGCTTCGCCAACACCGGAACCGAGGCGGCCATGGCCGCTTTCCGCTTGGCGCGCGGCCACACCGGGCGGCGCAAGATCATCAAGTTTGAAGGCCATTATCACGGCTGGTGGGATTCAGTTTTGGTCAATACCAACCCCTTGCCGCCGACCATGCTCGGCCATCCCAATGACCCGATCCGCATCCCCGACAGCTCTGGCATCCCCGAAGAGGCGTGGAAAGACACCATCGTTGTGCGCTGGAACGATGTGGAGGCGCTGGAACGCGCCATGGCGCTGCATGGGCGCGACGCGGCTTGCGTGGTCACCGAAGGGGTGATGTCGAACATGGGGGTGATCCCGCCTAAACCGGGCTACCTCAATCGCATGCAAGAGCTTTGCCACCAATACGGCGCGCTGTTTTATCTGGATGAAACCGTCACTGGCTTCCGTCTCGCCGCCGGGGGCGCGGCTGAAATCTATGGGCTTTCCCCCGACATCGTCACCTACGGCAAGGCGCTGGGCGGCGGTCTGCCCATGGCGATGATCGGCGGGCGGGCCGAAATCATGGCGGGCCTCGAATGGGGTAAGGTTCTGCACTATGGCACCCACAACGCGGGCCGTCTGTCGCTGCATCTGACCAAGGTCATGCTGGAAACCATGCTGGCTGACAATCAGGCTGGTTTTGCCAAGATCAAGGATCTGGGCCTGAAAATGGCCGGAGAAGTGCGCCGTGTCGCCAAGGCGTCGAACCGCCATGGCATCGTGGTGCAGGGCGTGAATTCGATGTTCCAGATCTTCTTTACCGACCAAGAGGAAATCACCGACTTCCGCGATTTCTGCACCCATGTCGACCGCACCAAGTTCCGCGACTTTGCCCTGCGCTTGATGGACAAGGGCATCTACATGAACCCCTCGGCCACGCTGCACTCCTTGTCGTCGATCGTGCATACCGAGGCAGACATTGCCGCCACCGCCCGCGCCATGGCTGAAGTGCTGGAAGAAATGCCATGAACATTGGCATTCTGGGCGTCGGCAATTTGGCCGCCTATCTGGTGCAGGGCGCGCAACAGGGCGGGCACCCGTTTGTCTTGTCCCCGCGCGGCGCGGCCAAAGCCGCCGATCTTGCGGCGCGGTTCGGCTGCACCGTGGCCGCCAGCAATCAGGCGCTGGTGGATGCCTGCGACCACATCCTTGTCTGCCTGCCCGCTGCTGAAGGGCTGGCCATCCTGCGCGGCCTAAGCTTCCGCGCCGGGCAAGAGGTCTGCTCGGCCATGGCCGGGGCCTCGTTGGAGGACATGCGCGCCGCCATCGGTCCGGCCACGGCCACACTCTCCATGATGCCCGGCTATGCCAATGCCTTCTCGGCGGGGCCAACCTTCCTTTACCCGGCCAACTCGCATTGGGCCGCCTTTTTCGCCGCCTGCGGCCCGGTGCACGAGATGCCCGATGCCCGCAGCTTTGAAACCGCCGCCGTCTTTGGTGGCATGTCGGGGGCCAGCGTGTTCCTCATGCGCCAGCTGGCGTCGTGGTATGAGGCCGAGGGGCTGGATCCCGCCACCGCCCGCCGTCTGGTCGCCGAAACCCTGCGCGGTAATGCCGAGGTCTTGCTGCAATCAGACGAGCCGCTGGATGCCATCTGCAAAGGTGTCACCACGCCGGGTGGGATCACCGAACAGCTTCTGTCCGATCTTGGCCAAGACGGGGCCTTGGACAGCTGGCACCGCGCCATGACCCGCGTTTTGCACCGCATGGCCCCCGCGCGAAAGGGCTAGGCCGCCTCAGCCTTTGCCAGCACCTTTGGATAGGCCGCGCGCATCGTGATCCCCCGCGTGATGTTCAACACCATCAGCGCCGCCCAAAGCCCGTGGTTGCCCATCGTCGGGATCAAGACCACCAAGGCCACCGCATAGACCGCGACCGAAATCATCATCGCCCGCAGCATCTCGCGGGTTTGCAGCGCCCCAATGAAGATGCCGTCGTAAATCCAACTGGCCACCCCGATCAGCGGGGCGGCGACCAGCCACCACAGATACCAGCGCGCCTCGATCCGCACATCGGGCGCGGTGGTCATCAGATCAATGATCAGCCCCCCCGTCAGCGCAAAGCACAGCGCCATCACCGCCGCGCCGCCAAAGCCCCATTGCATGCAGATGCGCGACGCGCGCCGCACCTCGCCTGCCGCCCGCGCGCCCACGGCTTGACCGACCAGCGTTTCGGCCGAAATGGCAAACCCGTCCAGCGCATAGGCGGTGATTTCCAGAAACTGCAACAGCACCTGATTGGCGGCCAAAGTCACATCGCCAAAGCGGGCCCCCAGAAAGACAAAGCTGGTAAAGGAAAGCTGCAACAAAATGGTGCGGCCCATGATGTCGCGGCTGGCGGTGAACATGCGCGCCACCGCCACCCGGTTGCCCAGCCGCGCCAACCCCGCGCGCAGCACCGCAGGCGTCAACGCATCCCGCGCCAGCCACAAGGCCAGCATCAGACCGGTCACCTCGGCAATCAGGGTTGCAACGGCAACACCCTCAATCCCCCAGCCAAGGCCCAGCACGAACCACAGGTCTAAAACGATGTTCAGCCCGTTTTGCCACAGCTGCAGCACCAAGACACCCTTGGTGCGCTCCACCCCGATCAGCCAGCCCGTCAGCGCGTAAAGCGCAATGGTCGCGGGCGCGCCCCAGATGCGAATAGCAAGATAAGTCCGCGCCAGCCCCTCCACCTCGGCACTCGCCGGGGCGGCGGCAAAGGCGGCCCAGAACAAAAGCCCCTGCAAAAGGATCAATCCCAGCCCGGCCACGCCCGCAACCAAAAGCGCGCGCAAAAGCACGGCCGAGCGTTCGGGCAGATCCCCCGCCCCTTCGGCCTGCGCGGCAAGGCCTGATGTGGACATGCGCAAGAACCCAAAGGCCCAGTAGAGCGTCGCCAGAATGACCGCGCCCATGCCCACCGCGCCCAAAGGGGCGGCTTGCCCCAACTGTCCGATCACCGCCGTATCCACCGCCCCCAACAGGGGCACGGTGGCATTGGACAACACCACTGGCACCGCAATACGGGCCACGCGGGCATGCGTGATTTCGCTCATCCCTCGGTCTCCGGCATCAGGAAATGCACCACGGCACTGGCAAAGGGTTTGTCGGGGCTTTCCTGCCACGCCTCGGCATGCACCGAGGCATAGCGCCGCCCCGACCGGTTGACACGGGCGCGCGCAAAGCAATCGCGCGCTTGGCCCGCACGCAGGTAATCAACCGTGAAATCAATGGTTTTTGGCAGGGGCGGCAAATGGCCCGCCGCCACCGCCTCTGGCCCAAGCCGACCGGCCGACAGATCCTCCCACAGGCTGGACCAGCCCAGTTCAATGATCGCGGCCACCTCCAGAAACGCCGCCGTCACCCCGCCATGCAGGGCGGGCAGCATCGGATTGCCGATCAGCATCGGCTGGAACGGCAGATGGGCGGTGATCTGATCGCCCTCGCGGTCAAAGCGGATGCCCAGAAAGCGGATATAGGGCACCGCGCCCACCAGCCAGTTCAGCGCATGATCGCGGTCGGTGATCTCAGCGTCGGTTGGGCGGCTCATGGCTTTTTCCTTGGCCGGTCCACGGTAAAGGCCCCGGTGCCCATGGCGACGGGGCGGCTCTCGTCCTCATCCGTGGCGGTGACGCGGACAAAGGCCACCGACCGGGTCACATGGTGACATTCGGCGCGGGCGGTGATGGCTTGGCCCGGGGTGGCAGAGCGGAAATAGTCGATCCGCAAATCCAGCGTGGCCGTGCTGACCGGCGCTTCGGGGTGACACATCACCGAGGCCCCACTCGCCGTGTCCATCAGCGCCGAGATGGCACCCCCATGCAAAACCCCGGTCGCCGGATCGCCCACCAGCCGCGCATCATAGGGCATGATGATGACCGCCCGGCCATTCCTGACCTCTTCCAGCCGCAGGTTCAGCGCGGCGGCATGGGGCAAAGCCTCGATAAAGGCGCGCGCCACCTTCAGCGCCCGATCATCTTGCATCATCTTGCCCTTGCCCAGCCCCTAGCCGACTTAAGCGGCTTGGGCCGGGGGCTGCAACCCCCTACGCGCAGCCCTTCAAATGGGTTGTGATACGCGCGACAGGGCGCTAGCCTTTGGCCAAAGGATCTGTCCCATGACCAGTGAACGGCTCAGCTTCAAAGAGATGTGCGCGCGGTTTGATGTGACCCCGCGCACCTTGCGCTATTACGAATACATCGAACTTCTCGACCCCGAAAAAGAGGGCCG